>Ga0272440_1002507_pt1 | contig 14256 bp, 5 predicted proteins | sample SSMMMBAug17_FD_192440 | JGI IMG/M metagenome (GOLD analysis project Ga0272440, IMG submission 192440) | Marine sediment archaeal communities from Little Sippewissett salt marsh, Falmouth, MA, United States - SSM-MMB-Aug17 | ecosystem: Environmental > Aquatic > Marine > Wetlands > Sediment ...
GTTGCAGAATGACAAATGGGGGATTGCCGATAGGAAGTTGCCAAGCAAAAAATTTAAAAATGACCAATTTTTGTTAAGGGAGAAGTGTTTTTTTTCTTGACAAGCCCTTTAATGGGCGACCCCAATCTCACCACTAAATGTTTTAGGCATTCTGCTTCATTGGGAAGAAAGTCGTTGGCAAGGGGTGTTTTGACTCTTGGTTGTCCAAAAATTATCCAGTTTGCTTGCTCAGATTAGATAACTTATGTAACTGGATCACTTCAGGTAAATTTGAACCAAACTTTTTAAAACGCACTTTTATGTGCAACGCTGATTTCTGATAAACATCATTTATCCCTTGATAAAATTACACAAAATATCAAGCGCACATAATATTGCGTTTTAAAAAGTTTGGTTAACAAATATACGAGAATTATTTCATTTTCTGGAACTCCTACTATAGTTAGTAAGATCGGCTAAGAATTTTCATTGTATTAGTCCACCAACTAGCACATATGGTGCCCATAAATTACTATTTATATTATTTTTTTTTATGTAATCTAATTGAGTAGTTCTCAACGCATTTGATGGCGTCATATTTTCACCTAACCAGTATTTGTAGAAAGTATTCAAAAACTCGCTGGCAGATTGATCTTGAAGACTCCATAAGGCCATCATAACCTCATTGGCACCAGCAATTCGAAAGGCACGTAACAAACCATAAACCCCTTCGGTATAATCAATAGTGCCTCTTCCAGTATCACAAGCTGAAAGTACTACCAATTCAGTTCCTGTCAAATCCAGCCCAGTAATCTCAATAGCATACAAAATGCCATCTTCATTACTCGGTCCTTTTATACCTTTAAGTCCTAAATTACTACCCGCTAGTGCCAGGCCTGACAACATCAAGGGTCTTTTAATTTTGTTAATGCGAGAGTTGAGATAGAAACCATGCGTAGATAGATGCAAAACATGAGGTGGTTTTATCAAATGCTTAAGTTGATATTCACTTGCACTTCTTCCTATAAAAATAAGTGGATCTTTTTTTTGCTTGTCTTTGTAAGATAAAGCAATTTTATTCACCTCTATTAGACTATAAGGTAAGATGTTAAACTCTTTAATTTTTTCTGCAGAGGGTTGAATTGACCTGAGGAATGCATAGTCATCGGTCTTAATTGTTGACTGCTTAACTTTCATATCCGGATAATTTGTAAAATCAACGCCTCCCATAGCCACAAGTGTACCCTTACTGATTTGCCTTGTAGTAGTTTTAAACAAATCACGAGATGTTTGAATTCGGCGCAAGGCCTGTCGTTGTATCCAAAAACGTCCATCAGGTAAAACCAAACGAGCAAAAGCTATTTGATGGGTTTGACCATCGGGGGAGATGTACACTGTTTCAGCCTGGGCAATTTGTTTATCAAATTTACCGAATAAGATTGTATAAAAGTTTCTTAGTGCTTCAGTCTGAGTTTTTTGAGTTTTTGCTGTATTTACTTCTTCGATCAAAAAAAGAATATCTCTCATTGGCCCTAAATCTTCTAAAACAATGTTTGTTGCATTGGGTAAGATCAACGCACCTGCAAGGCGTAGTTCTTCTGATTTAAAAGTTTTAAAGTTAGCATGTCTATAGTGTTTCAATTCAATAATGGCTGTTTTTGGAGGAAGTTTCGGTATTAGATTGGAAATTTTGCTTTTTGCTTTGCTTAAATAGTTTTGATAAACATTGCTCAGTTTTGCTAGTTCGGCTTCTTTTTGTTCATATTTCTGAATTAAAGCATTTAAGTCGATTTTGTCGTTGAAGATATTTATTTGCCGACGAATCTTATTTATTTCCTGACTCAATAGAATTAATTTAGAATCATTTGATGAATGAAGAATGCGATTCATGGTTGTCTCAACTTCTCCTTGTATACATTTCCATCTAAGTATTACGTCACCGGCAAAGGATTTAATTTCATCATTGTGGTTGTATTGAAAAGCAAGGGTAAAAAGGATATCTTGAAACGTCGTGTTTGAAGCCATAAACTGTCTGCGAACATCAAGTTTTTGAGTATGCTGAAGAGTATATCCTGCGTAATCTAATAACGATCGCTCTACTTTTTTTAAATACGATAAAGCTTTATTAATCTGATTCAGTAGGGCAAGATGGATTGAGTAGCTTAAATTGAAATTTATTGAAGATGGATGTTTTGGATCAAAGCTTTCTTCAATCGCTAGAATACATTGTTTATATAGTGTTTCTGCTTCATTATACCTTCCCATGAAATCATACAAAAATGCAAGTCCCCTAATGCTTAAAAGCGTATCAGGGTGTCTTGCCCCCAAGATTTCACTACCAAGTTGAATACAACGTTTTAATAATTGTTCGGCTTCACTATATCTTCCCAGGGAAAAATTTAAAGATGAGTAAGTATAGAAAGCATGGAACGTATTTGGGTGTTTTGATCCCAAGACTTCTTCGCTCAGTTGAAGACAACGTTTAATAAGCAGCTCTGCTTCATCATACCTTTCAAGGGAACTATATAAATTTGCTAGATTACTCATGTATCTGAGTGTTGTTGGATGTTTTTCACCAAATATTTTTTCAGTTAGTTGAAAACTGTGTTTCATATTGTACTCTGCATCGATATACTGTCCCTGGCTAGAATATAGTACTGCAAGGTTGTTCATCTTGTTGATCGTATCTGGGTGTTCTAATCCTAAAACTTCTTCACTCAGTTGAAGACAGCGTATTGCAAATTTTGCTGCATCAGCATATTTTCCCTGCTTTTCATAAAGAATTGAAAAGATATTAATAATTTCGAATGAATATGGATGTTCTGGCTCCAAAATTTCTTTACTAAGTTTATAACATCGTTTTAAAAGCTGTTCGGCTTCGTTATATCGTCCTTGGTATACATACACTGCAGCAAGGTTTGTTATTCTGTTGATCGTATCTGGATGTTTTGGTCCCAAAATTTCTCCACTAAGTTTACAACAATACTTAAGAAGCGGCTCGGCTTCGTTATATCTTCCCTGAGATGTGTACAGGGTTGCAAGACCATTTATTACACTGAGTGTTTCTGGGTGTTTTAGACCAAAAGTTTCTTTGCTTAGCTTTAGACACCTTTTTTTAAGCTGCTCGGCTTCGTTATACTTTCCTTGTGACTGATATATTAGTGATAGGGTGCGGATGCAGGATATTCTAACCGGTTGTTTTGGCTCAAGAATTTCTTCACTAATTTGAAAAGAGCGTTTAGCAAGCTTTTCGGATACGGCATATCTTCCCATAGACTCATATAATATGGATAGGTTGACGATGCTTTTTAGTGTATCTGGATCTTTTTGTCCCAACACTTCTTCTCGCACTTTTAGACAGCGTTTTAAAAGTGGCTCTGCTTCAACATATCTTCCCTGCTCATAATATAGTCTTCCAAGGTTATTCATGGCGTTTAGCGTATCTGGGTGTTTTGGACCATTAATTTCTTCACTCATCTGAAAATTTCGTTTGATAAGTGGCTCAGCTTCAAGATATTCTCCTTGTTGATCATAACATAATGCAAGATAGTTGATGCTTTTTATTGTATCAGGGTGTTTTGGGCCCAGAATTTCTTCACTTAGTTGAAGACTGCGTTTAAAAAGTGATTCAGCATCAGCATATTTTCCCTGTTGATAAAAAAATACTGCAAGATGTTTTATGCTGGATAGTGTTTTCGAGTGTTTTGGACCAAGAACTTTTTCACTTAACTGAACACATCGCCTAAAAAGTGGCTCGGCATCTGCGTATCTATCCTGGACGAAATATATGAATGCAAGATTGGTAATGATGGTAATTATAGAGGAATGTTTTGGCCCAAGAATTTCTTCACTCAGGGAAAGGCAGCGTTTATAAAGATGTTCAGCCTTGGTATAGTTTTTCTGGAAAAAATATATTTCTGCAAGCTCATTAATGCTTTTTATTGTATCTGGATGTTTTGGGCCCAGAATTTCTTCAGTCAGTAATATATAACGTTTATAAAGGGGCTCGGCTTCAACGTATTTTTCCTGAAATTTAAATATTTTTCCTAGATTATGCATGTAAGTAAGTGTATCTTGATGTTTTGGCCCTTTAAGTTCTGTACTCAGGAGAATACAGCGTTTATATAAAGGCTCAGCTTCACTAAACTTTTCCTGAGAGTAATAAAACGCTGCAAGATTGTTGATAATATAGAGTGTATCTGGATGTTTAAGCCCCATAATTTCTTCACTAAGGTGAAGGCTACGATTAAAACATGATTCTGCTTCGGTATATCGTTTCTGAGACTCATAAAATTTTGCAAGAGAGTATAGGATGTTAAGAACCTCTATATTCTTTTGCCCAAATATTTTTTCACGAAGCTGAAGACAGTGAACATAAAGCTCCTCTGCTTTAGCATAGAATCCATGCTTGTCACAGATTTCTGCATAAGTATTGATAGCATTCAGGTAGCGATGATAAAACTGATTTGCTTTGGCATATATTCCCTGTGAATGATAAAATTCTGCAATTTTGATGAGACTTTTGAGTGTCTCTGGGTGATTTACCCCAAAGACTTCTTCTCGTAGTTGTAGGCATCGCTTGTAAAGCGACTCTGCTTTTGTATGCTTTTCTTGGGATTCATACAAAAAAGCAAGATTGTAGATACTTGTTAATGTATCGGGATTTTTTTGACCAAGGATTTCTTCACGAAGTTTTAGACAACGTTTATAAAGCAGTTCAGCATTGTCATACTTCCCTTTAGTGTGATACAATATTGCAAGGTTATTAATACTGGTGAGGGTATCTGGATGTTTTTGCCCAAAAATTTCTTTACGATTTTGTAGGCAGCTTATTAAAAGCAACTCTGCTTCGGCGATTTTGCCCCATACCATATATAACTCTGCAACATTGTTGGCGGCTGTAAGTGTATCTTTGTGTTTTGGCCCCAGAGTTTCTTCCTTCAGTTTAAGACAACGTTTATAAAGTGGTTCTGCTTCGGAATATCTTTCCTGGGATTTAAGAAAAAAAGCAAGGTTGTTTAGGCTACTGAGCGTATCTTGATCTGTTTCTCCAAAGCACTTCAACGCATATTGGTAGGCTTCATCGGCATATTCTATTCCTTTTGAATAAAGTCCACTTTCATAGAAATCCAAAGCTTGTTGGTTCTTTTCTTTCCAGTGTTGACGTTCAGGAGATATCTGACCATGCAAAGCACAACCTGTAAAAAATACAGTTATCATAATACAATAAATCAATTGAAACTTGCTATATTCTCCTTTAGCATATACGATTTCGGAGTCATTCAGTCTTTGCATGGGTAAATGTTGAAAAACTAAAACGTTTTCAATTGTTGTTGCCATTGATATAACCTCCTTAGTTTATCAAAAATATAAAAATATTAATTTATATTAGCTTTCCCACCTATTAAAAAAAAATCAGATGGCTTTTCATTATATTCAGCAACCTTACTATTTGCATATTATTGATGTTATGCCGCAATTCAAACAACTTTGTTTTGTTTCAGTTTATGCCAAATCTTTTCCCAAACTTTTGGAATAACTTCATCTTTTTCATTATACTCATTTATTGAAAAGAGAAGTATATAATCTATGGAAGATAGTGAAACTTTATTTACATTTATATTTATGGTATCTTGCTTTACCTTTTCTACTTGTCCTAATGCAGATTTAAGTATTTTTTTTATATCTTCATAATCATATTTCGGATCAATTGAAATATTTATTTTTATTAGAGAGTTAATTGGTTTATTGTTTTCTTTAGAGAAATTATGCACAAATGAACTCATAACTGTACTGTTAGGTATACTAACAACACAATTATTACTTGTTACAATTCTCGTTGATCGTAAATTAATTTGTTCAATAACTCCTTCAAGCTCACCAATTTTGACCGAATCCTTTAAAGAAAAATGCCCTGTAAACGGCAAAAATAGGCCGGATATATAGTCAGAAATATTTGTTTCAATTGCTATTCCAACTATCATAATAAAAACACTTCCAAAAGTAAGTGCACTTGCTATATTATAGTGAAAAACATATTTCACAATACAACATAACATAATTCCATAGATTAAAATAGTTATCAGCTTTTTGACAATGGATGTCATTTCTTTTGTGCGAATCTTATTCATTTTGATATATTCTAAAACATATTCAGTTGAAATTAATTGAATAAATAGAAAAGATAAAAACCAAAGCAGTATATCGAAAATACAAATTAAAAGGCTTAGTTGATATTGTGAAGTTAAATTACTAAAGTAATAAATTAGCATTTTTTCTAAAGCAAGTAAAAAAACAACAATTGAAAAAAATTCCAATGCCAGAACCAGGAACATAACAAAGAGTAAACAGTTTGACTTTGTTAACTTTTTCTTCACATCATCTGAATTAAACTTTCTCTCCTCGTCTGTAAAATCTTGCTTGTTGTCTGGATCTATTTTTTCCTTTATTACTTCGACTAAGTTATTATATTTCTTTTTTAATTTAATATGATAATAGCATAATAATAATAAAATTATTAAAGCACTAAAAAAAATAAAAGGACAAGATGTCTCAGAAAAAGCTCTTCTGATTTTTAAGAAACTGTCTTTTTTTATTTCATAAGAGAATTTATATGTAGAAAAATTTGATGGTTCTGTATATTTCATACCGCCAAGAGAATTTAATTTTGTCGCTTCTTGAGAAAAAGAGCTTTTAACAATTTTCCAACCATAAAGTGATTTTCTCTTAGTTCTGTTTTCTTGGATATTAAAGAACTCATGTTCTTCTTCATCCAGCCCCATACCAAAATAGTCTACTACATAAGTAATTTTGTGAGAGGGTAATTGATTATGTCGAAATTTAAAGCCCAGTGAATACTGGTCAAATAATGCATTTTTTAATTGATAAAATGCTTTAAACCTACCTTGAATATGATATAATTTATAATATGTTTTTTCTATAGATATATCATCATCTTTTTTTTCATCAATGGCTTTTATTGATACCCCATTGCTATAAATATTATTACCATCAAGGGTTGTTATAGATATACTACTCGGTGTTGAATGTACACCATTTAAAAATGATATATCTTTAAGAACTTCAGGATCAATTTGTCCCCGATACCTAAACCATAAATAGAAATCCATATATACAGTTTCTTTTTTAGGACTAAAACCTTTAATATCATTTAATTCAATACCAGTGTAAACAACGTTAGTGATGTACATAGGTTTATTATGTATATATATTATTTGATCTGTTTCGGTATCATTTGATGGATGGGAATATGGAGATAAGAACTCTAATTGTGTAAAAGCTGAAATAACTTTGTTTTTTCTCAACATACCAATCTTAATAGGCTTATTTTGTGCTTCACCTCGTTCATTAAAATATATTTTACCTGTTAATCCTTCAACTGCAGAATTTGCATTATTAATCTTTGTTAAATTTTCTTTTATCAATCTTCTACGATATTGAATAGATAGCTCTTCCCAATCAATAATATTTTTTTTATTAATAACTTGAGTATTACTATCTTCAATAGCTTTAACAAGCACCTTAGCTGTGTCATACGAAATGGCAGATATCCAATCAGGGTAATCTATATCTGAAGATATACTATGAGGGTAATCGATATCTGAAGGTTTACTATATTTTATGTATTTTGTTTTGAACTCCTGTGCTCTTTCATTCGCAGAATCAAAAATTAAATGAGTTGCTATATACATTTCATTTTTTAGATTATTGACATCCAATTCTTTTAATTTTTTTCTAAAAGAATTGGAATCAAAGGAATCAGTTACTATTATTGGATTAGTTATCCCAAATTCTTGAATTTTTTTTAGTAATTCTGCTCCAATGGTTGTATATGTAGACAGAAATATTAAGCTATTATAACCTGCACATTTCAAAAGAATTGACTTGTAATTATCAAGTTCTTCTTCGCCCAGATTTCCATTAAATTCATCAAGTAATTCATTTAATTTTTCAAGCAAATCATATTTATTATTGAATGACGTATCTTCAATTGTTTTTACTTTTTCAATTAATTGTTCAATTTTATCTTTTGGAATTTTTCTTTTTTCCATTTGTTTTTTTATGAACTTGAACGATTCTTTATCAAATTTAAGAATTGATGTTTTGTTCTTTAACTCTTTAACTATATTATCTACCTCATTAATACTTGATATTGATCTTTCTAAATCATCGATTCTAACATCCTCATACTTAAATGCAAACGCCTTTAAAATAATATCTAAATATTTTGCTTCAGAAATAATATATATATAACAATGTCCAAGGGCTTTGATAGCATAATTTGAGATGTATATTCCCTGTTCGTAATCACTAAAAACTGTTCGGAAAAACCAATCAGACTTTGGAATTATACCCGTTGAACCTGGGCTAATGAAAGGTATCTCATTTTTTGAATAGACAAGACTTGCCTTTCTCGTACAAGAAGTTTTCCAATGACCAATCACAGCAACTGCTTTGCTTTTAGATATTTCTTCAGCTTTTGCGTAAGCAGTTTTTGTATCATCCTTATCATCATATACCTCTAATACTAGTTTTCTATTATCAATACCACCTTTATTATTAATTTCATCAAAACACAATTCAATGCCCTTATTCATTGATTTTCTTGTTTTTGAGTCTTTAGGTCCAACCATAGCTATAATAATAGGTGGCTTATCAGGTTCGTTATTTGAATTATTTGTGAATATTATCAAAATAGAGAGTAAAATTAATAAAAATAATAGTAGTAGTAGAAAAAGTTTTTTATTTTTAAATTTCATTATTGCTTCCTTTGATGTTGAAACATACATAAATAAGTGAGCAGGCTATTCCAAAAACGAAACATTTTGAAATTGATCCTTACCTTTAAAAGCTGGAGAGACATTATTTTTTTTCATGTGAGTCAAAATATGTTCCCATAAAGATCTGATAGCTTCATGTCTTTTTCCAAATTTATCTAAACGAAAATGAATAGAATAATCAGCTGAGATATGTGTAAATTTCTTAAAAACAACTTGTTTTTTAGAGTCAATTTTCAGAATAGAATCCTTAGCACTTATTGCTGAAGATAATGCATCGTTTAATACATTGCGAACCTTTTCAGACTGTTCATTGGGATCAATGTGGACAATAATTTCCAAATCATTATCGTTAAGTTTATTCGAATCATCTCTATAATCATAATTGTAAACAGGAGTCTGCGTAACAAGCCTATTGGGAATATAGATAATTTCACTTGCTGTAGATTTTATGACTGTCGATTTAAAGTTTATATCCAAAACTTCGCCTTCATATTTATCAATTTTGATCCAATCTTTTGTAAAAAATGCATTATCAATATTTAAGATAATACTTGAAACTAAATCAGAAATCTTTATTTTAAAAGCCCAGCTGATTATTGTTGTTACAATCCCACCCAAAAAAATTATTGACATGACATTAATGTCAAAAACAAATGATAATATGCTAAGAATAGAAATAAGAGATAATACGATCATTGTTAAAATAGATAGTTGTTTGTGATTATGAAATTTTTGATCTTCGCTTTTATTTTCTATATATATCCACAGAATACAGTTTATCGACTGATATATTATAAATGGCCAAAATATACACCATATGAAAATAATTGCCTCTCTTCCACATTTAATCATTTCTGTCACTTGATACCTCTCCAAAATTTGCTGTAAGATTGCTTCAATAGAGAGAATCATACAGCAACCAAAAAACAATAATCCCAGCTGCAATCCCAGCCACAGTAATCTTAATCTTTTTGAGAAGTATTTTGTATAGATCAACACAAATATACATAAAAAAAGTATAAATGAAGTGATAAATGTAATTATAATAATTGGAATTTTTTTTGGAAAGTAGTCCAATGCATCAAACGCATTTTTTTTAATTGTGATCTCAACATTCATTCTTGAAAATTCAATTGTTTTATTTGAAGAATGAGTATTCGCTATATTTCCAAAAGCATTGGTTTTGAATTCATCTTCCTGGTAATATGAAAATTTCGTAATAGAATAATTATATTTAGGATTAAGAATTTGTTCTTGCATCATTTTTTTGCATAAATCAATATCTGAATCTAAGCCCATTCCAATGCCATCTTTCACGTAAATAAGTTTATTGCTTGGAGATGATTTATTATGAAAACTAAAACCAATCTTATATTCATTTTTATTATATAAAGGATCAAATAAATCTTTAAAACTTCCTTTGTAGCGGTAAGAATAATATTTAAAACCTTCCTCAAACTCCTTCTCTATAACTTTTTCTTTTGAATATTTTTGCAACTGATTCAGAAAACGAACATTTTGCGGAGCAATATCACCCTTAAATTTAAACCAAAGATAGAAGTCAAAGTAAAAAATCATATCTTTTGTGTTTATTGGAATTATGTTATTAATTTTAATTCCAGTGTAAACATAATTCGTTACAGTAAAAGATTCATTGAGGGCGATTATCATGTGATTCATTTGCTCTTTGTTATTTATATCAAAATTATTGTAATCTATATTAACTTCTATTTGTTTTAATGAAGATACGAGCGTATCTTTTCTATATACACCAAATTGGACGTTTCGTTTTGCATTTCTTTTTTGATCAAATACAAAATTACCAGATGCTCCCTTAAATTTTTTACTTTTTTGGTTTAAATATTCTATAATTGACTGTCTATAATTCTGAGTATTTAATTTGTCACTATTGAAATATTTCTCTACACCATTTGTTATTAATTCCAGTGTATGGTAATAGTATGCATCTTCCCAATGAGGTTTTTCTTTGTACTTTTCCATATATTCTTTTATGAAATTTTGAGACTTTTTACCTGCCCTATCATAAAGCAAAGGGCTGGTTACATATATTCCATTACAATAATAACTCGGAGTGAACTTCCTTTTACTTTCCTTAAAATAACTAAGAAATTTATCAGTTGAAAAGCCTACTGGGCCCATAATTATATTATTCATTCCTTCGTCTCTTATCACATGAACAAGTTTGGCACCTAATCCGACTTTGACTGCAAGAATGATCATGTATTCTTTTAAATTCGTTTCCTCAAACTTTATCTTTAAATAATCTTTTAACGCATCGTAATCTGTTAAACTTTTTGGACATTCTATTTGTTTTATTGTTATTTTTAATATGTCTTTTAATCCATCTGCATACTTAGATATTTCTTTTCCATAAATTTCATCTTCATGAATAATTGTTATTTTGTTTTGTTTTAATATTTTAGTGGCATAAAGCATCATATATAAAGCTTCTTGATTATTAGTATATATCATTCTATAATAATAAGGATTTTCTTTATTCACATCTAAGCTTGTTGATCCTACTGTTATTACAGGAATTTTATGTTTTTTATAAGTTTTATTTGCTGCAATCGAACATTGGCTTGTCCAGTGACCTATTATTACATCAGGGCCTTTAGTTTCATTCTTAATTATTTCTTGTGTTATCTCTTTAGCTCTATCAGTATCATTCCAGTCAAAATATTTGTTAAACCATATTTTTTTATTACCTTTTTTGTTGTTATTTTTTTCCTTATACAGTTCAAAAGCTTTCATTTTTCTTTTATGCTCTTGCTCTTCTTTATTTTCATTTTCACAAACAACTGCAATAACTATATCTTTGTCATTGTTTTTTGCGCATGAATTGCAACATATTATAATAACAATAAGTACTAATATTTTAACTATTGGTACTTTGCATAATTGGATATAAGACATATTAATTGAGCCCTTTCTTACTTAATATGCATACAATTTTAAGGTTTTATCTATAAAAATAATTTGAGTCTGAAGCATACAATATAATGGTAGAAGTTGTTGTTCCCAAGCGGAATCATTTTTTACAATCGCCCCAATTATCAGAAAATGTTTAGATTCCAAACACCTTTTAAATCACGGTCTATTTCATCTTCTACTAGGAACATCTTGTTAAAGTTTCTTTGGACACTTTATTACTTAATTGGTCATCGTTATTATCTATATTATGAATTAAAAAGAATCTCCTTCCAACTCTTTGACAAAATGCTTAAATTGTATCTTTTTATGTTCATTCAAATGTAAGTGTGAGCAAAGTTTTATTAGTACAAGTCTATGTTCATTATTAATAATTGAAGGTTTTTTTTCGTGGGGTTTCTTTTCATCTTCACTATTAATATAATCATTCATAATAGAATACGCAGTGGCAAATAGGCTGTATTCGATAAGGGTTAGTGCACTAAATAAAGGAACATTCGTTTGTTTAAGTTTTTCAATATCTTCAATTTGTCTATTTACCTCCTCTCTTGTCTTAGAATTTTGCCAATCAATCAAAATTCTTTGATATTTTTTTTCTGATCCATTTGTTGCCCTTATAGTAAATTCATTTTTTCCTATTTTCATATCTCTACTATCAAATTTATACTTGACAATATCACTTGTCTTAACAATAGGGGTCTTATTTATTTTATTTTTGTCATCATCTATATCTCCATGAAATATGTCATATTGAAAACCATTACCCACATGTGCCCAGATCAAATCGGGGAAATCAGGGGATAAAGCAATATTATTAATAATTGTCCATTCATCATCATATATATCACGTGTCGCACTGGTAATAATTTTTTTTCCCATAGTGTATTGCTCTTTCAGGCTAAATAATAAGTCATTAATAATCAAATTTTTTTCACTATAATCAATTATTTTATTGTTATCATGTATATTCTCTTTCACAACACCAATTGGCTTGATAACAACTGTTTGATTTTCTAATAATATCTTATACACTCCCTTTTTAATCTTTTTATTTTTATCGAACAGGAATATTTTACATTGACCATCATTGGTCTTTATTTTATCATCAATAAAAAGTAACTTGTTACTACATGCTTTAAAATAATTTTTTTTTTCATAACCTGGCTTATACTTAACACTTTGATCATCGTCATCGCTATTATTGATAACGTCTACAATTATCCCTACTGGATCACTTGTTAACAAAAACTCATATTTTGATTTTTTGTACTCATCTGATGATATACTATCACTGTGTTTGTTTGCAAATAACTCATTTTTAAAAACACTTATACATGAGAGACCTGTCATAAGTATGATTAAAACAATAATATATATTGGGTAAAATTTTGTTTTAACTATCATATTCTTTCCTTTCAATGAATATTACTTGGTAATTTTATGTTTTTGAAAATATCCGCTTTACAATATCTGTGTTTTGCGTTTATGATAAATTTAATAATATTACAAGTATAACTTTCATGACCATTTCGAAGGCCACCCCCAAGTATGAAAATTAAGTTTGTGGCAATTGTTCATAATATGGTACATTGCTTGTGGGGAAGGTGGATAATGGTCATAATTACTTTATGGTGGAAACTAAACCCCGATTACAAACTGATCTTAAATTATTGGCACGAACCCCAATTGTTTCATGTAATTATTTCTATGATCGCAAATGTCGGTTGACACCATTATTGCCTTCATCTCTTGACAACTATTCTCTGTCTAATCCTCGTGGTACTGACATATTCCGTGGATAGTAACTCAAAGAAGTATTGTCCTTCATCTATTTCCGATTACACTCGAATAATTTCGTCAACTTTTCTGGCAGTTCTTCCATCTTTATCATCTTTTTCATCTCTGGCATAACCTTCATTTGTTTTTTTTCCTATTTTTTCAACTCTTTCTGTACTAGTCCCGCATTGATTTGGGAAAATCTCGCCTCTAACGTTTAGCAACCATTAAGAATGCATTGGTAGTATTCCTTGTTTTCCAGGTTTTTTAACAAATGGTGTTTCTGCAAGCATTGTTTTCAGTGTTTTCCTCAAGGATACTGTCCCACTTTTTTTACGATAGCATCTCTTTTCACTTCGAAAAAATCGTTCAAGAATATTATTTGTTCGTTGAGGTACAATGATAAATTCTCCTTCGCTTGTACTTACCTTCATTGGATCTTAAAAGAGCTTCTCCCAATATTTGTCAATCTGTTCTAGCGTTCTATCATTTGAGAATAAGTTTCCATGCAATCCTTCTTATCTTTCAACCAGTCTCTGTAAGCCTTTACTTTATACTCTATTGTTTTTATAACCGTCCCATCGCCTTCATCGCTCAGACCTTCTTTTCCATTCAATATAATATTCTATAATTTTGATAATAAGTTCTAAGATTCGAAAGTAGTTTTGTTGATAATACAGTGTATCTATCCTTGTTCCCCTTTCCATCAACAATTCGAATCATCATTCGTTTACTGTCAATATCTTTT
>Ga0272440_1002508_pt1 | contig 14255 bp, 11 predicted proteins | sample SSMMMBAug17_FD_192440 | JGI IMG/M metagenome (GOLD analysis project Ga0272440, IMG submission 192440) | Marine sediment archaeal communities from Little Sippewissett salt marsh, Falmouth, MA, United States - SSM-MMB-Aug17 | ecosystem: Environmental > Aquatic > Marine > Wetlands > Sediment ...
ACAATTGTGTGAAATAATGGGGGGAACAATTTCGGTTGATAGTACACCCGGATTGGGCAGTGTTTTTTCAATTAATATTTTGTTGATGCCTTGTTCACAACTCCCGGCAATTCAAAAACAAAATACTGTTCTGAAAAAAACAGATCATTCTCAACACAAAATTACCCATCGTGTTCTTTTAGTGGAAGATATGAAAACAAACATAAAAGTTGCATCACTTTTTTTAGATCGTTTAGGATATCAATTTGATGTTGCTAAAAATGGACTTGAAGCAATTGAATTACTGATGAAAAAATCCTTTGATATCGTACTGATGGATATTGAAATGCCTGGAATCAATGGTTTCGAAACGACTCAAAGAATCAGATCTGGTGAAGCGGGAGAGCGCAACAAAAATATTATCATTATTGCAATGACTGCTCACGCAACATCCGGTTTTCAAGAAAAATGTTTGCGTGCATCCATGAATGACTATATCAGTAAGCCTCTAACTTCTGACACTCTCAAGAAGGTTCTTATGAGTGTCAGTGTAAAAGATAAGGTTGGAAATGAAAAGATTAATGAATATCCCACGAAGGTTGGTAATGAAAAGATTAATGAATATCCCACTATAGATTTTAATCAATTAGACAGGCAACTTCTTGGCCAAGATGTTATTAAAGATGTCTTGTCTCAGGCCCTAATCGACTTAAATACATTTCAACAGAATTTAATCAGTGCTTTTAACGAGAAAAATTTTACCAACGCTCAGTTATATGCCCACTCAATCTCAGGGATAGGATGCAGCATTTTTTCAAAAAAATTAGCCAATGCTGCAAAAGTTGTTGAACAAGTTGTAAACAATAACAACCTGGATTCTATTTCGTCAACAAAGGATGCTCTCCTGAAAGAAATGGATGACGTTCGATTTGTAATCAATACCTACCTGGATAATAATAAATAGTTGTTATAATAATGTGTTGAAAATTGCAGTTCCCAGTAGAACTGTATTCATGAATTAAAATTCTAAGGTGATTTTTGCCCTATCGTTTTTTTTTCTTGACAACTTTGTAAATTACTATATTTTTAACATAATAAGTGTTTGAAAAAATATTATCTTGTATCATTTCATAATAAATCCAGTATTTAGTTATAAAAAAGCTCATTATTTTCTTCAAATTTTTAGAGTGTCCATTAATTTTAACTTAGAAATATAGATTATTATAGATAAGCTACAGTTTAAATAGATAAGCTACAGTTTAATTTAGGTGATTTTCGAAAATAATTATACCAAAATAATGATTATCTCTTTCGTTCCAATGCCCTGCCTGGGATCCTATGTCTTTTCCAGGTAAATTTTTTTTTGGAAATCTCCTTAGAAAAAAATCACTTTATTCAGGAGAAATCAGATGATGCACACCTTTATCCACAAATTTCTCACAGGGCTGTTTGTATGGATGATTATTGTTGTCCCTGCCCGTGCAGAAATTTTAAATCTCTCCCAAAAAGTGGGACAATTACAGGATTCACTTTGTATCCAACTATCGGTGGATTCAGCGGTTGATCCTGTCTATGGCGCTGTATTTTCGCTGGATTACGATCCATCAATTATTCTGTCCAGCATCGACAGTCAGTATTTTGATACGTTTGATGGTCAACTGGCAAAATCGTATGGCACTAGTTATACAGATGATCTCAGCGTTTATGGGCATTCATTTGTTTATGAAACAGATCCACAAACCGGAGAAACATTTGTTGCAGCCGCAAGGTGCACTTCGACTCAATTGACCACTACCTTATTTCAATTTTGTTTTCAGTTGAAAAATGGCGCAACCGCAGGAAGTTATCCTGTTTATGTTAAACCAGTGCCTAAAAGTAATGCTGATCGCACAATCAACTGGGATGCTGAACCCCACCCCATTTTAACAGGAATGGATACCTCGTATCCCTATACCAGCGATTCAGCGTATCCGGTGCTATTGAATGGCGAAACCGATGCTTCGGGCCATGCCCTTCAAACAACTTATGGTATGGTCACATTTACCACTGGTGATGATCCTGAAGAACCGCCCACTTATATCGATCAAGTCGTCGGGCAGATCACCAGCAGTGTCTTGGGGAAAACGGAAGGTGTTGCAAATGCAACTGTCAAACTTTTGGAAACAGGCGAAACTGTACAGTCTGATTCTAATGGCTTCTATACCTTTACCAATATTCCAGAGGGGAATTACACGATTGAAGCATGGACATCTTTTTTAAACAAAACTCAGTTTCAGACGATCCTGTCTCAGGCCAATACGGCTATTTCTGCTTTCAAACTTGATCAATGGAATTTGGATGGCTTTTTCTCAACATCAGAACTTCAGGATGCTATTTCACAAGCTGTCGCTGAAAAACAACAAATCATTGACAGCATGTTTTCCTTGAATGAACTTAATCACGCTGTTGAAGAAGCTGTTTCAGAAAAAGATCAATTGATCGCAAGAATGCATCTGGATGTTGATTGTAATGGACAGGCTGATGCTTTAACAGATGGTCTCATGATTATGAGGTATCTTTTTGGGATAACTCAGGGTGATAGTTTGTTGGAAAATGCTGTTGATTCCGTTAATGGAAAATGCACAAGCGAAGCTGAAATTATTGAAAATATTAAGCGAATTTTGCCGGAAACGGCAAAATAGCATCAATCAATACGAGAAAACTGGAGATTTAACATGAAACAAAAAAAAATTCGTTGGTTCTGGTCTATCTTGATCTGTATGCTTATTATGATGATATCATTCACAGACCTGTTTGGTCTGGATATCAGGACAGATCAAAAAACCGGTATTGAAGATGCGATCCTCTTGCTCAGGCAGATTATTCCCAGAGTTGAAACGGGTCGTGTCAGTGGAACAGTTTACGATCAAACCCTTGACACGCCTTTATCAGGTGTTACTGTATCCATGATGGTTGGCGAAGAAACGTATCAAACTCAGTCAGGAGAAGATGGTTCCTTTGTTTTAAATACTGGGCCGGTGGATCGCAGCATTGGATACAATGTATTATTATCTAAAGATCAATTGATTGCCAATCGCTCTCTTGTCTTTGTTTTACCCACGTTAAGGGTGGATCTTGGTCAGATAGTGCTTTTGCCTTCAAACCCAACAACCTGTCAAATTGTTGGCCAGGTTTTGGATGATTTTTCAAACACACCTCTGATGGGTGCCGAAGTTTCTTTTATCAATTCACAAGGACAAACCATTTCTGTACAAACCGATATTTCAGGCGATTTTTCCATTTCTGATGTTAATTTTCAACCCAACAATTCATATGCTTTCATGATCACGAAATCCATGTATTTACCTCAGTATGCGACAGTTACAATAACCGGTGAAACCAACACGGTTGATCAAAATCCAGTTCATTTGTTTTTAAGCTATGGTTCGGTATATGGTGTCATTATGGATGACACAACCGGAAATCCGCTTGCCTATGCTACTGTTACGGTTAAAGACAGCCAAAATAATACCATTTGCGGCAACACGGATGAACAAGGTCGCTTTCGATTAACCAGTCCTTATTTTTATTTAGGACAAACGTATACGGCTACTGTAGCTAAAGAAGACTATGCCAGTCAGAATATTGATGTAACAATGGCTTTACCAGGAGATAATATTATCTCCAGTGTTCCGGTTTCTTTAAAAATTGGTGCGACAATAACAGGTGTGGTGTCATCACCAGACGCACTTCCAATTGCAGACGTTCAGGTTTCCATTTCAGATGAAACAGGTACTCCTTTTTCGGCACAGACGAATTCAAGTGGCGTTTTTTATTTAGAGAATATGAATCTGAAAAAATCGTCCACTTATACATTAAGCCTGACCCATGATCATTATGAAAATACGAGCATTCAAACGTCTGCCATTGTTCAAGGAACAAATGATGTGGGCACGATTCAAATGATTCCTAAAAATACGTCCGGAGGAACACATACCATCACGGGACGAGTCGTAAATAGCTGGGATGACACTCAAGGTTTGGCTGCAAGTGTGATCATTAAAGATCATGATAATATTGATCGAACAGCAACGTGCAATGCACAAACTGGTAATTTTGAAATTTCTGGAAAATTCATACCTCATCTTGATTATGCCATATATGTCAGCCTGACTGACTTTACTGGTGAACAAAATACTGATCGCGCTCAAAAAGTTGTGACCATATCTGAAGATGATAGCCAGGATGTTGGCACCATTCGACTGTATCCCAAAGGTATATACTTTAAAATTAATGGTCAGGCGTATAATTATAAAACAGATCTCAAACAATCCTGGGAAAAATTTCTCACCGAAAAATCCGGTTTTACGCTGACTGCCAGAAATACAAATGATCTTGAAACCGCATCATCGATTTATATTCATACTGACGACATAATTCAATTACCCCAGGTTCCGGGTGGCGTTCAATCTACATACATACCTGTTAATGGTGCTTCTCAGACAGCCGCTATTGTTTCCGGCACGACAAACGACGAAAGGACTCATTCTCCAGCCGGTCCAAGAAATCAGTCAGCCACACTTCCTTCGCTTAAAATGAGCAATGCAGTGATGCATCATTTTTACATTTCAGATGCCGGTACATTCACTATTGAAACCAGCGGTGAAATCGCATCATATGTTCGATTGACATTATATCATGCTTCAGGATCAGTAATACAAACCGTAAGTAATTCTTCTAATGCCAATGCCAATATCAGTCAGCAATCATTACAACCCGGATGGTACTTTGTGCAGGTAAAAGGGATCAATGATACGATTTATGGCATTTATGATATACAAATCCAGGGGACAACTCAAAGTTCAGGAAATACTGGTGTCTGGTTGACCGATGATATTATCCTGTCCTGGTACAATGCAGACGATCAAAGTATTTATATTGCCGGTGAAAATGAATCAGGATCAACCGGGACTATCAGTATCACACACATGGCTGGTGTTGGTGGCATTGCACGGGGCTCTTTTTCCGGAACATTGCGTGCTGTTGATAATACCGGCCGAACAACGATTTTATCCAATGGTTTTTTTAATGTGATCAGGAGTGAATAATGAAACATATAATACCTTCAATTAAATGGTGTTTGGGAGCGATGGCACTGGTGATGATTCATATATGCTCTGTTCCAGTATATGCAACCATCACAGTTCCCATCAATAGTTTGTCCATGACTGTTGGACAAAATCAAATCAACTTTCAAGGAAATGTTAAAGCAATTATCGAAGAAAAGGATAATGGCATCACTCGAATTTCAATCGGAGTTGAAGACAAAACACAACGTTCTGAAATGTTTATCAGGGCTGATGTTCTATCCTGGGATGGCAATTCAACCAGATATCTTCAAACGCAAACCGATTCTCTTATGTTCATGCTAAAGCATACCAATGGTTCGGTATTCATTGTTCCCTCAATTCAATTTGCGAAGGATTCGGGTAAACGTTATGTGAAACGCATTCGATCACCTGGAAAACCGGTTGAATTTAAAAAAGCATCACCTGATTGGGTTCGAATGTCAAAGGCAGAACGTCTGGCCACAGGACGTGGAATTATCCGAAATCAAGGAATGGAAGGCAGTTCCTTTTTTGTAATGATTCAACCGGTTGTCGAAAATGGAAATGTAAAAGCCATCACCGGAACATTTTCAGGCGTCGCCAGTATGGGGGCTAATCGGTTTCAAAAAGGTGAATTTGTCAATATTATGGACGGTCAATTTAACATTGAGGTGAGACAAAATGCAGTTATTAAATAATAAAAGCTTAATGCTTATGGTAATGGTGTTTACGAGTGTATGCCTGCCGATTGTTGGCTATGCATTTTATGATCACTCACATATGAATACATCTGAAGATGCCATTGTATTCATGGAAAAAAGAGGAACCATTCAACAGCGATGGTGCATTGACTATTTTAAAACAAAAACAGGTGGGCGTCATTCTGGAGAAATGTTCAGTGATCAAAAATCCGGCGACAGTGATGAATTCAATACAATCCGGCAAGAACAGGGGTTAATTGGTAATGCGCGAGCAGGCGCAATTGTTCCGGATTATTTCCAGGATTTCTGGTGGTATGATACAACTGAACACAACTGGCATTTCGACCTGGCAGGTGCGAGTAAATTTTATCAAAATAATTACACCTCATATTCTCATTTTATGAACTTAATTCGAAAAAATTATGAGGGCAAAACAGTTATTGCCAATAATTATAACGATTATGATGGCTATTCATATAACGGGTCATATGGTTTTGATAGTGGCCTTGGATATGATATCACTGTTGCCACCCTGATGAACAATGCCATGCTGACAATTGATCTTGCCAATTGTACAGAGTGTGAAGAAAAATATTCGATGGCGCCTGGCGGTAATCCAGCAACAGATTATAAACAGAATGGTTCCATGACACCAGTGGGATCTCCAGGCAAAGGCGGCTATATGCTTGGTAATGATGATGGAACCAATTACAATTGTTTTTCAGATACTTTTGGAAACAATTGTCCTGATATTGGAAGTAAGTCCGATGGCATTTATCAAATTCCAAACACAACACCGGGCGATTATAGTTATTTTACATCAGATGAAGACTGGGTGATTATGGAGCCCTTGGATAATGCGGCTACTTTTTATTACAATGAATGGTTTTTAGAAGGAGGTGTCAGCAAAAACAGCCAAAAGGATACGTCATCCATAAAAGGTCGATATTATTCGTTGTCTTCACAAGATGTCAATTTTCTGACCGCAGCCATTCACTATGCCGGTGATGCCAATGTTCAAATTCATATATGGAATACACTTGGGTTCAATCACGCCGCTTATGAAGAATGGATTGAGGGTTTAAAAGATGATAGCTATGGCTATGGCAAACGCACATTAGGCGGAAGTGATCCTAAACGAAACTTTGAAGATTACGATCTTGTGGAAGCTTACATTCGGGGGCGCGCCAATGATTACAGTACAGATCGACTGGACATATTGCTTACTGAAAATGCATTCTTAACGTATTTGGCCCGCGAAAATAGAGATAGTAGTGATATTATGCTGAATGAAGATAACTCAACACGAAAAACAGCTGCTATTTATGCCGTAAATCAGGCAATCACAACCATTGCCATAATGTATGAAAAAGCTGTCTTAGAATTGAGAAAATATCGGTAATGAATATTATTTCTTTTTCTTCTTGTTCTCTTAAACAATGGCTTTTCAAAATTGCTATTGTCACCATCTTTTCTGTGATGATCGGTTATGGGTGCTGGCTGTATTTTTTTTCGCCCATACCGGTCATTTCATCAAAAGCTGGAAATATTTCTTTAGGCACGTTTAATTATATTCGCTTTGTATATTATTCAAGTCCTCAACAAAAAAACATTCCATATGAACAGTTGTTTCAAGATTTGAAACAAACTATTGCAATGGGGGTTCTGGCTGACCAACTGGGATTACGTCAAGATTCATATTATCCTCATTTTTTAAATCTTTCCTATCAGGCTCGTGTTCAAAAGGCTTCGGTAACGTATTTAAAACAAATTTTAGGCCCTGACTTTGATATTCAAGAGGCATTTGAAAAATTTAACATCAAATCAAACCCTAAAAAAGCCGTTGATCATATCCAAAAGTGTATCCAACGCGATAGACAACAGTTTCGACTGACCTGTTCGGAAGTTGTTGTCGGAACCATTCAGAATCATCCTCTCAGGCTTTCCATGATCAGTCCTTTACTAAGCCAAAACGAATGGCATCAATTTTTATCTTTTTTGCCTATTCCAATGATTGATGCCTATAAAAAATATTTAACTCGTTTTTTGTACCACACCGTTCATCAAAGCATTTTAGAAAAATATTCACCCGTTGAAAAAGAACTAACAGAGATCGATCATCATTTTGTTGCCAAAAGATATATTTCTGTCAAATATGGTATGGGCCATGACGGAATCTATCCCACGCAACGTCTAACCCTTGATTTTCCTCAAACAATTCTCTACAATCATTTTTTTGCCATTAAACACCGATTTCTGCCCATAAAAACAGTCACTATCCAATATACAGTGGTTGATGACATGGATATTGCCAAAATGCTGTATTCTAAGCTGAGTGATGGTGCAAATATGATTGATTTAGCCAATCAATATGCGATCAATGACTATTTCAAAAAAACAGCCTCCCCTCATACTTTAGCGGGATATGGGGTTGATGGAATGCCATCCCATCCAGAGCAAAGAGCGATTATTGATAATTTTTTGCTGGATGCTGCGAGAAATGAAAATAGTCTTCCCTTACCGCATCCCCTGGACAAAGGTGTTTTACTTTCCCGTTTATCTAATTTTTCCCGTCAAGAAAAGCCATTAAACTACAACGAATACCAGTTTGCGGTTAAAAGAGATTTAACATTGCAAACGTTGCAATCAAAACTTCCCATCGATATTGAAGATATTATTTCAGATTTATCATTTCAGTTTTTTGAGGATAGGTTAGGAACCACATTTTAATAACTTTCTCATTATGGCGTTCATATTCAAATTGAATATGAACGCCATAATAAGAAAGTTATTAAAATGTGGTTCCTTAGAAAAAACGAGAGGCAAGAATGGAAGCATTCTAATGATCTGGTGAGGCATCAGTACTGATAATCCATTTCAAAATGTTGTATCTGATCCAATTTTTTTTGAACAATCCTTTTAAAACTGGCATTTTGAGAAAAGCGAATGGCCTGGTGATAATGTTGTACGGCATTGGGGAATTGTCTTAGCTTTTCATAAATCTGTCCTAACTCAAAGTGAGCTTCTGAAAATCGAGGAGCAACGCGGATGGCTTCTTGAAAAGAAGATATTGCGTTCTTATAATCGTTTTGTGCCGTATAGACTTGCCCCAATCCACGATGAGCAATTGCAAAATCGGGTGATCGTTCAATAGCCTGTTCAAAATAAGACATTGCTTTATCATATTCCTGAATTGCATAGTAGGCCCTGCCCAAATTTGCCATTGGAATATGTGGTGTCGCATATATTAAGTTATCCAGTGCTTTTTTAAAACACTGAATTGCATCTAAATACTGTTGATTTTCCAGATATGATATGCCCAGATTGTTCAAGGCATCAGCATATTCTGATTTTAATTGGATGGCATTTTTAAAATGATCAATAGCAAGATCTGGCCTTTTTTTACCCAAATAGGCAAGTCCAATATCATTTTGAATATAAGCATCTTTGGGCGTTAAGAGTTGGGCATCGAACAATGTTCTGAGTGCAGAGTTAAAATCTCCTTGACGTAAATATGCTTCTCCAAGATTTCTTAATGATTCAGCCTGTTTTTTTTGCGCAATGTTCGTGGTTTGGCAATTTGTCAGGCAAAGAGATATTATTGATATATAGATATATATCAGGATGTTCGTTTTTTTAAGTTTAGACATGATGCTATCTCTGCAGATGTTTTTTCAACAAATTGTTTAAATTTTTCAGGTGCCAAAGGCTGCCCCGAAGTTGGTACCGGTGTATTTTCAGGTTTTATAAGTTTTGGGTAATTTTTCAATTCATTTTTGGGCTTAATGCCAAATTCCTCTGGAAAAGTATCCTGAAAATAAAGATCTTGAAAGCCGGCAAATTTCAATGCATGTGCTGTTGAGTCCAAAACAACCTGAAAGCGATTGTCAATTATTTTGTTGTTTATGGCCTTAACCATTCCTGCCAGACATTCTCCGCCATGAGTACAGGCTATATGCCCATTTTGATTGGCCTGAATTTGCCAATCCATAATATCTTGTTCAGTTACCTGCACAAAAAAAACATTTTCTTTCCCAGATAAGTGGTCATACTGCTTTACTCTATCGATTACTCTCGGCATGGACACAGGATTGCCAATCATGGCAGCTTGAGCAACACTAGGCTTTACCATTACGGGTTGAAAATTTCGTTTGTCCGGCTCTTTTTGCTGATAATATTTGAAAACGGGATCTGCATGGTGAGATTGTACACCTATAATTCGGGGAAGATCCTCTATAACGCCTGCTTTAAAAAACTTGATAAATCCATTCATTACCGCTGTTATATTTCCTGCATTTCCAATAGGAACTATGATCGCAACGTTACGAAGATTATATTCAAAATCTTGTGCAATTTCATAGGAATATGATTCTTGCCCCAGAATTCGCCAGGCATTTTTAGAATTTAATAGCGCCACATGATAATGATCAGCCAACGATTCAACGATTTTCATACAATCATCAAAAACACCTGGTATTTCAAATACTTTTGCACCACTTCCAAGAGGCTGAGACAATTGCTGAGGTGTTACCTTTTTATGAGGAAGCAGTACTGCTGTTTTGATATGAGGGGCAAGATAAGAACCATATAGAGCTGCAGCAGCGGATGTGTCTCCAGTAGATGCACAAATAGCAAGAATTTCAGAAAGTTTTCCTGCACGAATAAGTGAATTGATATAACTGAGCGCACAAGCCATCCCCCGGTCTTTGAAAGATGCACTTGGATTTTGTCCATCATTTTTATAATGAAAACGAATGCCAAGTTTTTCCTGAAGAATTGAATTTGCCTCTATCATTGGCGTGTGGCCTTCACCCAGATAAACCAGATCTTCAACAGGAAGCACTGATCCCAAAAATTCGTGGAATCGAAATATTCCCTTTAATCCATTGATATTCAATAATTTTCTATAATTAAATATTTTGTGCCACTTTTTAGCTGAGATTGTTTTCAATCGATCAAATTGTTGATCTTCAATCATTAATACATGTCCACAGTCCGGACACGTATACAGAAGATGGTTAATATCCCATTGTTTTTGACATTTTAAACAGTGGTACTCATAAATACCTTTTTTTTCAGGAATGATATATTGCTGAATATCTTCTGGAAAAGATGATAATTCCATTTGGAATGCTTCCTTTCATTATTTATTTTAACTGAATGATTTCCAAATCATCCATATACGGCCTTAGAACCTTCGGTACAACGACTGATCCATCTTCCTGCTGGTAATTTTCAAGGATTGCTGCAAAAGTACGGCCAACGGCAAGTCCGGAACCATTTAATGTATGCACAAATTGTGTCCCTTTCTTCCCATGTTCTTTAAAACGAATATTGGCTCGTCTCGCTTGAAAAGATTCAAAATTGCTACAGGAAGAAATTTCCCTGTATTTATTTTGAGCAGGCATCCAGACTTCTATATCATATGTTTTTGCTGCAGAGAAACCTAAATCACCCGCACATAGATTTACAACTTGATACGGTAATTCAAGGCGTTGAAGAATAGTTTCAGCGTTTTTTAATAAAGCTTCAAGTTCATCATATGATTGATCCGGGTGAACAAGTTTTACCAATTCAACTTTATTAAATTGATGTTGTCGGATCAATCCTCGTGTGTCTTTACCATATGAGCCAGCTTCAGCTCTGAAACAAGGCGTATAAGCTGTAAAATAAATGGGTAAATCTTTTTCTGACAATATTTCATTTCGATAAATATTGGTGACAGGAACCTCAGCAGTGGGGATCAAGAAATAGTCATAACCATCGAGCTTAAATAAATCTTCTTCGAATTTAGGCAATTGCCCTGTTCCTGTCATCGATTCTCGGTTGACAATATAAGGAGGTAACGTTTCAATATATCCATGCTCTTTTGTATGAATATCGAGCATTAATTGAATTAATGCTCGCTCCATGCGAGCACCTTCTTTAAAATACAGCGGAAATCGAGCGCCTGTTATTTTGGATGCCCGATCAAAATCCAATATTTTCAGATTTTCACCTAATGTCCAATGTGCTTTTGGTTCGTAATTGATTGTCGGGGGGGATCCAACTGTTTTAATTAAAACATTGTTGGATTCGTCTAATCCTGGAGGGACAGATTCATCAGGTATATTCGGAATCAACATGATTGTTTCTTTTATGATCAATTCTTTTTCTGAAAGTTGTTTTTCCATATTTTTAATTTCATTTGAAACCTGGCGCATTTCCAATGTAATATCATTTGTATCTTCACCATTTTTTTTCATTTTAGCGATGTCGCCGGAAACGGTATTTCTTTTTTTTCGAAGTGCTTCTATTTCGGTAAGCATGTCCCGGTATTCGGATTCAGTGTGAATAAAAGAATCAAGGTCAATACGATCATCACCTCTTTTAGATAGGCTTTGCTTTACAATTTCTGTATGTTTACGAATAAATTTGATGTCTAACATTTTTCATTCCCTTCATTTATATATTTTTATTGTGAAAAATATTCATTAAACTATAATTTAGGATTGAGAGTATGATCGAATGCAATTAAATCATCAGGTTGCCCAAGAGCGACAACGGTGTCACCTTCATTAAGGCATGTTTTTGATGATGGATTAAACAGCATTTGTCCATTGTTTTTTTGAATTGCAATTAGAATCAGGTTGAATTTTTGTCGAATACCTGATTCCATTAACGAGCATCCAACAAGTTCTGATTTTTCATTAACTTTTATTTCTTCCATTTGAATGTCATTTTGTTTCCGTGCAAATGCATAATCCAAAAAATTCAAAACAGTAGGGCGAATTATTGCCTGAGCCATACGGAGAGCACCAACATCATATGGTGAATCAACTCTGTCTGCGCCTGCTGCAAATAACGTTTTTTTCGAAGCTTCACGGCAAGAACGAGCAACAATGTAAAGATCTGGATTTAACTGTCGAGCCGTTAATACTAAAAACACGTTATCAGAATCTTCTCCTAAAACAGCAACCAGAACTTTGGCATTTTTTATCCCTGCTTTTAACAAATATTTTTCCTCAATAGAAGATCCAAATATATATGTAATGCCATCTTCTTCCATGACAGGTAACAGATTGGGATCTTGTTCAATAACGACAATGTCTGAAATTTTAACCATTAACTGCTGAAAAACCATCCTTCCTATTCGCCCATAGCCACAAATAATGCAATGATTTTTGAGCTTGCTAATTTGTTTATCCAATTTTCGTCTCCCCCACATATCTTTGAGGCGACCATCAATTGTAAACTGAACCAACGATGATCCCACGTACGCAAAAAAACCAACGCCCGAAAAAATTAATAAAACAGTATATAGTTTGCCAGCATGAGATAAAGGTTTTACTTCGCTATATCCGACTGTTGCAATGGTGATAGCGGTCATGTAAAAAGAATCCATGAAACTCCAGTCTTCAATAATCATGTATCCTGAAGTACCACCAGCAAAAACAAGTATTGTGAGTGATATAATGAAAGTTAAATGAAAATTTCGATCCATTTTAATTCTTGAAATTGATGTAAATTAATTCTAAATTTTGTTCGTTTATTTGGGAAAAAAATACATTGCCATTTTTTAAATTATTCTTCAAGTTTTTATTTACTATAGTAGCTTTGAAGTGATGATTTATTGAGATAAATATCCACTTTTTAATTGACAAATAGAATTGAATTGGTATAAACATATTTTTTTTGGAGGGATGGCCGAGTGGTTGAAGGCGGCGGTCTTGAAAACCGTTGAGTGTCAAAGCTCCGTGGGTTCGAATCCTACTCCCTCCGCTCTTATCCATATTAAAAAAAATATTCGGAGAGATGGCCGAGCTGGCTGAAGGCGCTCGCCTGCTAAGCGAGTGTGGGGTGAAAGCTCCACCGAGGGTTCGAATCCCTCTCTCTCCGCCATTCTTACGATTGTTAGCACCTTAAAAAATGATATCCAACTTTTTGAGAATACACCCTTAATAAGTTTTCCACTCCAAAGGTTGTCTAAGAAATACTTTAAAAATAAATTTCCCATTCTTAATTTACATTTTCGGTTCTTGTTTGTAGAGACAATTCATGCCTTGTCTCTAAGATCTATTGCCACGGAACGTACAAATGTAAATGGAGAACTTATTTTTCAATTGTTCCTTGAATGGGAAAGTTATTAAATTGTGGTTCTTTAATAAATATTATATCTCAAAAAATAAAGATCATATTTTAAGCCTTTCCGTTAATCCCTCTGAACACTGACATATGATTTGTAACGTTTTTCGGTAATAAGACAGCGGCATGCCATAAGGATCTTCGATTTCCATACCTGGTTTTTCAATATGAAAATCCCCTAAAAGAAAAAGTTTTTCAGCAGGTGCATCATAAAACCGTACCATTCTATTGATATGGTGTTTTTCCATTGCCACGGTTAAATCTGCTTTCTGTATCATTTGCACAGTGATCGGGGCTGATCGTTGAAATGAAATATCAATCCCCATTTCTGAACATGCCTGGATTGCTTCTGACGTTGGTTCGT
>Ga0272440_1002509_pt1 | contig 14254 bp, 11 predicted proteins | sample SSMMMBAug17_FD_192440 | JGI IMG/M metagenome (GOLD analysis project Ga0272440, IMG submission 192440) | Marine sediment archaeal communities from Little Sippewissett salt marsh, Falmouth, MA, United States - SSM-MMB-Aug17 | ecosystem: Environmental > Aquatic > Marine > Wetlands > Sediment ...
TTACGCCCTTTCAGGGCTTAAAATTTTGTTTATTTTTAACCCAGGGCGTTGCCCTGGGCTGGTATGTTACGCCCTTTCAGGGCTTAAAATTTTGTTTATTTTTAACCCAGGGCGTTGCCCTGGGCTGGTATGTTACGCCCTTTCAGGGCTTAAAATTTGAATCACTATATTTGATATAACTATAATAAAAACACTTCCTGTTATGGACTATCTGGAACTATTGATTTTTATTTAAATCTAATTGTAGATCAAAGATTACGCTCCTATGGAGCTAAAAAATTTCTATGTGTAAAAGTTTGGGCACACTCGAAAATATTTACCAAAATATGATGGTCTCGTAAAAAGTCAATTTTATAAAAATCGATATTAATAATTTCAAATTGTTATAATACAGATAAAAAATATATTATTTGACTTTTTACGAGACCATCAAAGTTGAATTATTATAATACAAAATTATTTGAATGATTTTGGATTTAATCAAAACTGTTCATCTCCCATGTTTCCTTTATTGTTGTAATTATCTCATTATAATCAGTATGTTTAACAATAAAATTTGAAGCCCCTAAGTCTATAAAATTTGAAGCCCCTAAGTCTAAACATTTTTCAACAACCCCAGCGTCAGATACAGATGTCATCATAATAACAACTGTTTCAGGGCAGCAATCCATAATTTTTTCAAGAGCCTTATCACCAGTCATGAATGATTTTGGATTTAATCAAAACTGTTCATCTCCCATGTTTCCTTTATTGTTGTAATTATCTCATTATAATCAGTATGTTTAACAATAAAATTTGAAGCCCCTAAGTCTAAACATTTTTCAACAACCCCAGCGTCAGATACAGATGTCATCATAATAACAACTGTTTCAGGGCAGCAATCCATAATTTTTTCAAGAGCCTTATCACCAGTCATAATTGGCATATTTATATCTAATAATAGTAAATCTGGCTTTTGATCTTTTGTAATTTCAACAGCTTCCTGGCCATTTTTTGCAACACCTATTAATGTATAATTTAATTTTTGAATATATTTTTTTGCAAACCTTACTACTGTTGGACTGTCATCAGCTATTAGAACTCTTACTTCTTTCTTATCTGACATTAAATACCTCCCTGCATTCTAATTATATATCCTGATTATAACGTTTTTTGGGGAGCACTTTTTGTTAATGCATTTTTAAGTGCTGAAAGTGCGAATTAATATAGCCCTGGGATTTAATTCACAGTGATTTAATCCCTGAAAGGGCGAATTATATTTGAGTCATGCTTTAAATTGCCCTTTCAGGGCTAAAAAATTTGGTTTTACATTACCCAGGGCGTTGCCCTGGGCTATATTAATTCGCACCTTTGGTGCTTTAAATGCATAATATAAGTATCTGAATTTATTACTCCCCAAAATCCGAATATAATCAGTAAAATATCATATTTCCTTTATCATTAAATATCATCCTCATTATCATTTTCAAATCTTTGATTTATTTCATTAAATTCAATATCTCTACATTCTGCCTCTGGTAATTTTTGAAATAATATTCCAAGCCTTACAACCAGACCTCCTAAAATTGTATAACCAATTATTACATGTAGTATTAAAGCAATATGACCTGCTAAACTGGCTGGATTTGCAGATATATCGCCAAAACCAACAGTAGTCATTGTTACAATTGAAAAGTAAAATGCCCTTATAAAACGATATAATATTGAATTAGTAGAACATAATACCAAATCATTTGTTAATTCTGGCAATAATGTATAAAGTATGGCAAAAACGATTGAGATTCCAATAAATGTTTTAAGCAGCCTTATTGTTGATGATCCATAATCTGTTGTCCACCAAAAAGTTTTAATCAACAATATTTTTATTAGGATAGATATATAATTTAATAATAAAGGACTGTTTTTTATTTTTGATTTTTTAAACCTTTTTAATATTGATGTCATATCCTGTCTATTCTCATCAAACCACTTTTTCCACCAAATTCTTCTAATGTTTGTCTCAAAAAGGGAAAGCAGCTGAGGTTCTACTCTTGCACTTGTAAGCCCAACACCTGTAAAATCGGTTTCTTTATTAAAAAAGCAACTCCATATTAATGTTTCACCATTGACAATAGCAGCTCCAAAATTACTGCTTTGAAGATGAGCATCTCTTATTTTTGCACCATTTAAATTTGCATATGAAAAATTGGCATTTTGAAGGAAAGTTCCATGTAAAAATGCCCTGCTCAAGTCAGCTCGTGCAAAATTTGCTTCTTTTAAATATGCTTCATGGAAAATTACATCTTGAAGACATGCAAATCGTAATTTTGCTCCTTTTAAGTTGGCTGAAGTTAATCTTGCCTCTTTCAAATTTGTTGAAATCAATTCAGCGTTTTCAAGATTTGCACCATCTAACTTGGCTCTTTTAAGGTCAGCCCTTATTAATATTGAATTCTTTAAATTACATGATGAAAGGTTGGCATTTTTTAAATTTGCTTTGCGTAAATCCACTTTTTCAAGAAATAGCGATTCTAAAACAGCACCCTCTAATAATATATTAATATTTCGATTTTTTTTTCGATATAATATCCACTTCTTAAAATTTGACTCTTTACTGCACTCAATAAGCAAATCATATTGCTCTTCATTAAAACGATTTTCCCACACATCTTTAGAAAGAATAGATTTCATAATGGGATCCTTATTGTTATTAATAATAAATACAATATCAAACAGCCTTGACAGATAATTAATATAACAGAGATTATATCCACACTCAATAAAATATATTATCGAAAAATGTTAATATTAACAAGTCACTGTTTTTATGACAATAATCAATAAATTTTTGAAAAATTAGATTTTTTATTTAAATAATATAACAAATGCAAAGTATAAAATTTAAATAATCTCTAACTATAATAATTAGATATATATGACCTTGGCTTGAAATATTTGACAAGTCTTATGAAATATGAATAAGATAAATAAATTTTTAATGAAATTTCTACAAAAAAGAAATTTTTATAAATAAAATCAACATTTTTAAAATATGAAAAACAACTCTAATCCTTTGTTTTCAATTAATGAAAATAAAGGAAAATTACATATTGAATTTTTTGATAATTATTATGCAAGCATATTATTTGGAGAGCATAATAAGCATTTAAAAATAATAACAAAAGCATTAGATATTTCAATAAATGCGAGAGGTAATTCTGTATTCATTGAAGCTGATAATGTAAATAAAAAACTTGCGAAAAATTTATTAATACAACTCTATGGTCTTGTTAAAGATGAATATCCATTATTTGAAACAGATATTGAATATGCCCTGAGGATTATTTCAAATGATCATTTAGTTAATTTAAAAGAAATTTTTTTAAAAAAAATTTTTATAACAACTACAAACAGAGCAATTACGCCAAAAAGTAAAAATCAAAGAGATTATATTGAAGCGATTCGTAATTATGATATTACTTTTGGAATAGGGCCAGCCGGTACAGGAAAAACATATCTTGCTATGGCAATGGCAGTAGCTGCTCTTTCTAAAGGTTTAATTAATAGAATTGTACTGGCAAGACCTGCTGTAGAAGCTGGTGAAACATTAGGATTTCTTCCCGGTGATCTTGCTGATAAAGTAAATCCCTATTTAAGACCTTTATATGATGCTTTACATAATATGATGAAATATGAAAAAGCATCTGATTTACTTGATAAAGGTGTTATTGAAGTTGCACCTCTGGCATTTATGAGAGGAAGAACCTTAGATGATTCTTTTATTATTTTAGATGAAGCTCAAAATACAACTTCTATGCAAATGAAGATGTTTTTAACACGTATTGGATTTAATTCCAAAGCTGTTATTACTGGAGATATTACTCAAATTGATTTGCCAGAAAAAAAATCTTCAGGACTTATTGAGGCAAATAATATTCTTAAAAACATAAAAGGTATTAGTTTTATTTATTTTTCTGAAAAGGATGTAGTTAGGCATAAGCTTGTTCAACAAATTATACAGGCATATGATAATTTAAATAAAAAATAGTATTTAAATATATGCAAATATTAAAAAAAATAACTAAGTTAGATTTTTTCGAGTCTCAAAATATACGATGGATAATTCTTCTTTATACTACTGTTATTGTTACTCTTTCTCTTTATCCAAATATTCTTCAAACAAGTTACTATTATAAACTGGGTGATATTGCTGAAAGAGGTATAAAAGCTCCTCTTGATTTACTTGTTGAAGATAAAGATGCCACTGCTGAGACCAGAAGAAAGGCTTTACAAAAAGTATTAACTGTTTATGACTATGATGATACTCTTGTTAATAAACTTTTATCACAGATTAATGAAGCCTTTAGCCATTTTAGAGAACTTTCAAATGAGATGGCTAAATTAAAAAATAATGAAATAAAAAAAGAAACTACACAAGAAACTTCTCAAAATCCAAAAACATACAGCCCAAATATAGAAAATGTTAATCAAGATTCAGCTCAAAATAAACCCCAAAATAATAATATAAATCAAACTCCTGAAAATAAAAATAATTTAAAAATAAATAAGGATTTTAAAATCTTTTTAAAAAAATCTGAATTTGAATCAAAACTTGGACTAAAAATCAGTGAAGCAAATTTTGAGACACTTATAAAAGAAGAATTTTCTCAATATATTGAGGATTTAATATCTTATGTTCTTAAAACAATTTTAAATAATGGTGTTGTTTCAAATAAAGAATTGCTTCTTCAAGAGCTAAAAAAGGGTATTATTTTAAAATATATCAATAGTAATAAAGAAGAAATTATAAATGATGTAAGGCCATATTATGACATTGACAGAGCAAAGGCTATGGTATGGATAGTTGGGCAGCCACTATTAAAAAATCTCAACTATAATTCAATAAGTATGATTGTTGACATCGTACAGGGTCTGATTCAGCCAAATATTACAGTCAATAAAAGAGATACTGAAAAAAGAAAAGAAGATGCCTCTGAATTAATTAAACCAATACTCTTTCAAATTAAAGCAGGAGAAATGCTGCTTAGAGAAGGTGAAAGAGTTCAATCTGAACAAATACTTAAATTAGAGGCTTTAAGATCATTTCAGGAAAAAGAAAAAACCTTTTCTAAAAGTGTTGGTCTAAGCATTACAATTCTAACTATTTTAATAATATTACATATTTGTTTTATTGGTCCTGTTAAAGACGTAAATTATAATTATAATAAAGACTTATTTTTTATCAGTTTACTTTTAATACTTTTTGTTTTTATAACAGAAATATCAATATCATTATTTAAGTCAATATCTCATGATGGTGAATATTCAATTTCAATAACTTCTATGATGTTAGGAATACCTGTAGCATCAGGTGCTATGACAATATGTCTTTTTAAAGGTTTAAATAAAGCAATTCCATTTGGCTTTATAACATCAATATGTGCTGCCATATTATATCAAAATGAGCTTGATATGTTTATATTCTTTTTTTTAAACAGCACAATGGGAGCATATTGGTTAGTAAGATGCAGAGAAAGAAACGTATTTATTAAAGCTGGTGTTAAGATAGGTCTTTTAAATGTATTAATTATTACTTCATTAAGGGCTTACAGCTCTGAACTATTTTTGTCAAAAATATTTTGGGATTGGATATTTGGTTATATAGGTGGTCTTTCTGCAGGAATTGTTACTGCAGGTATTGCTCCGCTTATGGAGATTACATTTGGATATACTACTGATATAAAATTAATGGAGCTTGCTAACTTAGATAAACCTTTACTACATAGATTAATGCTTGAAGCCCCTGGTACATATCATCATTCTGTTATTGTTGGCAGTATGGTAGAAGCTGCTGCTGCAGAAATAGGAGCAAATCCTTTGCTTGCGAAAGTTTGCGGTTATTATCATGATATTGGAAAAATGAAAAATCCCATTTACTTTATTGAAAATCAACCCAAAGGATATAACCGCCATGATAAACTGGCACCTTCCATGTCAAGTCTAATCATTATAGCTCATGTAAAACATGGTGTAGAACTTGCTAAAGAACATAAACTTGGAAAAGAAATAATACATACAATTGAGCAGCATCATGGAACAAGTATGATTTCATTTTTCTATGAAAAAGCAAAACAAAAAAAAGGTGAAAAAAATATTAATGAAGCAGATTTCAGATATCCAGGACCAAAACCGCAAACAAGAGAAGCAGGTCTTGTTATGCTTGGAGATGTTGTTGAAGCTGCATCACGAGCCCTTGAAAATCCAACACCTGCAAGAATTCAAGGCGTAGTCCATAAGCTTATAAATAAAATATTTTCTGATGGTCAACTTGACAATTGTGAACTTACCTTAAAAGATCTTCATAAGATTGCGAAAACCTTCAATAAAATATTAAATGGTATTCATCATCATAGAATTGAATATTCAGATAATGTTTCAAAACAAAATGGCAAGGTAAAAAATAAAAATGGCAGTTCTGATAGAAAACAGACAAAAAAATCAGATAAACCTGGAGAGTCTCAAGCTTCTCACTCAGAAAATCTTAAACGACTTGGGCTGTCCTGATTCTGAACTATCTATTTTAATTACTGATGATAAACATATTGAAGAATTAAATAGAAAATATTTGCAAAGAACAGGCCCTACAAATGTAATTTCTTTTTCATTACAAGAAGGCGAATTTTCAAATATTAATCCAGAAATATTAGGTGATGTTGTTATTTCTTATGATACTGCACTTAGAGAAGCAGTACAGGCAAATATGAGCTTTGATGAAAGATTTTACTATTTGTTAATACATGGAATTTTACATATTTTTGGATTTGATCATGAAAATAATGAACATGATGCTGAAATAATGGAGAAAAAAACAGAAGAATTGCTAAATAAATATACTAATGATCTATTATAATTCAACGCTGGTTTTTCGAATTTCGTGTGGACTGAGACGGACAAACACTGACTTACACTTCAAATAATTGGAAAAAACTAATTAAAACAAATTAAGTTGGATAATTATAATTATTCATTAATTTGAAAAAAATTTGAAAAAAAAACATTATTTTCTATTTATTTTAAATAGAGATTATTTTAAATAATAATAATATAACAAACGAGAGTATTTATAATAAAGTACTACCAGAATATTATATTTTTTCTACAATATAACTTGTACAAATTAAATAATATTATTCTGAGTCAACAAATTATCATTACTGGAAAAACTCAATTTTCTATTTTTCAGAAATTATAAATATTTATAAAATCATTAAAGTATTATCCTGCTTGATCCTCTTTATTCAACTAACAATTATAATAAATATTTTCTGGTATGAATTTTGAAATAATTTGAAAATATTCAATTTTGATTGTCTCGTAAAAAGTAATAAAATGACATTTTTATCTGTGTAGCAATTTGAAATTATTAATTCAGATTTTTGTAAAATTGACTTTTTACGATACCATCAATTTTATTAGAATTTTTTTAATTAAATTAATTAAATATTATTCAATAAACTGATTATTAAAAATCATACATGAAAATGTTTTCTTCTATTAATTCATTCATATCCAAATTATTAGCATTTTCATGATAAAATATATTGAGGTAAAAAATGAATAATCAAAATGGTTCAATAATATTAATTGCCTTAATGGTTTTATCTTCACTTTCTTTACTAGCAATAACATCTTATTACACAAGTATTACTGAAATGAATATTTTTAGTAATGAAAATGCTCATATGAAAGCCTTATATGGCGCTGAAATAGCAGCAATACAAGCAATGAGAATACTTCATAATACAGAAGAAAGTTATTTAAATGAAGATCTTACCTCAGATCAAAGAACATTAAAGTGGCTTTATAAACAAGGTTATGAATTTGATATAAATAATCCAGAAAACTGGAAAGATCCTGATACTAAATCACTCAGCAGCACTAAAAGATTTATGGTTGTTGAACTTCAAAGAGTAAACGCTGGAGAATCATTTACAATGACAAATAAAGAGCAAAAAAAAATGTATTCAATATATGCACGTTCAAGAGATTCAGGTGGTTATGCAATTGTTGAGTTAGGTTATCTTAGATGGACTAGAATAGAATAGGTTAGGTTAGATTTGAATAGGGTACAAGAATTTGGAAAATATAATTTAAAAAAAATCACCATTGAGATACGCCATACTTTTTTGAATATTTTTGAAGAATGCTTTTTAAAGTATCATTAACTTTTAAATTTTCTATACTTTTCTGTAGCTTAGCAGCTATTTCTTTTGAATTGGCTTTTTTGCTGAGCATAAAATAAATAAAACCTGTATTAACTAATGCCATTGGATGTAGTTCAAATTTATCCTCAAATTGAGTTCCCTTAAATGATATTATCTCATTGATAGGATAACCTACATAACCATCTAAATGTCCAGCCATTAGTTTTCTCTGATTAATAAGAGTTGGATTTCCTTCATATTCTGCAGTTTTTTCAACACGATGTCCCATTTTTTTAATTATATTATCAAGTCTCTTACCATATGAATATCCAATGGTGATTCCGAGTATGAAATTATTTTTTAATAAATCTTCAGGTTGACTAAAATGATATTTTTTTGATTCTCCTTTCCGAACAAAGATTCCAACATATTCACCTCGATAAGGACCGATAAAATGAGCATATTCTGATCGTTCTTTAGTCTTAGAAGCACTTGTTAGAAAATCTATTTTTCCATGACGCAGCATTTCTTGAGCTCTTGCCCAAGGGATAGTAGCCTTAGTATTTTGATAGCGGCATCCAATAAAATTAATAACTGAGTCAAGAATTTCCATATCTAATCCACTGGGGTTTTCAGATGTCCCTAATACAAATGGTTCCCATTCGCCTTGCCAACCATTTATAAAAATTTTATTGCATTCTCCTCTTGCTAATGTATTAAGACCTATAGTAAAGACTAAACCTAAAAATATTAATAATCTCTTATATAAAAATACTTTCATATTTTTTCCTTCATTTAATATTTTAAAAAAAGTAATTATTTAAGTTTTTTAATTTAAATAATAAAATATTTAAATTTAGATTATACTCTAATGAAAATAAATTTTCAACTTGAAAATAAATTTAAAAAATACTATTTATCACATTCTTTAAAAAAATTGCTTTTGTAAAGCGAAAAATAATAAATTAAAAATCTTTGATAAGGGCTTATCTAATGGATGTGGAATGAAATTACTCCATCGATTTGAAACGCCCAACTCAAAATAATGGTATTTGAATTTTGCAGGAAATAATTAAATTCATTTGATTATTTGATTATAAAGGTTTTAAGTAAAATAATATTATGACAAAATTATATATGCTCTTAATAAAGTCATATATAAAATTTTTAGGGAATTAACAAATGATAAATAAGGATAAAGCTTTTTGGGATATGGTAAATGGGAATCTTTCTGGACATCCTACTTCAAAACTTTTAGGTTGGAAATGTTTGAATATTGATACAGAAAAAGGAACTATAGAGGTAGAATTTCAACCACGAAAAGATTTTTTAAATCCAGCAGGATTTGTACAAGGAGGTCTTGTTGCTGCAATGCTTGATGATACTATGGGGCCTATTGTATATGCAACACTTGAAGAAGGCGAATTTAATCCAAGTATTGAATTTAAGGTAAATTTTATAAGACCAGTTAAAATCGGAAAACTTATTGCAAAAGCACATATTATATATCGTGGAAAATCAATTGCTTTTGTGGAAAGTGAATTACGAAATACTGATGGACAACTGCTGGCAACAGCTACTGGTACGATGAAAATTGTCCACGCACAAACAGGATTTGGAGAATTTAAAGAGTAGTTCAGTGGACAAAGTGGACGCAGTGGACAAAGTGGACGCAGTGGACAAAGTGGACGCAGTGGACAAAGTGGACGCAGTGGACAAAGTGGACGCAGTGGACGCAGTGGACAAAGTGGACAAAGTGGACAAAGAGGACAAATTGCGCCCTTTCAGGGCTGAGAAATATCCCCTCTTTTTTTAGAATGTGCCCGTGGACAAATTGGACTTATTATTATAATTTAATGTCCACTGCGTCCACTTTGTCCACTGCGTCCACTTTGTCCACTGCGTCCACTTTGTCCACTGTGTCCACTTTGTCCACTTTGTCCACTCTGTCCTATTCATCCACTTTAAACTTTTTAACTTCAGACTTACAGTAATTAAATTGGAAAATATAAGAAATTATCTAAACACAGAATTAAAAATAGGCAATAAGAAGATTAAAAACAGACTTGTATTTGCTTCTATGTCTAAATTAGGAAATGTTGCTTTTCGTATGCTTCTTGAACATTTTGGTTCATGTGGTTTATATTTTTCTGAAATGAGCAGCGCAGTTAGAATTCCTTTTGAAAATCCTAAAAATTCGAATGTTTATAGATTTTATAATGATGAAAAAAATAAACTTGTATGGCAAATATTAGGATCGGATCCGGAAAAAATGTCTATTGCAGCTTCTAGAATAGAAAATGATGGTTTTTTTGGAGTTGATTTAAATTTTAGTTGTTCAGCAGCAAAAATTGTTAAAAAGGGTTTTGGCGCTGCAATTTTAAAAGATTCAGATACTGCTGTAAATATTGTTCGTGCTATTAGGAATAAGGTACAAATTCCAATTTTTATTAAATATAGAACTGGTTGGAAAGACGATCCTAAGCTAGCTGTTGATCTTGCTAAAAAATTTGAACAATCTGGGGCAGATGCCTTAACTTTTCATCCAAGAGTAGCACCTGATAGACGCACAAGAAAGCCAAAATGGGAATATATCAGTAAAGTGAAAAAGGCTGTAAATATTCCTGTTTTTGGTAATGGAAATGTTTTTACATTTGAAGATTGTATAAAAATGATTCAAACAACAAATTGTGATGGAATTTCTCTCGGAAGAATAGCTGTAAATAGTCCCTGGATATTTGATAAATGGCTAAATAATAAAGAAATTAATTATAATATATATTTAGAAACTGTAAAAATCTATATTAAATTGTTACAAGACAATTTTAATGAAAAAATTGCAATCAAGCGTTTTAAAAAATTTGTATTTTATTATTGTGCAGGATTTAAGTATGGACACAGTCTTTATTCAAAACTAATTAATTGCAATTCTTTTAATGATTTATTAAAAGAATTTGAAATATTTTTTTTGCAAAGACCAGAACATCTAGAAATTCCAAATGCAAATTTAATTGTTTAATTTTTCAAAATACTTCTACTTTGGCAAATTAAAAGATAACATATTGATTTGATTTAAAATATAAAATCAATATTTGTTGTAATTTCAATCGGTTAAATTTCAGTATGCCAAAGTAGAAATACTTGAAATATTTTAATGCTCATAATTCTAATTTGGCAGACTGAAAATTATCTGCTTGAAATTACAACTAATATTGGAGTAATAAAGTTTTGTGTATTTTGTATTAAATCAATATGTTATCTTTTTATTTGCCAAAGTAGAAATAATCTATTTTTTATTACTAAATTACTATTTCAAGCCTTTTTACTTTTCTTGAAAGTGTTTTTCTTGTTATACCTAATGAATCAGCAGCTTTACTTTTATTACCTTTAAATTTTTTTAGAGCTTCAATAATACAATTTTTTTCAATATCTTCTATAGTACCTTTAAGGTTAGAATCATTATTTCCTGTATTAGAGCTTGAATTTTTTTCATTAGAATTTTGCATATTATCAAAAAGCATAGGGGTTAGAAAATCAAGACTTCCAACAGCAATAAATCTTTGAATTACGTTTTGAAGTTCTCTGACGTTCCCAGGCCAATCATATTCAATAAATTCTTCCATTTTTTGACCTGGAATTTTTATAATTTTTTTATTTTTTGAATAAATTCTCATAAAATGTTCAACTAGAAGAGGAATATCATCTTTTCTAGATCGTAAAGGGGGAAGTTGAATTGGTATTATATGTATTCTGAAAAAAAAATCTTCTCTCATTTTTCCAGTTTTTGACATTTCTAAAAGATTTTTATTAGTAGCTGCAATTATTCTAAAATCAGATTTTTTTAAAGCACTGCTTCCAACAGGTGAATATCCGCCATCTTCAATTGCTCGTAATAATTTTGCCTGAAGTCCAGGATTTAGCTCCCCTACTTCATCTAAAAACAGACATCCGCCGTCTGCACGATCAAGATAGCCTGATTTATCAGCATTTGCACCAGTAAAAGCTCCCTTTTTATGGCCAAAAAATTCGCTTTCAAGTAAATTATCAGGAATAGCTGCGCAATTAACAGGAACTAATCTTTTTGAAGACCTGCTGCTTAATTGATGAATTGCCTTTGCAACAAGTTCCTTACCTGTTCCTGATTCACCATATATTATTACATTAGCATTAGATGCTGAGGCATTAAGTATTAATTCATATACCTTTTGTATTGCAGGGCTTTTTCCAATTATATCTCCAAATCTATATCTGTCTTTAATTGAAGATCTTAATTTAACATTTTCCCTTCTTAGTACATCAGCCTCTTCTTGCATAGATATTTCTCTTAACTTTGTTTCAGTAATATCTCTTGCTGTTATTAAAATAGTTGATTTTCCTTTAATTTGAATAAGATTTGCTCGCCCTTCAACCCATATTTCATTTGAATCTTTAGTAAGCCATCTTGCTTGAAAAAATCTTTCATTACAAATACCATCTAATAAAGCATTATACATTTCTCTAAAATACATATTAAAATTATCTGACACAAAACTCATAACATCCATACCAATAATTTTATCATCATTTTTAAAACCAAACATTTTAACAAAAGCATTATTTACAAATATAATTTGAAAATTTTGAAACATCATAATACCTTCTGTTATTCTATCTGCAAAAAGCCTGTAAAGTGCTTCACTCTCAAGTAATTCAGTTTGAGCTTTTTTTAATCTGCTTATATCAAGTCCTATACCTAAAAGATATGATGTTCCAGTAATATTTGCAGTAACCCCAGAGAAAAAATATGGAATTTTTTTTCCATCTTTAGTAACAAGTTCTGCTTCAATATCACCTTTACCTGTTTCAAAAGCCTTTTGAATAACTCTTTCAACAAATTTAGCATCTCTTCCAGAAAAAAGCTCAAAAATATCCTTAGTTGTAATTTCTTCATGTGAATACCCTATTACCTGCTCAACATTTTTATTCCAACTATGAATATTGTAATTATTATCAAAAAGATAAAAAAATCCCGGTAAACTGGTTATAAGCATTTCAAAAAATTTGTTTTTCTTTTTGTATTCATTAAGTTCTGCTTCAAGAATTTGAATTATCTGATTATTATCTGATAAAGAATCTTTTATGTTATTTTCATTCATTTTTTCAAACCTTTTATTCTATTAATAAAATTCCATATATTGATATTTAACTGATAAATGTCGTTGTATGGTTAATTGTGTCCTTTCGGTAAGCATGGTTATTTTTTATTTCTTGCCTTTTGGACAGAATACCGCTTGCTAACACGCGCGGCTCTGATTCGTCAATATATGCTTGTTGACAGAGCCGCGCGCGTTAGCAAGCGGTTTGTGATTAATGCCACAATTCTATATGTCAAGGCATACTTGCCGAAAGAACGCGGTTAATTTATTGGGTGCAGTCGGATTAGAACGACGAAAAATATAACATATTGAAAATTAATATTTTTATTTTGTTTAATTATTTAACACTTAATTATTAAAACCAAAAAAAATAATATAGTTATCCATTTTCGTCATTCTAATCCGACTGCACCCTAATTTATTCTGCAACTTTTTTGTTTTACACCCAACTTATGGTGATTTAAATATGAAGGTTTATCTTTTATGCAATATTTATTAATTTTTATAATATATTATTAGATATAAATTCACCAAAAGGATAACTAAAGAATGCTCGAAAAATAATTTACCCATTAATTGGAGTCCCAAATTTTTTGATTTTGGAGAAAAAGAGCGTGACGCCCAAATTAAAGATTTGAGACTCTATCCAAAATCCCTAACCCCCCTCAAGGGGGGAATTCGATCTCGATTTTTGTTAAAGTCAAGCATGCTTACCGAAGGGGCTCCATGAGAACTATGATTTCTAAAAACAACTTGCCAAGATCGAATTCCCCCCTTGAGGGGGGTTAGGGGGGGGTTATGCGTTTGTACTGTGTCCCTTCGGTAAGCCTGCTTGAATATCCAATCTTTCCATTTATTTTCATTTCTTCTTAATTATTAACCACCCCTATTTATTGTCCTAATTTTTTTCCTTTTCGGTAAGCCTGCGTGTATCAA
>Ga0272440_1002510_pt1 | contig 14251 bp, 12 predicted proteins | sample SSMMMBAug17_FD_192440 | JGI IMG/M metagenome (GOLD analysis project Ga0272440, IMG submission 192440) | Marine sediment archaeal communities from Little Sippewissett salt marsh, Falmouth, MA, United States - SSM-MMB-Aug17 | ecosystem: Environmental > Aquatic > Marine > Wetlands > Sediment ...
ATCACCTTGAAGCTCAGGAGGTCTAATGTGAACTTTTATTTTTGAGAAATGTTTCGCAGCATTTTCAGCAATTAAATCGCTATCTGTATTGATGACAACAGATTGTATCAATTCTGAATCTTCCAAAATGCTGGCAACGCAATGATAAAGAGGTTTTCCATTAAATAAACGCGTATTTTTATTGGGCACTCGTTCTGAATGTCCTTTCATTGGTAAAAGTGCTGTCAATTTCATTTTTTAACATTTCTTAAAGTCTTTAGAAATAACTTTCATTGTAATCCCAATCTCTATAACATAATAACGAAGATGCCTTGATCCAATTACTATCAAATACCGAATTTTTCATTATAATAGAACACTATTTTTTTTTTGATATCTCTTTTGAAGATTAGGTGTCCAACTTTGGTGCATCATAGCGAAAGTAAAGCCTTCACTTTCAGCCTGTAGCAGGAGTTTATCCAGTAAATCTCCAAAAGCAATTTGGATATATTGGCCTGTATCAGCTTTCGGAACGAAATGATTGAAAAAACATGGATGTGCTTTTTGCAACTTTGGAATCAATTCAGGGTAACTATGCTTTTTAGAATTACTCCAAAAAAGTTTGTCATCAGGAGCACGTCCGTCAAATCCCCATAAATAAATATTTTTGCTCAATGTACATGCCAGAGGCAATAGCAGTAAGCCTAATACATTATGTAAAGATGGTAGAATGAAATTTTGCCTAAGATCAACATTTATTTTCTGATAATTACCCTTGGGAATAGGGACGAGCTTTTCTCTAAATTCTTCAAACTCTCGACGAACAATTTCATGAAAAATTTCAGGATACACAAAAAGAGTTTCTGTTTCACTCAACCTTAACAATAAGTCATGCCTAAACTGCTTTGCAAATAACGTATGTCCAAAATGATATATTGCATCTCCTGCAACAATAAAATGTGGGCTTATATGCTTCCAAAGTGTTTGGTCTCTAACAATCGTATTGCAAACGATACGATATCCATCAGACCAATCTCGATCTATTGCTTTATTCAGTGACGGTCCTGTGCCAAAAATATAGGTTTTGTTCAAATTATCATTTTTTAATTTGTTTATATATTGTTGAAAACGAAAATTTGATTTTTCTATATTTGCTTTATGTCTTGAACAATAACTAGCCAGTCGACACCAATCCCAACCATCTGTTGGATTGTATCGATAGTCGATATTGAAAAATTTTTCCCTATTATTCTTTATAGTATTAGGTGCCAAATGAGAATCACCAAAATACAAAACTGGTTTGTTATCGAATTGTGCCTTGAGGGACAGTTTTTTTATTAGGTTAACACTACTAAATGGAACCTCAGGTAGATAAAATATAAAGCGATTTTTTATTGACTCAAGTTCCTTTTCCATGATGTTCGGAGCAAGTAACCATGCATAGTTCGTCTTAGTTTTGCTATGCTCCTTTGAATTGTTACAGGTTTGTAGAAAGCGATCCATTTTTATATCATAAGAATAGTTTTCAATATATGAACTATATAAATACGTTACATCATCTACTAAACCGATTTTAAAAAGAGCTTGACCTGTATTCCAGACAATATTTCTATCATCAGGCATAAGCTTTAAAGCAATATTAAATTCAGATAATGCTTCTTGTTTTCTATTGGTTTGCCAAAAAATACATCCCAAATTACTGTGTGCAATAGCATGATTGGGCTTAAACTTAATAATATCTTGAAAAATTTGTTCAGCCTCGTTAAAGATACCTTTATTTGATAGTTCTTCACCCAAAACCATTAGATTATCCAGATCTAAAATTGTGTTGTTTTTTGAACAGTCACTTTTAGTTCTATTTATAGATTGAGAAATGTATGTCTTGTCTTTTTCAAGATTGTTTTTACGAAAAGATATTATTTTACCATCAAGAATTGGTTCTAAGAATCTTTTAATCGTTCTTGCCCAGTTTGGGCTATTAGCGGGGTCTATATATTTGGCATCAAGGTCCCAACTTTGCCAGTATTTTTTTTCACTTAAAAAACTTTTAATTGTTGGCATAATGGGACAATAATATGAAATGTGTATAAATTGGTATGCAGCTACTTTTAGGGCATTTTCATATCGGATTTTTTTTACCCTTTCATAATCAATATCATTTCGGATAATTTTTAAGATATTGTCAAAGTATGATTTTTTTGATTTAGGCTCATACCCAACGTCTTTATGAGAATATGGTGAATTAGCTACGATAATTACAGGTTTCCCCATATATGGAATTTCAACACCAAGTGTTCCATTGTAAATTATTGAACAGTCAATTACTGATTGAACCAATTGATATGAACTGACTGGATCTCTACCATTTATCAAAATAACATTTTCGAAGTTATTGATATCAGGTATCAGCTCTTGAAGTAAGGAGATAGAGCTTTCATAGTAATTATAATCAAGCTTAGATTGTGGATGCTCTCGCATAACAAGCAAGATATTTTTATCTCTAACCCATTCTATTGTTTCCTTGAGCCATAGCCCTATCCCATTAAAAACTATATCTCTATCTCTTATCACTCCATCCCATGTTAGATTTGGGAATAAGCATACTACGCCCAGATATTTTTGTTTTTTATTTTTTATAAGATTTATCCACTTACTATTTGCAGAAATATTTTGAACATCAAACTTTAAGCGTTTATCCATAAAAGTTTTGGCTTCATGTTTTAACTCATCATTATAACAGTATAATTCAAAATCATTCCAATTTTTTCCTACATTATCAATAGCATTATTTTTATTTGTTATACATATTCCCCTGTCTTGAAATTTGTTTGGTTTATATACAAGAACAGGAACGTTATATTCTTCCATTACATCAACCAAAGGCCCAGTAGTAGTATAAACACCATCCAATGTAATAAAAAGGTTTGGTTTAAATTGCTTTAGTATATAGTAAGCAACTTGTTTATTAACATATTCATTTATGATGCTCATTTTTGCATATTCAAGATGTAAATCATTCAAAAGATCAAAGTCTCTTCCGCCAAAATACCTTTTATGGCTTGCATCAACGTTCTTAGATAAATAACCAGCTTTAAGAAGGCGCAATTCGGTGTGAAACTGTTCATTCATGTCTTGAAGACTATTTACTATGTCTGAATAATATATAAAAGAAAATTTATTATTTGAATATTTTAATATTTTTTGATACCAGAAATGTATAAGCTCACTATTTTTTATTTTTTTTCGATTTTTACAATTTTGTTGTACATCTTTAATTGTACCTTCTGATACTCTTATGCTATCAATATGGGGTAAAATCCCGTCATCAACTAAAACATGCACTTCAATGCCCAATTTATAAAACATATATGCTAACATAAAATGAAATGTTAATGAAAAAGCATCTGCATGAACTCCTCCTATAATAATTGTACTTTCTGTACTGTCGAATTGTTGAGTTAGTCGAATGTTTTCTAAGATATTTGTAAGAACTCTTATCGGTTTTTGAATACTCATTAATCTATTTTCCTCTAATATACGAATTATATTCAGAAAATTTCATATGTATTTATTTACCTTAAATAGAATTGCTTCTGATGCTATGTCAAGGGCGTTTTCAACTGTCGCTGACAATCCAGGTGTCGGCACAGTTTGCTGCATCAACTTACTGATAACACTATGTAAAAGCTGATAAGTAAGAGATGGATTACGTTTGTATGCAATTGCATTGGTCAATATACTTTGAAGCTCCAATAAGTATGATACATCATAAGTTAAACCTGTACCTCTATAGAAAGATTCACCAAGAGTAATAACCGGTATATTATGCAAAAGAGCTTCGATAGCTGATGTGCTGTTGACAGTGATTAAAGCAGCAGCTTCTGGAAGAAGTGATTGTAAACGAATATCACCACAAATGAAATAAACATTTTTGTAGCTTTTTAATACTGCTTTTAAACGATAGTGATCAATAACTCCAGGATGTCCAGGATGTTCTTTGATTACTAACGAATGCCCAAAAGGTAATACATTTGCAATTTGTTCACATATTGATAAACAATCCTGAAACTGAGGCGCCCGAATAAGCAACTGTGTATCAGTTGATAAACTTTGAGGAAAAAGAAAAAAAGGTTTTGGTATATCTTCGGGGGTAATAGATAGTTGAGAATTTAAAGCATAGTTAGAAGAATATTTTTTTTCAAAAGGTTCTCTCCTTGTTCCTTCCCTTAACGCTTTACCTTTGGCTCTTGCATATTTATCTAGTTGATAATGATCATTTTTAATTGATGATAAAAAATCTGATACAAATTTATCAGTTATATTTGATGGATAATCAAATTTTTCATCAGGATCACCAGACAATCTCCAAAAATTATTTGTACAAAAAAAATATCGATGTCCTTTTCTGTTTATATTAAAAAAATCAGCAGGAAACATCCGGTATACTTTAATCTTTAAATAATTAGCAACAGCAAAAGCAACAGTCCTGTTTATAGTAGCACCACCAGTCATAAAAACAAGCTTTGGTTTTAAAAGATTATACAAATGAAATGTCTTATATACTGCATATATTTGTGTTAAAGCTAGTTCTCTTTCTTTAACATAGCCATATACATATTTTAAATCATGTTTATAGTTATTCGCGTGAATAATAGGTGCTTGTATTTTAAATTCTCTAATTATTTCTTCGTCTGGCACATTGTAATAGTTATGTAAAAATTGTTGGAGATCATCATATAGATAATAAACATCAGGTTTTACGCATTTTGTTAGATTATTTTCCCCACATATAATATCTACACGATAACCAGCTCTCTTATTAACATAGTCGCGTATATATTCATGCTTCCATAAATCTACACTATCTCGAGTTATCAACACTATACTCATAATTAGAATCTCCTGTTATAAAATAAAAAAAAATATCATATTATTTTTCTTACCACTACAAATCCTTCGGCATATTTCTCACCTACAGTAACCCCTCTGTACTCTGCCAAAAGTCTCAATGCCTTTAGTGATCTTGGGTGCGGGTAATCACGAATTTCCGATGAATAAACATTCATAGCACTAATCTTTGCAATTAAATGTTTTTCACTTATTGTAAAATATTGTGTCGGTAAAAACACATTCATAGCAGATTGAAATTGCCATTCGGTTGAAGATGGAATTTCAAAAGAGTAAATTTCTCTAACCGTCTCATTTTTCATTGGACGACAGGATGTAAGAACTGCTTGAAACGTTCTTTGGTGGTCAATATTCAAATCATGAGCATGATGTGTAAAAACAATTTGTGGTTTGAGCTCATTTTTTTTTTTCTCAACTGCTTTTATAATATCAAGCAAAGAAACGGAATCAAAACGATTATCAGGGAAATTTACAAATTCAATACTATTTGCTCCGATTATTTTAGCAGCATTCTTTGCTTCTAATTGAAGATTCTCCAGTTCAGCCTTCATTTCATTTGAATTGCATAGATTGTGTCGTGAAGTTATTCCCTCTCCAAGAATAAGAATATGAATTTCATTCTTTTGCTCACTTAATTTTGACATTGTTGCTCCACAACCAAGAATTTCATCATCAGGGTGTGCTGCAACAACTAATATTCTATTCATAGTTTGCCTTTGAAAGTTCAGCAAATATTGTCTTGTATCGTAACTCTGAATTGCCGTCAATAAGTATTTTTTGATTAATTACAAATTGTTTTAATAGATTTTTATTGTCAATCAAGTTTAGTAATTTTTCTTTTATTTTTTTTATAGAACTATCTTTGTACCATTCTATATTCAAAGCTGCTCGTTTACTTTTTAAAATATTAGCTATATCAATTTGATTATCAGCTGTGATTCCAACCAGCATTGGAATACCGACACAACATGCTTCCAATGCGGTAGTGCTTGCCGTAGCAAATAAAAAATCATTTTGCATAAGTTGTTCACACATTTCATAGGCACCTAGGTTTGACAATAAATTAATATTTAGCTTTGAATTCTTATTCTTACCCATCCATTGTGAAATTTTCTGATAATTGGAATTTGCAACACCAATTACTATATTAACAGTCAAATATAAAGACGTTAAATCAAGAGCTTTGACAACTCGTAAAGTCTGATTGCTTGTGTCAGCTCCGCCCATACAAATAAATATATTTTCAATGGATTTTTTTAAATCTCGCTTTAAGTTTTTATTTTCTAAAAAGGGTTTTCTAAGTAGGGCGTATCTACCTCCGAGATAAAGTCGGGTATATGGTTCACAAGAATACTTAATATATTTTGCGTGTTCACAATGATTTATTATCACATCAGCATAAAAATGATAGTTATGAATATCATCAATACATACTAGTTTGTGGCAGTGCGGCTTTACGTTTAGTTGATATGCTTCTTTAAAATGATAACCATCTAAGACTAAAATTGTATTTTTATCTAAATATTTAAGTAAGTTTTTTGCATCTGTTTCATAATCATTTGTTATGGGTAGTTCAATAACTTCGAAGTTTTTTTGGGCAAGGAGATTTAGAACTTGATTTTCAAGTTTATGACAAGCAAAAGTAATTTTAAATTTATCAAAAAGCATATCTGCAAGGGCAAGAGATCGCATTACATGACCTAAGCCAATTGTTTGATTTGCATTAACACGGAATATAATTTTATTTATTATTCCATTCATTATATAAAGAAACTTCTGAATTAATTATACACAAATATAAAAAAATGAAGGACTATACGGTTTTTTGTAAAGTTATTCAGTTATTCAAAATCTTTATTGTTTAAGTTTTTTTTGTCAGGAAATATGTATTGCAGAAATTCTGGATTAAACAATTGCTTATATTGGGTAAACATGTTCTTTGCTCTTTTATCATTTTTAATTGTATCCCTAAGTATATCTAAAGTAGATTTTGCTTTCAGTTTATCACCTAACCCTACATAACATTTATATAGTCCTTGCAATGCAAATATATGGAAAGGATATAGGTTAATAATATCTAAGAATTGTTCTTTTGCGCGATTAAAATTCTGATTTTTTAAATTATAATTGTTAATAAAGTTTAATTCTATATTCAACTGATAACATATTTTTTTCAAGTCAGCTCCAGAAATTTCTATAGTATCAAAGCTTCTTTCTCGAAAAGAACTCTGTTCCCATACTAGATGATTATCCTGGATGTCTCCTCTTTCCAGAAACTGCTGATATAGTTCAGACCCAACTAATGGAACAACCGGATGAATCACATACCAGTCAGCTTTTAAGTTTAAGATATAATTCTTTGTTATTTCTATGTGTTGTTTTGTCTCTCCAGGAAATCCTAAGATAAAATAGCATCTAACTATAAATCCCAATTCTCTTGATAATCTCACAATTTCTTTGGCTTTTGTTAGGCTACATCTCTTTTTCATAATTTTTTTCTGAACATAATCTGAACCGGATTCAATTGCCAAAGTAATTGTCCTTACTCCAACATTTTTCAGAGCACAAAGTATTTCTTTATCTAATGTAGCGATACTTAATCCATTCGGAAATTGAAATTCAACATCAGGAATATTTAATTGAGTTACTGCTCTAAGCACTCCAATAACTCGATCTTTTTTAAAAGTAAAAAGGTCATCTTCTGGAATAAATAAGTTCACTCCATATCTTTCATGTAATAGTTTTATTTCATGAATAATGTTAGATAAAGAACGAGATCTTACTTTCCTTCCATGAACCGTATGTGCTGAACAAAATGTACATTTAAAAGGACAACCTCTAGTAGTAATGATGGTTCCAATGCGTTTTTGTGCTTCATCAACATTGACTCTTTGACGTCCACGTGAAGTAATGTATTTTTCTGTATCCAATAATTCCCAGTCAGGTAATGGCAACTTATCAAGATTTGGTATAAGGCTGGTTTTAAAAAAAACATCATCTGACAATGAGTTACGTGTATATACTCCCCTAATTGAATTGCTATTCCCTGATACAATATTTTCAATAAGGCTAGAAAAAGCAATTTCTCCCTCTCCTCTAATAATATAGTCAACTGCATCACAATTGAGTATAGCTTTAAAACAATTAGTGGCATGAGTTCCCCCCACTACAACTTTAACATTTGGCCAATATTTTTTTAAAATCAACACAATTGTTTCGAAAAAACGATGTGAAGTGGAAAATATAAGTGAAATACCTATTATATCGGGAGTAAAATTGACTTCTTTTTCTATGGTACTATTTATAAAAGACTCAAGAGTTTGGTAATGAATAAGATTTTCAAGTAACAATACAAAATCAACTATACAAACTTTTCCAACATCTACATTTTTTTTCATGTATGAAGATATATATAATAACCCCATGGGAAATGATATAGGTTGTATAAAGTCTGTAAAGTCTGATTGCTTGTTTACAATCTTTTGAATTTCATTAAATGGTATTGATGGTAGATTAACAAATAAAATATTGGGTTTCATATTCATTTTCGAGTTCCTTCTCTTACTCTTATTGATTGAATTAAATAGTATCTGGCCGAAAAATACTTAACTCGTTGAATTAAATTAGAATAGTTGCAGTTTTTTTAAACGAAGATTTTTCATTTTGCAATATTTATGCCAGATATAACAGTCTTAAATTATTAGAAAATATTTATGGTATTGCTGGCATGCTTATTGCCCTCTCAGAATCATCGTTTTGAAAATGCCAGTTAACACTTTGTTATAATAAGCAATATTCGCATTTTCGTTCAGGCACTAAATAATAAAAATACTTAACTCGTTGGAAAATATATAAATCAACTATTAACCCAACTTACCTCCGCTCCTGTCTGATTTTTTCCATAAAAATCGTTTGCTGAAATTATTGGATAATTCAACTAGGTCGGAATTTAGGTTAATAATACAAATATTGTTCCACTTATTTCTCCATAGCTACCAAATTCCAGAATGCTAATGTCAAATCCTCATCTGGAATTTCGCGTTTCACTATATTATGCTCCATTACTATAATTTCAAACTGATGAAACAGGTCTAATAAGTGGGCTTTATCGGAAAAATGAACTCGCCCCACATTGGCAAAATTACCTTCTGTATAATTTGTTCGTGTGTATATGTCATCTGTAGGCATTCCATTTTGGTATTCAGAATGATTTGTGGAAAACCAATCAATACCAATGTACCTTCCATTTTTTGATAAATGTTTATAAATATTTTCTATACCTTTTTTAATTGCAACAGTAGAATTATGGGTTAAAGCACTTCGATCAACAATCAAGTCAAATTTTTGCTCAAAATAAAAGTTTCTAGTAAAATCGCCTAGTTTGATTCTTCCTTTAAGATGGGGATATTTTTGATGAAGCTTTTTAACTATGGTTTCACTACCTTCAATTGCATAATATGTTACTTTTAAAGATTCAAAAAACGGAACATTTGCTCCAAATCCACAACCTAATTCCAGTACTTTGAATTTTGGTTTATCAGGTTTTGCATAGCGCATTACATAACTAACAAGGTTCGACCATGGCCATATGCTCATGTGCGTGTTTTCTTTGAATCGTTTATCCCATTCTTTCGAAAAACTCATATCTTTCCTCACTAAAAAAATTTTTTATGATCCATATTCATACAAAAATCAATGACACCCAAATTTGGCATAAAATTCCCATATAACTGAGAATATTCAATATATTGATATTCTTGATATTCTATAAGAATTCCAGCGTTTTTAAATTTAAACTCTTCTAAATACTCCTTCCCAAATCGCCCAGCAATATAATGATTAGCAGTATAGTGCTTACAAAGATCAAATATCAAGTCAGATTTCTTACTATTTATAGATAATCTACTTGATCGAACTATTTTAGTTTTAATCTTTAATTCTTCTAACCAAAAATTTAAATGATTAAAGCATAAATCAGACAATAATGGATAATCCTTTTCATATAACTTTTCCAGTTTTGGATAAAGGCGTCTAAAGTTTGAAGCTTTTTGATAATTATAATAAATAGTTTTTAAGTGCTTATGTTTCCAATTCTGTATGTAATCAATCTCTGTGTCTTTTAGTGTTTGTGATAAGTGACCTTTTGTTTTAACAGGTATTGTTAACCAAACATAACCCTGCGATGTTTTAATGCGATTACGATTAATATAACTATTTTTTTCATATTGTACTGAATCTAAAAAAATAAATACATCACTTTTGACTATTTTATAAAAGTATCCGAGCCATGGTAAATATGCGGGTTGATGAGCAGATAAAACCATTTTTAACCTTTACAATAGATCACCTTTTTTAGTTCTTCAACAATATGATGCATTTGATTTTTCGATAAAGAAGGATAAATGGGCAATGAAACTGTTTCTTGAGTTAATTTAAAAGCATTTGAATAGACTTCAGGTCTTCCTAAGAGTTCCCAATCTTTAACAGGAATTATACATCTTATGTTTTTACTATATAAATACTGAATGATTTTCTTCTGATTTTTTGTGAGTAAAATAGCTCGGTATCTAACAGGAACAATATTTTGTGTTTTGTCAATTATGTCAAGCATGTTTAGACCAGCTTGCTGATATTGTTGAAAGATTTCTTCCCTCTTTGATAAAAAACCTTCTAATTTTTTTAATTGAACTCTTCCAATTGCTGCCTGTATGTCAGTCATTTGAAAATTAAATCTTTTTTTCTTGTCTTGACGACAATCAAATTGTCTATAATCACGAATAGCATCAATCAAGGATGAATCTTTCGAAATAACCATTCCACCTTGTCCTCCGGAAGTAAGTAACTTAGTGGCATAAAATGAGAAAATTCCAATATGACCTTGAAGTCCAGCAGGTAGACTTCCGACTTTTGCACCGATAGACTGTGCGCAATCTTCAATAATTAGTAGGTCTTTAGTTTGAGATATGACTGAAGGTACTCCATACATATGAGGAATGATTGCAATATCAGGTTTGCATTTATGTAAATGCTTCAAATTTATATTTGGGTTACCAGGTAAGGTATCAATAATTATTTCAAAACCGCCTATTAAAGAAACAGCATTTCGAAGTGCTGAACAAGAATAAACAGGAAATGCCACTTTTTTTTGTTTTGCACTTAATACCCATAATGACAAAAACAGTGCTGCGGTTCCACTCGAAACTGCTACTGAATGATTTGATGGTAAGCCAAAAAAATGCGAAAACTCTGTTTCAAAACATTCAACTTCTTTTCCTTGAGCTAACCAAGCTGAGCGGATTACTTTCAGAGCAGCCATTTCTTCTTCAGGTCCCATACTTGGATTATTGTGAGGAATCATATTTTTCATTTATTATTCAATAAATAATAACCTTGTTTAACCTTCATAGGGTTTCCTACAATTAGTGAAAAGGGAGGTATTTTGATCCCTTCAACAACAGTTCCAGCACCAACAACAGAATTGTGACCAAGGTGAGCCCCTCCTTTAATAATTGAATGAGATCCTATAAAAACATTATTCTCTATAATAATATCTTTACGTATAACAGTATTTAGTAATCCAATACATTTCTTATGAGAATCTGAACAATTAATTGAAACAAAAGATGCAATATCACAATTATCTCCAATAATAACTCTTGAGCCTTTTGCATTAATTTCAGAAAACCCACCTATATAAATATTTTTTCCAAATTCAGGTTCACCATTTATCCAGACTAAAGGATGGAATTGATTCGCTTTAAAGTGTGTTAATCGTGAGAATAAATTTTGAAACTCGTCACTGTTCATGATTCAAAATCTCCAAATTTTAACACAGTATGAATTGGTAGATCGTGGGTGGCTTTTAGACCTAAAATCGTATTATATGTTGCTGGCGACAATCCATTACCCGGTCTTTTTAGGCAAATATTATCAGTTGTAAAAAGTTCACCCTTTTGAATATCGCGAATGCTAACAATGCTTCTACGTGCTAAATTTCTCATTGTTTTTTCTTTGAGCGTTGGCCTGACAATACTACTTCCCATCATAATATATGATTTATTTATAGACTGAATCCAGCTGTTCAATTCTTTTGGGTTAGCTGAAAAACAATGATCAGGTCCATGTAAATTGCGATCAAGCGTAAAATGCTTTTCAAAAAAACAAGCACCTAGTGCAAGAGCAAGAGACGCAGCTAAACTTCCCTGAGTATGGTCAGAAAACCCCATTGGAATCGTTGGAAAAGCAGATGATAAAGTTTGTAGTTTTCTTAAATGAACATCTTCAGGTGGTGTAGGATACTGAGAAGTACAAAGAAGTAAAATTGTGGGATAGCCATCTAAAGCCCCTACGGTTTCTAAAGCTTGATAAACTTCAGCTAAGTTGGACATTCCACAAGAAAGTATTAAGGGCAATCCTGTTTCAGAATAGCTATGTAGCAAAGGTAAATTTGTTAAGTCGTCTGAACCAACTTTTATTATTTTAATACCCAGTTCTAATAATAAATCCAGATCAGTAAGATTTTGTGGTGTAGAAAAAAAACAAATTCCTTCATGATCAGATTTTTCTTTAATTTGTTTCCATTCATTTGGTGTAAATTCATAGCGTTTAAACATTTCTAACATGGATTCAGTCTTCTGTTTTCCTTGAGATATATAAGTATATAATTGAGTTGAATCGGAAATAAATTCACTGGCTTTAAATGTCTGAAATTTAATTGCATCAGCTCCTGATTTCTTTGCTATACTGATCATATTAAATGCATTTTCTAGTTCGCCATTATGATTTATTCCAGCTTCAACAACTATAAATGGTTTTTGATCATAACCTATAACCCTGTCATTAATTTTTATTAAAGCCATATATTTTAATACTTTCTAATATTAAGCTTATAATTTTCTGAGGGAAACCCTGCTTCTTGATATATCATGATTTAGTAACCTGCTTTGATATCAAACCTTTAGAGAGTAATTCGTTGACAAAAGACTTAACCAGTTTAAAGTCAATATCTAATTTTGTCGCAATTTCCATACAAGTTAGTTCTCCATCAATCATAATCTGAATTTTTTGTAACATTCTATTTATACTAGCATTCTTTTGAGAATTAAGGTTATAGCGACTCAAATATAGAGGCCCTTTATAAAGCCTCTTTGGTAATAAGTCAGTTTCAATTGCATCCACAATTTTTTTTAATACTGAAAGGGACTCTTCTAGCTGCTTAAAATTACAATTTTCTAAATTATCTTTATCAGTATGATAAGTATCAAAAGCATCTCTCCCTATACATACAGTAGGAATTTTAAAATCAGGACCATCGTAAAACATTTCATCATTACCCCACATCCCACGATATGGCCATTGAAAATATTCACAATTGTAATCATACTTTAATACATTTTCGATAACTAAATCAACGTAACTGTTTCCAATAAATGAATGTGAAAAAACAATAGGTTTACCATTTCCTAACATATCAAGAAAAAAACCATATTTTAAACTGTTAATATTTTTAGCCATTTGTAAAAAACCCGCTGCAGCAAAATACTCAGGACCAAATATTGCCCTATATGTATATCGACGAGACTCTTTTTTTTGTAGCCATCTAAATAATTCAACGATAACAGCGATACAGGCAATACCATCGTTAACCTGTTCAGGATGGCATGTATGAGCTGCAAAAAATATGGTATCTGATGTCTCACCAGGGAGAACCCAGTCAACTATTTCCATTTTACCAGAGTTAAATTCAGTTTTAATGTTAACAAAGTAATTATCGTCATTCAATTCTTGCAATAGATTGTAAGGAATACTGAACCCCCAATTATTTTTTTCTCCATGTTGATACTGTGATATATAATCATAAACAATACATTCAGGACGCGTTTGATCAGTTTTGATATGATTCATCAAGTCTTTATTTGAAATTGTTCCTGAAAATGATGCAGAATAGGATTTAAGATATAAGTGATTCCAGGAATAATCTACTATACGCTTACCAGAGAATGCAGAACAAAACTTACAATAACAAGGTCAAATTCCTCTTCTAAAGGTATCTGAGATAGTAAACCATGAAAAAATGTAATATGTGGATAACGTTTTTTTCCATTTTCAATTGCTTTAATACTGGCATCGACACCAAAACAATTGACTCCATTGAACTTCTTATAAAAATTATTTAATCTCCAGCCATTGGAACACCCCAGTTCAACAATTTTATGAATTGTATTCATACTCTCAAGCATTTCAAACAGGTATAGAGGCCAATCAACAAGACTGTTCAAAACATTGTTATCAAGTCCTTCTAAGTTTCTACTATACCATGAATTACCTTCATTTTTTAAAAAAATGAAGGTAATTCATGGTATAG
>Ga0272440_1002511_pt1 | contig 14249 bp, 13 predicted proteins | sample SSMMMBAug17_FD_192440 | JGI IMG/M metagenome (GOLD analysis project Ga0272440, IMG submission 192440) | Marine sediment archaeal communities from Little Sippewissett salt marsh, Falmouth, MA, United States - SSM-MMB-Aug17 | ecosystem: Environmental > Aquatic > Marine > Wetlands > Sediment ...
TTATTAATATTTCTGTGTTTCTAATTGTTGAAGTATCTATTCCATCAGGATTATGAATTGTATTTTCAGACATTATTTCACCCCTATTATATTTTTTTTAATGTATTAAAGTATTAAAGTATTAAATATAATAGACACTAAAATATTCTTACACATTTTTTTTTTAATTTTCTAAAAAACCAAAACTTGTAGATCTATGCGTTATTTTTTATAGTACTTTAGATGAAAAGCAGCGTCGGCTATATGCAGGATATGAATCTCTTAAAAAATGTGACATGCTAAAAATGGGCAAAAAAAAAAGCGCATCACAAGAATTGATGCGCATAAATTAATTGTAATGTTTTAAAGTGTTAACTACTTTTTAGGTAATATGAAGGATGCCTTTATTTTAATAAAAAGCAAGATAAATAAATGATTTTAAATAGTTCTCGTATTTATTAATAAAATCAATATTTTTTAGTTTGGTACAATACCTGAAATATTAATTATCGTGCCAGTTTTATACCATACTATTTCAGATAATTAACTCTACCATGAAATTTGAATAGGATATCATAAAATAATGATAAAAAAATTGGATTTTATCATCAGAATTATTTTTCATTCGTCGCAATTGCTATGAGAGTATCGGTGTTATCAATTTGGGCAAGCATGTCACTATATGCAGCATCAAGCTTCGACGATCTAAGATGATCCCAAACTATATGTCCTCCGGATTTTCCTTTTGCCAACCAATAAAGATGATTTGCAAGGGGGTAGCGTTGAAAACTTTTAATAGATATATTGGAAAATCCTGCTTTTTCGAGAAAAATTCTAAGACTATCACGAGTATGTAATATTAAATGTTCACTCAAAAAAGTAAAAGACTTGAATGCGTCCAGATTAAGGAAAGATATTAGAAAATCTCTAGCATGTGGAACTTCAATAATGACCTTACCTCCAAATGACATTTTATCCCTGATTTTTTTTAATGTCTCCATTGGATTTGTAAGATGTTCAAATACATGAAATAATGTCACTACGTCAAAGTTTTTTTCAGTGATATCCTCGAGTGAAGAAAAAACTTTATAACCAATTTTAATTAAAGCGTTTCTTGCATTTTCTTGAGGTTCAATAGCAATTGCCTCTGAAGCAATAGGAGCCATTAAGTCTAAAATACCACCATTACCTGTTCCGATATCAATCCATTTTTTATTGGCAATAACATTCTTTAATTGATCAAACCTTCGTTGAAAATCTTCATATTCGGATAATACGGCAGTCTTTCTATCCCGAGCATCCCAATAACTAAATCCCTTACTGTTCTCATAATGAAAAATGTTTATATGATCCGAACGTGAAAGAAAAATAACGCCTGATTTTTGACATTTTAATACTGATACATCATCTCTATCTCTTACCTTCTCGTAAAAAGGTACAATTGATTGTTCATCGCTTATACCCAATTCGCATAATAGATTCTTGATTTTATTTTCCATTCATGCTCCCAAATTAACAGGAGGCGAGATTTATTCGCCTCCTGCCTAATTTTAATTAAGAAAGCACAATTTAATAACTTTCCCATTCTTGCATGCCGCATTCGAGCTGACTTTGTCCGATGCAAACTCAAAAATATATCAGCCTTTTTTGATTTTATTCCGATTTAATGGAGCACCTTCCCATGCAGCATCAAGAACCATCAAACAATCATTATAATCCAACTCTTCCGGATTATAAAAAATAGATCCATCGCCTAAAGCGGTTTGGGCTATTTTAGGCAAATCGTCTTTTGTAACCATTTGTTCTCCATCTCTGTTCAAGACTTCTTTAAAGCATCTGGAATGTCTTCCGCTGGTGGCATCATATAAATCTTGATTCATTTGTCTTACATGAGTAATGACTTTTTCTGCACGTTGATTTTTTGGCGTTTTAGCATAAATTTCAGGGCCGACCAAAGGATACAAAACCTCAGCAGTATATTCTGCATTTTTATGCAGGTTATATTCAAGACCATAGGGAAGTAATATAGACATACAAGTTCCATGAGGTACATGACAAACTGAACCAACAGAGTGACCTAAGGTATGAACCATTCCAACCATTGAGTTAGAAAATGCAATGCCTGCAAGATTTGCCCCTTTGGCAAGGGCCAGACGTCCATCCTGATCAGATGGATTTTTCACTACATTCAATAGATTTTGACTTAATAGCTCAATAGCGGCCACAGCATGAGTATCACTTAATGGGTTTTTTGCCAGACATGTGTATGCTTCTATGGCGTGTGTTAAGGCATCCATTCCTGTGGCAGAAGTTAAAAAAGGTGGAAGTGTCAAGGTCATACGAGCATCAAGAACAGCTACATCCGGAAGCAGAAAATATGAGGTAAACAGCATTTTTCGATTTTTTTCATGGTCCGCAATAACAGCTACTAATGTAACTTCAGACCCAGTACCAGAGGTTGTTGGAATTGCAATTAATGGATTCAGCGGTCGTTTGATTGCACCAGCACCACAGAATTTGATCAGATCATCGGCATTTTCGGACACGACTATATTGACACCTTTTGCTGTATCCATAACTGAGCCACCTCCCACTGCAATGATAGCATCACATTTTTTTTCACGATAAACGCCTGCCAAATGGTTAACAACTTTTAAATCTGAATCGGGTGGGATATCATCCTCGATTGAACCAATGGTTACTTTATTTTTGATGGCATTGGTGACAATATCAATTAAGCCTGCACCTGCAACGCCTTTATCAGTAAGAATTAATGGGGTTTTGGATTGTAATTGGGCCAGTGCATTTGGAATGCTTTCCAGAGCACTTTGTCCAGCCAGGGTTTTAACCCGACAGCAAAATTCAAAATATCCAGGTATATGCATATTATACTCCTTTTGTTACCAAAATATAACCATTAATGAATGGATTTTCCTTCATATGCAGATGTTAGCACTTTTATGCATTCATCCTTATCCATTGCCAGGCCATTATCAATTGCTTTTTGAGCAATTGCAGCAAGGCTATTCTTTGAAATATCGGCTTGCTGTAAGGTCATAGGGATTGATTTTTTTGTGGCATTTGCAATTTCATCTTGTATCTTTTTTATATATTGAATAATTTTTTGCTTTTGTGAATTTTTTGGAGTCTGCGCACGTTCATCAAAGTCAGCCAGAGCATGGAAAAGTTTCGACACTTTGGCCTCATCATTATTCAATTGACATTCCAATGCATAAGGTAACAAAATATTCATGCAAATTCCCGATGAAATATTAAACATGGTAGCTGCTGCTTTTCCTAATCGATGAATCATTCCTGGTGTAACATTTGAAAATGCGCATCCAGCCATAGCAGCAGCATTTCCAATTGCCATATTGGCTTGCTTATCTTTTGGGCTTGTCAAAGCTTTGGAAAAACTTCCTTTTATATGTTGAATAGCAGCAAGTGCATAGCAGTCAACAAATTCATTTCCTTTTGGATGGATAGAAGCTTCTAAGGCGTGAGTCAGAGAAATCATTGCTGAAGATACCATCAATTTTGTATCAGGAGATTTAAATAATACAGGATCAACAACGACCAAATCAGGCATAAGAAAATGGGATGCATAAGCTTTATTATCAATAAAAGCATACTTGGTAATTTCAAAACCATTGCCCCAGGCTGTTGGTACAGCAATGAATGGCATAAGGCGTTTTGATATTTTGTCAGTTCCGACAAGCAGTTTTAAATCTTCAGGGCTTCCAGAAACCAATATGTTTAAACCTTTTGCTGTATCCATTGCAGCCCCACCACCCATTGCAATGATAGCATCAAAACCTTTATATAGAAATTTTTGAGCTAAATTTCGAATGGTTTTTACATCAGCGGTTTTGGGAACACCTTCAAATAATCCAAATGGCATTCCTGAATCCTTGAATGCATTGATCATATATTTGCTCAAGCCTTTTTTGGATGTTTCCTGGTCGGTTATCACTATTGGACGCTCAGCATCCAATGCGTTTAGCTCGATGGGAATATGGTCAAGTGCTTTTTTCCCGGCGTTTGTTTTGACCGGACAAATAAATTCAATGTTATTTGATTCTTGCATACATTTCACCCCTTTCATTAAATGCCTAATATGGCGCGAAGATAGATTTTTGTTCTGCCCAGCAATTTTCGTTCAGTTGTCCATTGAGGATATCTTTTCACAGCCAGTTTTGCAATAATCTTAGGCAGAAGATAAACTTCAACCATATCCAAAATACGAACCACAGCACATGCACTGGGGATATCGCCATCAACAGTTAAGCGATCATGACAGCTTGATATTGCTGTACTTTCCTGAAATGTAAACAATAAAATCGCTGCTTCGAGATTTTTAATTGTCATGTCAACATTGATTTTTTTTCCTTTTGGTTTAGAACCCAAATATTTGACATTACCATTAATATCTTTCCCGACTAACATACGCGGTCCATCTGGGGTAACGCCTAAAGAAAAAACAAATTGATCCGGAAGTTCATCAAACTCTTTTTTTACGTCTTGATCAACTTTTGAAGCTGCCTGAATGGACCGGCCCACAAACCATAACATTATGGCCGTATACAGACGCTTCATTCTTTTTTTCCCCGGGGTAATATCTTTGTATTCGCCCACTCTTGCCTCCTTTGGTTTTATAATAAATATTTCTTAGAGTATTACTTAAACTCTAATGTGTTACAGGCTGGTAAAAATGATCAGGTCGTTAAGAATGGTCATTCTTAGAACTATAGTCTTTTAATACATAACTTATGCACGAGTGTAACACAAAAAGTTGCTCTATTCTTTTAGCCCTGAAAGAGCCCTTTCAGAACTTAAGTCATTGTAATGTTTTACCAGGGGGGTCGCCCTGGGCCTTTATGTTACGCCTTTTAAAACCTAAAAATACACTATCGACTAATCGCCTGTGCCAGACGAATTCCTACTTCTTGTGCATTTTTTAATACACTGATATCTTTCTTAATTTTTCCTTTATCAAAAATTTTTAATACAGATAATTCACCTATCAGATCATATCCAAGTGCTTTGAGAGGACGCCTCATTGCTTCAAGAGTAACACCAATATTTTCTTCATGTTCTTGTTCACAAATTGTTGCTATTACAGCTTTACGATTTTGATTGGCCAACTGACTGGACCAATTTCTTGGGCGGTCATCTGTAAAGTTATAGAAACAGTAAAATCTATCAATAAATGCTTTCATCCATGACGTAATATTATAGTTATGAGTTGGGGAAACCAAAATTAACCCCTTGGAATCAACAATATCGTTATAAACAGTAGACATACCATCAATTAAACCCGTACAGATCTTATCTTTTCTACACTTTTCACATCCTATACATCCTTGAAATTGGATATTTGTCAGATTTAAGCGGCGTGAAGAAATATTTTCGTTTGATACACCCAATAATATATGTTTAAGTAACAGGTCTGAGTTACCATTTTTTCTTGGACTTCCACTGATGCCCAAAACTTTATTTTGAGGCATTAAACGCATTGGATTCTTTCTTATTTATGAAGTAAATGTCCATATAAAACAGATCATTCTAACAAACATATTTTCATTTAGAAAGCATTGTAATAGCTTCCACCGGACATTTAAGTTCACAAAAACCACAACCAATGCATATATTGTCGTCTGACAAATAGGGTAACAGTCTGGTTTCATCAGTTTCTTCAATATCAGGCACCAGTAAGCATTTCACAGGGCAAATATCAACACAGCTTAAACAGGACGTACATTTTGACAAATCAATCTCAGGTCGGTCCCATTTAGAGCGTTTGATAATTTCACATTGAACACCATAATTATCATAAATAGCACCCTTTGGACATATTTTCCCACAGGCGCCACAATCGATACATAGATCTTCATCAATTTTTTGGACTGTTTCTTTTTCGCCATAAATTGCGTCAACAGGACATAGTCTTTTACATACTTCACATCCAATACACACATCTTTAATCGTATAAGACATAATTGCTTTCCTTTAATAGATTTTTATTACTGGCGATCAGCACAAATCCACACTTTTTGATATGATATCATTGTGCTGAAGCCATTTAACAATAATGTTATTCGATTCCCAGAGCACGTTTTGATTCGACTGTTGGTTTACCGGTTTCAGAATCCCAACCAAAGAATTGCCAGTATTCACTCATAAGTCTGTCAAGGTTGACTGATCTTCCTTTATTCGCTCCTTTTATTTGTGGCGGAGCGCCGATAGTTCTTAATGGCATTTTAATATTTTTGGGTTCAATGCCATGTTTCACATTAAAATCTTGTTTGATTGTTTGGATGCGCTCCCCTATTTTCATAAACTCTTCACCAGATAGATTCCACCCGGTTGCAGCATTCAGCCAATCAAAAAGAGGCATTCGGGTTACACCTAAAAAAGCACCAAACATACAGGCACCAGCGCCATTAATAATATTCATATATTTACTGCAAGCAGCGGCCATTTGAATTTTTTCTTCATCAACTGTATATTTGGTATCTTTGTGATATAAAATTTTAGGAGCAGGCAAGGATTTAATACTTTTCCACAATTGAAACATTTCATAGTACAAGAATGCGCCAATGGTATGTCGTCCAGGTGTAGGTTCAACACTATAATGAATTGCAAATCCTGGATCACCTCGGCCATCATGAGCAGCAGGCTCCTGACCACCTGAATGAATAGCAAATTTTTCCGCCCCTTTTCCAATTTTTTGTGCTGCCACCCTAACACCATCTGCAAGAATGTCGCCCAATCCTTTGCGATCAATCATCATCTGAAGCATTTCTATCATTGCATCTGTATTTCCCCAGGTAAGCTCTATACCATCAGTATCATCTTTGGTAATAATTCCATTTTCATAACATTCAATGGCAAAAGCCAGCGTATGGCCCGCTGAAATGGTATCCATCCCTGCCCTATTGAGCATTTCATTGATATAAAAAATGCTATCTTTGTCAGTGTTCATACAAAGTGCTCCGAGACAAATAACTGTTTCGTATTCAGGCTTGTGTGTTTCTTCATATTTTCCAGAAAGGGAACAAATCCCACCACAACCCAATGGACAGGAATAACAATGGTATTTTACGATTTCGCAATCTGTAAAAACATCCGGATTAACAATTTTTGAATGGCTGACAGGCCAGTCCGCACTGGAGCCATCCCAGTTTTTAATTGGAGAATCGCCTATTTCAACACTCAACTGATTCATAGAGACAGTTCCCCATTTTCTTAAAAATATTTTATAAAGCAATCCATCCATAACCAACTGGTGGGGTAAAAATCGCATTAATTTTCCAACATAAGCGGTTGCTGGCCCTGTGACAAATGGTGGTTGAAAATTAACCCATTTATTGCACTTTTTGCTCAACTGCTTCATTTCGTCATAATTGTAAGGAATAATAGGTTTATGTCCAACCAGTACCAAAGCCTTTAACTTTTTAGATCCCATGACTGCACCAAGACCAGAACGAGCGGCAATTCGACCTCGGTCATTACATATTCCGGAAATCAATGAACAATTTTCTCCAGCCTGACCAATGGTGGCTACACGAGGTGTTTTTCCATGTGATGTATACCGATCTATCAATTTTTTTTCAGCTTCGACGGCATCTATACCCCAAAGATCCGATGCATCTCGAAGTTCCATTGTTTTGGCATCAATATAGAGATAAACAGGTTTTTCGCTAATGCCATTAAAAAAGATACCATCGTATCCACATTGCTTAATTGCCGGTGAAAAGTTTCCCCCACAATTGGCATCACCCCATGTACCTGTAAGAGGTGATTTGCCAACAGCCATCCAACGACCGGTAAATAAACTACCTGTTCCTGTCAACAGGCCTGAAACAAAGCCAAGATAATTATCCGGGCCAAGAGGATCAGCATTGGCTGGTATTTTATGATACAGATAATAAGCAGCTAAACCTGTACCGGATAAATATTTTTCGTATACTTCATCAGGAATCGCTTCCTCCTTAAATTCATTTTTCGACAAGTCGACAACCAGAATTTTGCCCATATAACCTTTAGCCATAAAGCCTCCCCTTGTATTTGTAATAATTATTGTTTGGATGACAGTGAAAAGGTAATCCTCACTGTCCATGTCAGCGAGATGACTCTAATACTTAGAAAAGAAAAAAATATGTCAAAAAAACCGAAAGGTGTCAAGGATAATGAGTTATGAAAAACAGCAAAAATAATAAAATATAAATATTGTCAGCAGTAAGACAAGTAGGATCAGTCGGAGAGATCCGGTGATGTCTGATAAATCTGACTTGTCAGAATTACTCATTAGTTTTAGTTGGACAAGTCTAACAGGTCAGACCTGTTTGACTTGTCGGAAGGGGAACTTATTTTCGAGCATTCCTTATTATGAAACACTTATATAATATTGTTCACACGTTTATCATTTTAAATGTTATATCAAGTATATTATTGTCATAGGTGATTAATGCATATCCTCCATCAGAAAACAGGCCCGGATTAACAGCTTTTGTTTGACCGATGGTATCTTCACCTCTGGCTTCATGAATATGTCCACATAAGAGAATATCTGGCTGATATTTTTCTATAAATGCTAAAACAGCCTTACTGCCTACATGAACTCCTCCGGAAATGGTATCCAGTTTTGTGCCAAAGGGTGGATCGTGTGTAATCACTGCTTTATGATTTATTTGTGAAATATGTTGCCATGCATTTTCCAGCCATTCTCCTAATTGATCATCTGAAATTTCGCCAGGTGTTTGAAAAGGGGTCGGTGATGACATTCCAACCCCCATTATTCCAACGCCTGAATATAATTCAATGCCTTTGCAATGAATGCTTTTTGTTTCTTGTTCAAGATAAGACTGTATATCCAAATGATCCATGTTACCTATCTGTGCATAAATATTTGAATTTACATCTGCAATTTGCTTGATCATTTTAGCAGCTTGTTTGCTGTCTCCCATATTGGTGATATCGCCATGAATGATAATGCCATCTGCATCTTTAACTTCTGGAATTTGATGTATTTGTGAGACATTATCATGAATGTCACCAATGCCAATCCATTTTTGCATAACTTGTTAACCTTTCTTAGATATTATGATATAATGCAATAATTTTATTCCAAAGAAAAATTTTTGATCTTATCTATGGACAAGCCTGTTAATTCTGATATTTGTTGTTGCGACAAATTTTTTGCAGCAAGCATATTTTTTGCGATCATTTCCTTACCTTTTTCCATCCCTTTTTCCATCCCTTTTTCCATCCCTTTTTCCATCCCTTTTTCCATCCCTTTTTCCATCCCTTTTTCCATCCCTTTTTTCATTCCTCTTTTTACCGCAGCTTCTTCCAACAAGCCAAAACTGTATTCATCAATCATTATAGCTCGTTCACGAGGGGTTATGTCGTCCTTTTTAATATGATCAAAAATTTTTTTAATTTCAGGTCGATTATAATTTTTTTCTTCAACTTCTTCATCAAGACTATCATCTATCGCTTTCATCCATTGAGAATAAGGCTCAGGTGTGTCTTTATTAACGTACTTTGGACAAATGAATATAATTTTATGAGGAATTTCTCCAAAAGGATTGCCATTTAAATCTTTGGGATCAAAATCAATAATTCCAATATCTTTATGATATCGGTCACCTGATGTCAGGACAACCAAAGTATAGACCTTATGTGGCGGGAAATAATCTTTTGATGATTTGATTTGATCAAGAAGTGCTGCACAATGATAGTGTAAAAAACGATGATAGTGATCAAAATGCCGAACATGTTGAATATCTAAAACAATTCTATTAACAGTGTCTTCAGCATATAAATCAAAACGACAATCAACATTTCCTACCGGAGGATCAAAAGACTTTTCTGTTTCTACCTTATCTATTTGAATATCAATATTAAAAAAATCATCAATGAAGGGCTTGAATATTTCCGGGTCTGAAAATGCTTTCTTGAATATAACACCATATTGTAACGAACCTACTTTTAACATTTACACCTCCTTATCCTTTAGGGTCAAAAATATCTCTAAGAGCATCCCCTATTAAATTCCAGGCTAAAACAAATAAAATTATACACCCACCTGGAAAAAAAATGGTGTACCAAAACTTTAAAGGTGCTTCCGGTGGGCCAACAATGTAATTCCGGGCCAATGCAACCATTTGTCCCCAATCGGCATATCCTTTGGGAGCTCCCAGGCCAACAAAGCTCATAAACGATGCCATGATAACAATTGATCCCATTTCCAATGTACACATAATCAAAATTGGATATATGGTATTGGGTAAAATATGGCGTATCATGATGCGAAAGTCTGAAACACCCATAATTTTTGCTGCATGAACATAGGCCATTTGCTTAATTTTCAATACTTCGGAACGTATGACTCTTGCGTACCATCTCCAACTGACCAGAGCAAGCGCAAGCATAATATTTTCAAGCCCTCTACCAAAAGACACCACAAGTGCCATAGCTAAAATCAACGATGGAATTGTCCATATGATATCAACTATTCTCATAATGATTTCATCAATCCATCCACCATAATAGCCGGAAATGACACCTACCCATACTCCAATAAAAGCAGCCACAACAACTACAAATAAACCAGTTTTAAATGCTGTTCTTGTTCCCCATACAATACCATAGTATATATCATATTGACCTGAGGTTGTTCCAAATATATGATCAGAATTGGGTGGTTTGGGGACTGTCGAATAACCTTTGTGGGGCATTCGATATGGATTAAATGAATACTTAGGAGGAGCCAGCACAGGAGCAAGCAAAGCAACACACGTAAATCCAACAAGAAGAACAATTCCAATAATGGCCATTGGATTATTTAGCAATCGCCGAAAAGGCAATTGAAAATATCGAATGTATGACAAAAGTTTCTGTTTCATGATGTTGATAACCGAATTCTTGGATCCCACCATGCAATCAGTAAATCGCATATCAGGTTAGATAAAACAAAAACAAGGCCCATAAACATGCACATAAACATGAGCACAGGCGTATCTAACTGTGTGGCTGATGAAACCAACCACCATCCCATTCCATGGCGATTGAAAACAATTTCAACAGCAACACTACCTTCCATTGAAAGTGCTATGAGTTGACCTGCAACTGTTATGGTGGGTATCAATGCATTTTTGCGAGCATGTTTATAATAAACAATTTTATCATTCGCACCTTTAGCACGTGCAGTTATAATGTAATCTTTTGAGAGTTCTTCAATCATACTGGATCGGGTAATTCTCATTAACAATGCAACAACAACAAAGACTTGAGTGATTACTGGCAATATCAAACGTTTTAAAGCATCCATACAAATAGCACTATGACCATTAAGTATACCATCAATGGTATATAGCCCTGTATAACGAATAAACTGATCAGGATGATTGAGCAAATATAGTTGAAAATCATCCCCAATAATGCCAGTCCCAAACCAGCCAAAATATCCATAAAAAATCATCAATAAGACCAGTGCAAACAAAAAAGTGGGTAAAGACCACCCTATAATTGCCACTATTCGTGTAAAATGATCAATGAATGAACCTCTATAAATACCGGATAATGTTCCTAAATAAATACCAATTATTAACGTTAAAGGGACTGCATATATATTTAACTCCAGGGTTACAGGAAAATATTGACAAAAAGCATCCCAAACAGGTTGAGCTGCGACCAATGACCATCCAAAATTACCACGAAATGTTTGGATCATCCACTGTTTGTATTGTACATAAAAAGGTTGATCAAGACCATATTGTTGAATAATACCAGGAATATTTTGAGCTTGTTGAGGGCTTTGGACATAAGCTGCCGCTCGACGTTCAGGTGAAAAAGTCATGAGTATACTAAAAATTAACAAAGAAATGCCCACAAGGACAAAAATAAGAAAAATGCATCTTCGAATGACAAATGCAAGCATGAGTTTATCGCCTGTATAAGGTTTTTAAATCTTCCCACTCATCATCAAAAATGGGATTTAAAACAAAGCCGTTGATATCATCTCTGTATGCACGAAAATTAACCTGTTGATACAAAAGAATTCCAATAGCATTTTCATACCATGCGTGTTGAAGCTTTTCATATATAGATTTACGTTCTGTTGACGTAACGACTTGAATCCCTTTTTCACAGAGCTGATCAATTTCAGGATTATTATAATGGATATATTTACCTAAAATACCTTGAGAGTGCATAAAATTAAAAATAAAATTATGAGGATCAGCATAATCAGCACTCCATCCAATAAGAAAGAAAGGATACATGTAATTTCGATAATTAACAAGGTAATCTTTCCAATCAACGTTTTGAACCTCAATTTGAATATGACGATTTAAAGCCATTAAATTTTCCGCAAGCATCAAGGCCGCAGCTTCACGCATTTCGTTTCCAGTGTTATAAACAATTGTCATATGAAAGCCTTTTTTCCAGGCTTTGCCATTCCATGCTTGTTTCAAATGTTCAACTATTTTTTGGGGATCGTATTTATAAAATGGCGTATTGGCATGATATGGAAGGCCTTCGATATTAGGACTGGTAGGAACAATGGCCATATTATTAAGAACATCCCGACGATACATGTCCCTGTCAAAGGCATGAAGGAATGCTTTTCGAATATGAATATCTGAAAAGAAATTTGGTGGAATCCCATTTCCATCAAGCTGACCACTTCCAATATAAGGATTTCCAATTTTATTGATGTTTCGACAAAACAATGCGCCAGAAACCGATAATTGGGGCACTTTATAAAAACTAAGGCCTTTCAGGGATAAAACTTCAGGTATATGCATGCTATCAACAGAAACACGATCAGCATCACCATTCTGAAGCATCATTTTTCGAGTGCTCCATTCTTTAACAAATTTAAAAATGGCAACTTTTATAGCGGGTTTTTTCCCCCTGTACTGTTCATTACATTCAAATATAAATTCTTTGGATACTTCCCAGGATTTAAAGCGAAAGGGGCCTGTACCATTGGCAATTTTTTGAAGCGGTTCTCTTCCCATCTTGGGATTATTATATTTTGGAGCATCATTGAAATTACCATTCCAACAACCTTTTGATATTGACCATTTTTTATTAATAATGACACCTACAGAAGAACATAAAATACTTAAAAAAGGTGGATAAGGTCTAATCAAATGAAAAACAACATTTTGATTACTAATTGTAATGGCTTGCTCAATTTTACCCCATACCTCGGGGAGTATATGCCCATTTTCATCTCTTGTGCTTGATATACCCAATAGCGGTTCCAATAACAACCATATGGGACCGCCTTCTGGATCAGCAATCATATTGCGTTTAAAAGAATAGATGACATCTTCAGGGGACAAAGTCTGTCCTTCATGAAATTTAATGTCATTTCGAATTTCAAAGGTATATGTCATCCCATCGAGTGAAATACCACCATTTTCCAACGAAGGTACTTTTTTTGCGATTACAGGGATATACTGATCCACAGCACTGCCATCATAAAATATTAATGGCTCATAAATATTTAATATTCGCTGATGTGAAGTAGTATCATATGCCATACAGGGGTCAAGAGTTTGAACGTTTCCATAGGAGGCAAAAACAAATCGGTCCGGATGTTTTGATTTGCTTTGGCCATCTGTTGCCGAAATAATGAGCAACAGGCAAAGACCAATAATAATAACAGGTTGTTTCATAATAAATGCTCTACTTTTGAGGTTTGAATTATGAACTATAAACATATGATGGCATATAGCCCAAAGGAAATGATTGAATTATATCGACTTTTATCAAAATTATGTGCAACACACAACCTTAACATGAATGAATTTTAATTTTTTTCATGAAAGTACACAATGAAAAAAACATACCATGAATAAATTAATAAAGGAACAATTATTGCTTTCAATGCATATATATATAAATTTCAAAAATTTGGAGAAAATATGAATATAAAAAGTATGATAATAGTCTTGATATTTTTTCTTTTATCTGGATGCTCCGGTAGAAATGTCAGTCAGTTATTTTATACACCCGATGGAACCCCTTTGTATGAAATAGGGGAATTAAATATGTATCCAATAGTTTTGGTTCATGGCTTTGGAGGATTTGGTCGTGATGAGATGCTCGGTTATAAGTATTGGGGGGGATTTACTGATATTCAGGAAGAATTGAAAAAAAGAGGCTATCAAGTTTTTTCTGCTGCTGTCGGCCCTTTTTCGAGCAATTGGGACAGAGCTTGTGAGTTATATGCATTTATTAAAGGGGGG
>Ga0272440_1002512_pt1 | contig 14242 bp, 4 predicted proteins | sample SSMMMBAug17_FD_192440 | JGI IMG/M metagenome (GOLD analysis project Ga0272440, IMG submission 192440) | Marine sediment archaeal communities from Little Sippewissett salt marsh, Falmouth, MA, United States - SSM-MMB-Aug17 | ecosystem: Environmental > Aquatic > Marine > Wetlands > Sediment ...
TGGTTTCAATTGATATACTGGCTCAAAATGATATTCCAGTGGCAGTAAATGATTCCATTTCTTTATTTGAAGATTCATCTATTTCAGGACAATTATCTGCCAATGATCCAGATAATGATCACCTTGTGTTTACGCTAATTGACAAAGGCAGCAAGGGAACAGCAACACTTACTGACCCAGTAAAAGGATATTTTATTTATCTGCCGCAACCCAATGAAAATGGAATGGATCAAATTGTTTTCAAGGTTTCAGATGGAGAAACATTTTCACAAAATGCTATAATGAATATCTGGGTAACACCAGTGAATGATTCACCAACAGCACATTCACAAACCCTTGAAACAAAAGAAAATGAAATACTTCCAATTACTTTAACTTCAACCGATATTGAAAATGATTTAATGACTTATGATATTGTCAGCCCGCCTCAAAATGGAACATTATCTGGAACTGATGCATTTCTCACATATATCCCCACAAAAGACTATTGGGGGCTGGATAGTTTTGACTATATTGCAAAAGATTTGGAGAGTCAATCATCAAAAGCGCGTATTTATATTAGAGTGGGTGTGCCAACAGCTGATATTTATGTATCAGAAGATGGGTCAGTAAATATTTCAGAAGCACTTGGTTTGACGCAAAACATAACAATTGTCAATCCACCCTTGCGCGGTATGATTGACAATGGAAATATTTACAGACCGCATTTAAATAACTTTGATTTTGATACCATCGGATATCAATTAAATACTGGTGAAATTCTTGAAGCCATTATCTATATTAAGCCAGTCAACGATCCACCAGAATTACAGAATGACACGCAAACCATCATTTTAGAAGAAGATGATCAAAAATCTTTAGACATTAAGGTGATTGATGTTGATCATGAGTTAAGTGATTTAGAATGTATTATATCAACACCTCCAGAACATGGTCAATTGATTGTTTCCAAACTGGCAATTACTTATATGCCATTAATCAATTACTATGGCAATGATCAGTTTGTCTATGAAATCTGTGATGGTTTAACTAAAACGACTGGAAAAGTTCATGTGATTATTACTTCAAAAAATGATGTTCCTGAGGTAAAAAACATTCATGTTGATGTATTAGAAGATCATGTAGCTGAAATAAAATTTTCAGGCTCAGATATCGACCAGGATGCACTCAGCTATCGAATTATCGATTTTCCAAAACATGGCATGCTAACTGGCACACAACTCAATGAATACTATCCAGATGCTGATTACTTTGGTTGGGATTCATTTACTTATATTGCCAATGATGGAATATCTGATTCAAATCCGGCAGTTGTCAGTATTTGTGTTCATAATGTCAACGACAGGCCTGTTGTCCAACCCGATGTAATATATACATCTTCTAATAGCTGTCTGATGGGACAATTAATTGCCAGTGATGTTGATCCTATGGATGAAATAAATTATATAGTGGTGTCATCAGTACTAAAAGGCAAGCTAAATTTTGATAACAAGACAGGACATTATACTTTCTGGGCATATAAAGATGCCTCTGGTATTGATGGTTTTACTTATAAAGTCAATGATGGCACAGTGGATTCTGAGATTATGGGCATAACTATTGTCATTAAATCACAACCTCCAAATATTGCGCCAATGGCGAAAGACTCACATTTGGTAACAAGTAAAAATGAAGTATTGGAAGGAACACTTCAGGCATATGATCCAGACCAGGATCTTTTGTTATATTCTATAAGTCAATATCCGAAAAAAGGAACGTTTATCATCAATAATATAACTACTGGAGCTTTTACATACTATCCAAATCGCGATGAAACAGGTGAAGACACCATTCAATTTATTGTCAATGATGGCAATACAGATTCTAACCTGGCAACGCTCGTAATAAATATTCAAGCACCAGACAGTGCCAGAGAATCATATTATGACTTAACTGTTCATGTTCAGGGTCCCAGTCAATTTGCATATAAAATAATAAATGAAGATGGGACAATCCAGCTTGTCAATGACATGCATTATGGAAATAAATTCATAGAAAGGCTTCCCATAAAAAGGTATCGTTTAATCATTATCAGCAAAGCTTATTTACCATTTGAATATAAAGAAAATGGTACATCTTTCCTTAACTTGGACCAGGATAAATATATTGACATAAACCTTATTGAAAGCCCTGATTTTGATCCAGATCAACCAACAGTTGAAGTCTCCCATATCAACAATAGTACAGGCTTTGAATTACAAGTTATCAAGCATCATTCAAATAGTTTTGTCATGACCATTGGAAATCAAGAAGTAAAGCCCGAAGAATACACTGGCGAAGGCACAGCAGATATGCCTTTTATATATACCTGGAAAACATCTCAAGCTGCGACCATAAAGCAAAGAAACAAACCTTTAAGCGGAGATATCACATACAATTTACTTTTCAAATTCTATGAAGGCATTCAATTAATTGATGAATACCCGGTTGAATACATAAAATACGCCTCTCCAGAAAATGAAGAATTAAATAAACCCATCACGCAAAAAACATTTGAAAAAAGCGCAGAACAAGGTGGTTTGTATAATGACAAAGCCATTTCAATCACCAAAGGAGAAACAGAATTTTATCCACTCATGGGTACAACTTTCAATTTATCAATAAATGATCCCGCTGGTGGTCGAAGAAAAATAGACATCCAGATACCGCCCCTTCCATTAGAATACTTATTTATTGAAGGCACCGATGACAACATTCAGGCTGATGATCGCCTGCAGATAGAAACCAGTTATTACACCTTTGGAGAAAATGCCCTGGCAACAGGTGCAGCCATAAAATTTAAGATGATAAATAAAGAGTCTCAAGAAAAGTATGTAACATATAATCCAGCAGATAGGAGATCAAAGCAGGCACCAGTGATTGGAATGCCAATTATAATCAACACAAATTCCCCAGAATATCAATCGATTGGCGCCAAAAACTTTGTAGCCATGATATGTGAAACAGGAAAAGATTCTTTTGAGGAAGAATACCTGCCCATGAAAAACAATGGTGATGGTAGAATCGATGTGCAGATGCATCATTTGACATCTATTGGAATTAAAGTCGATGACAATATTGAGGAGTCTTGTAACAACAGATCAGGGAGTTGTTTTGTTAATGAGGTTAAAGGGAATGATTGGGGGATGATGTGGGGTTTAGTTTTATTATTGAGTGGTTTGGTTTTGATTTGGAGGTGGTTGTTGCATAGGCGTCAGGTTATGAATTAGAAGTGAATATTTATAAAATTGTTTATCTTTTTTTTTGCTCGTTCCGAGGCTCTGCCGGCTCTGCCTGGGAATGCATATCCTGGTGGCTCTGCCACCTCTTATAGTGCACAGGTGGCAAAGATAGTGCACAGGCGGCAGAGCCACCAGGCATGCATTCCCAGGCAGAGCCTGGGAACAAGCGCTGGAGAGTTTACTCTTAGCCTGACGGCAATGCCGATAGGGGCGGCAGGTTTGCAGAAGCCATCTGTGAAAATTTTGAGTGGTTGATATTTGTGACTTTAAATACAGATTTAGTCATAAAGATTTTGGCAAGGCGCCAGATCAAAATTATCCGCAGGCGTACAATAGTACGTTGAGGACGAATTTTTATCTGGGAACATAGTCCAAAATCTTTATGACTAAATCTGTAGCATACTAATATTCTTATGCTGTACATTTCCATTGTCATCAATCATTGCAAATTTTACCACGATTACCTGATTCACTTTCAATTGTCATAATCACCTCACCCGCAATATAAAGAATAATGACTCTTAAGGATTATCATTAACACAAGAACATTCAGTTATCAATCATTTGATAAATTGTGGTTCCTAAGTATTTTATTTATTAAATTCAAAAGTATATAGCAACGTGTATCTTCACAATAATTATATTTTAGTATTGACTTGAAAAACATCCATTTCGGCCAAAATACTATTTCTGAAAAAAGGATGGCAAATTCGATTAAATTTACTATACCAATCTATGTGGCATATATTTTGCTTAATAGCTTGTATTTAATCCACATAACTATCTTCCAGGGAATATGATATTAATGAATCATCACTTTTTTTTAACATTTTTTATTGTAATGATTATCACTATTTATTCTGTAAATGAATTATATTCAATGGAAACACCTTCGAAAGTTAATGATATTAATGGCTATATCTCTTTTCATAAAGGCGATTTTGTTTTAGCAGCAAAAAGATTAAAAAAAAATCTATCGAGTATTGATATCAATAAACATCAAGGGCAATATCTGGATACTTTATCCCAACTGGTTGATACCTTGTATATTCTTGGGTACTTGAAAAAAGCATTGCTTGAACTGAATAATGCACGATCATTAATTCTTCGTCTGAATGATCGATGGAGAATTGTTCAATATTTGAATCAACTCGCTATGATCCATTATGCATTAGGAAACAATCATGAATCAACGCGTTTTTTTCAAAAAGCCCATGAAGAAGCATTGAAAGCAAAACACCCGGTGTTGATTGCTCATGTTATGAACAATATTGGCAATTGTTTGTTCATTGAAAAAGATTACGATCAGGCTCTAATTTTTTATTATGCCTGTCTGGATCTGCTTGAACAAACAGATGATAATACATTAAAAACAATTGTTTTAGTGAATCTTTTTCGAATAGAACTTCGCTTAAATGTATTTAATGATAATTATGAACAAATTTTTAATATTGCAAACCAAATCAACAAAATGCCTGATAGTCACCAAAAAGCGGTTTATTTAATTACTATGAGTCGTCTTATTGAGGATTATCAAATAAATGAAGGTATTATGGATGCTGAACTGTTCAATCTTTCTTACCTGGCTTTACATGATGCTAAAGAAATTGGATCTAACTTTGAGGACAATCAAGTCATATCAAATGCTTATGGCTATTTGGGACGACTATATGAGATGAACGATCAATATGAAGAAGCGAAAACGTTGACAATGCGTGCAATATTTTTTGCCACTCAGGGAAAATATCCAGAATTACTATATCGTTGGCAATGGCAAATGGGAAAACAGCACATGTTTTGCGATGATTTTATTTCTGCTAAAAAGTATTTTCGATTGGCTATTTCTACTGTAAATAACATTAGAATGGAATTTTTTGGTGGATTCAGAAATCATGAAAACGCATTTAAAGAGCATATAAAACCACTTTATACTGATCTTACCGAACTTCTTATAACAGAAGCCACACAATCCAGAGATGAAATCACAAGAAAACAACGATTAAAAGAAGCTATAACAGTTATGGAATTATTGAAAACTGCGGAATTACAAGATTTCTTTGAAGATGAATGTACAGTTTCTCAGAATGCTCCCATAAAAATTCCTGATCGTGCAAACCAAAATACAGCAATTATTTATCCCATTGTTCTTCCTCATTTCTTAGCATTATTAATTATTATGCCAGATGGTATTCATCATGTTAAAATTGACGTTGATGCACAAGATGTATTTAAAACTGTTGAACAGTATCGAAAAGACCTTCAAATAAGAACAACCCACCGATTTCTTTATAACTCATGGAAACTTTATGATTGGGTGATCCGCCCTTTGGAAAAGCTTTTAAAAGTACAAAAAATTGATACGCTGATTTTCGCACCTGATGGCGTTCTCAGATTAGTACCATTGTCTACGCTTCATGATGGAAAAAAATTTTTGGTTGAAAATTATGCCATTGGTTTAATTCCAGCTATTAGACTAACTCAAACTCAAAATTTCAATAAAACAGATATTCAAATTCTGATCAATGGACTTTCAGAGGCACGTCAGGGATTTTCACCCCTTCCAAGTGTGAAAAGTGAACTTCGGGATATCAAAAAAATGTTTAATCGTAAACATGTCTTATCAAATAATCAATATACGATTGATAACCTGACAATAGAATTCACACAAAATAATTACAACATCATTCATATTGCGACTCATGGTATTTTTGCAGGAAAAAAAACAGATAGTTTTTTACTGACATACAATAGTAAACTCAATATGGATCAACTTGAGTCTCTGATTGGAAAAAGCATTCAAAGAAATCATACAGTTGATCTGCTGACATTAAGTGCATGTCAAACAGCATTGGGAAACGAACGTGCAGCACTTGGACTTGCTGGTGTCGCTGTTAAAGCAGGTGTGAAAAGCGTTGTTGCAACTTTATGGTATGTTGATGATGAAGCAACATCAATTGCTATTAGAGAATTTTACAGACAATTGATGACACCCGGTTTAACAAAAGCAAAAGCCCTTCAAAATACACAAAAAAAACTCATCGCAAATCCTAGATTCTGGCAACCATTGTATTGGGCTCCTTTTTTGCTGATTGGTAATTGGATGTGAGGTCATTTGTATGAATAATACAGATTTAGTCATAAAGATTTTGGCAAGGCGCCAGATCAAAATTATCCGCAGGCGTACAATAGTACGTTGAGGACGAATTTTTATCTGGGAACGTAGTCCAAAATCTTTATGACTAAATCTGTATAAACATAAAATGTATTGTTTCTGTCATGCTGATTATCTTTTTTCACAATGGGATTTCAGTATCTGATGAAGCCTTTCCAAGACCTTTGAGATTAGCAGTTGAAGGTCAGATAAAAACCATTGATCCATCATTAACATTTTAATCCTAAGGGTTTAGTTCTATGAGTAAAAAAATTATATTATATAGTATATTTACTTTCAATATTTTTGTATCTTCTGTTTTTACAGAAGTCATTTTCGATGGCAGCATGAACGAATCAACAAAAAATTTAAAATTGCAAGGTAATATAAATATTAAACAAGAGTTTGGCCAGATTTCTGGTGTTAATCTGTTTCACAGCTTTAAAACATTTAATGTTAACGCTTCTGAAACACTTACTTTTTCTGGCAATGATTCAATCAATAATATTATCAGTCGTGTAACAGGTGATAGTTTTTCAACAATCAATGGGTCTATCAGTTCAAGCATAGAAAATGTCAATCTGTATTTTATTAATCCCAATGGGTTTGTTTTTGGAGAGGATGCTTCTATTCATATAGGGGGCTCTTTTCATTTCTGTACAGCAGATTATATTGAATCTTCTGAAAAGCCATTTTATTCAAGTCTTGATAACAATGATATTTTATTTTCAACACCACCAGAATCATTTGGCTTTTTACAAGGTGACCCACAAAAAATAATTATTTCTGGTAAGTATATTGATTACACTGATGAAAACAAAGAAATAAATGATTCAATTAAGGTAAAATCCAATGAATCCATTTCCTTTATTGGTGGAAAAATAGAAATGAAAAACGCGACAATTCAAGCACCTGAAGGACGTATAAATATTACAAGTGTGGGAGCTGGCAATTGCAAGGTATCTCTGACAGACACAGGTATTGATATTTGGTCCATGACATCAGATCGTTTAACTTTAGATATGGTAAATTTAAACCATTCTCTAATAGACGTAAGTGGAAAAGGTTCAGGTCATATTTTTATTCGCGGTGAACAAATTAGGATAGAAAATGATAGCACAATCAAGGCAGATAATAATGAAGAAAGTCTTACTGATGGGGATTTAATTCAAGTATTTGCCAAATCCCTAATGATTTCAAGTAGTAATATTTATAGTGATGCAAAAGGGAAAGGAAATGGAGGAAATATTAAAATTAACGTTGATGAAACGATTACCCTCATGAATGAAACACGAGTATATGCTGATGCGACCAGTAAGAATGATGGTGCTGGAGATGCGGGTTCAATCTACATTCGTGCAAATAATATCAATATTTTAAATTATACCACCATATCCAGTGATACCCATGGTGATGGTCAGGGTGGGCAAATTGAAATTATGGCGAAGGATTATCTTAATATTCAGGGTAATAGCACTCTTTTCACAGTTACTCAAGGGGAAGGACTTAATGCTGGTAATGGGGGAATTATAACACTGAAAAGTCCATATATTTCAGTTATTAATAAAAGTACTATTTCCTGCGATACAATGTATGGCTATGGTAATGGTGGAGAAATCAATCTAATGGGTCTAAATGATATACCATCGGATATCATTATGATCCACGACAGTCGAATCTTTTCTGGTGCTGCAAAAGATGGTTATGGTGATGGTGGTGTTGTTAATATTTGGGGAGAAAAAGTATCCTTTATCAATGGCGGAAGAATTGAAAGTCAATCCTTTGCAGTTGGAAAAGGTGGCAATGTATTTATCACAGCATCTGAACTTGAATTTTTGGGAAAAAATGATCAAGAAATCGTAAGCAACGTTCATACGTCGACTCATGCTGAAATTGACAATGCTGGAAATGCCGGTGATATAGTGATTCAATCGGAAATCACTACTTTACTGGATCATGCAAATCTTACTGCAAGTACTGATGGTCCTGGAAATGCAGGAAAAATATCACTTACATCAAAACAACTCTTTCTTGATTCTAAAGCCTCAATTTCATCGACAAGCAACTCTATTTCTAATGGTGGTGATGCAGGAAAAATTAATATATTTTCGACAGAAATACTTAAAATGAATGGTCAAAGTTCGATAACCACTTCAACTGAAGGAAAAGGGTATGCGGGTAGTATTTTATTATCTGCCCCCTTAATGATTTTACAACAGGATGCCATTGTTTCATCCTCCAGCAAGTCATTATTCGGTGGAAATGCTGGAATTATAACAATCAAGAATGTAGAAAACCTGTCTCTTAATCATTCACTGATAAATACATCAAGCTTAGGCCAGGGACATGCTGGGCATATTACAGTTGATACAAGTTCAATTCGACTTGATAATTTTGCCTCTATAATGTCAGAAAGTAAAGCCCAAATGAATGGTGGAACAGCTGGGAAAATTACCATTTTTGCAAATGATTCTATAGAAATAAATAGCAGTAATATTTCAACTCAAGCAGTAAATACAACTTTGGATATTGTAAATATGGAACAAGATAAAAACAATGGAAAAATTCAAATTTTCACATCTGAACAATTTTTACTTTTCAATAGTTCAATTTCAAGTAGTGTCTTGGGCGGCCTGGGTAATGGTGGCGATATTGATATAGATCCAATTATAGTTTTAATGAATCATAGTAATATCTTTGCCAATGCTTATAAAGGTAATGGGGGGAACATTCACATTGTTGCCAATCATTTTATCAAATCTTCAGATAGTTTTGTTCAAGCATCGTCAAAATATGGTCTTGATGGCCAAATATACATAGAAGCTCCAGACAAGGAAGTTGGCAATGATTTGTATCCATTGGCATCGAATTATCTGGATTCCTCAAAATGGTTATCAACGCCTTGTAAATTAAGGACTGCTCACGATTTCAGTCGTTTGATTATTTCAGGACGAGAATCTATTCCTGTTCGTTTGGATGATTTATATACCAGTCCTGCATTGACATTTATCAAAGATGATGGATCGGACAAGTTAAGAAAGGGGTCTATTGATGCGTCATTTTTTGATGACACGTCAATTTCTCATTAGATGAAGGGATACCATATATGCAATTTCCATTATCAATGATATTTTTAATACTTTTACTTATTCATCCCAACAACTATGCAAGTGAGTTGAAAAATAATTCATCTGAGAAAATATCAAAACAAACTCAATATCCTGTATACAAACCTCAATCAAAAAATTCGTGTATCAGAAGACGTGAAGGTGGGGATACATCTGCAAATAGAGGCATGACTCGGGGTATGACTCGCGGCATGACTCGTGGAATGACACGAGGTATGACACGCGGCATGACTCGTGGAATGACTCGCGGCATGACACGAGGTATGACACGCGGCATGACACGAGGTATGAGTCGCGGATTATCAAGAGGGATGTCACGTGGATTATCAAGAGGGGTGTCACGTGGATTATCAAGAGGGGTGTCACGTGGATTATCAAGAGGGGTGTCACGTGGATTATCAAGAGGGTTGTCACGTGGATTATCAAGGGGTTTCTCGCGCGGATTATCAAGAGGGTTGTCACGTGGATTATCAAGGGGTTTCTCGCGCGGATTATCAAGAGGGTTGTCACGTGGATTATCAAGGGGTTTCTCGCGCGGATTATCAAGAGGAATGTCACGTGGATTATCAAGGGGGATGTCGCGTGGATTATCAAGGGGGATGCCTCATGATATGTCAAAAGATATAGAACCTGGGTCAAGTCAAGAAAAAACAGATGAGCAAATCCATGAAATACCAGAAATAGATTTATCATCAACATCAGTTCCCAAATTAATGATGCCAATTGCATCAGAGGAAACAGGTTTTACTTTAGAAAAACAACCCATTTTACGATGGTATATTTCTTCTGCATGGCCAGGAAAAATTGAGTTTACTATCCTTGAAAATAGAAAGGTGGAACCACTAGTTGAGACCTTCATAGATGGTCCTGAAAACGAAGGTATTTATGAAATCAAACTTGCGGATTATAATATTATTCTTAAGCCTGATATCGAATATGAATGGTATTTAGCCATTATTCTTGATCCAAATGAACGTTCGAGTGATTTTCTCGCCAGTGCAACTTTAATGTACATTCCACAATCAAATACTCTTTCAGATGAGTTAAAGAATATATCCCAAGAGAGTTTGTATTTTTTTTATGCAGATCATGGTTACTGGTATGATGCGATTGAAAATATATCTCAATTGATTCAACGCTATCCCAACAACATGGAGTATAAGAACCATCGAATAAAACTACTTGAACAAGTTAAATTAAATCAAGTCGCAGAATTTGAGCGCAAAACAAAATCATAAAAAAATGATGACGTAATGGGGATATTTGAGCAGTCCCCCCGAAATTGTTACTTTTGGTTTAGAATAATTTATTAGATCTTTAATTTTAATTCAATTTTTTTAAGCATTTTTTGAAACTTTAATAGATAAATAGTGTATCTTCTTTAAATTTAGGGGTAACCAAACCGCTGTAGTTCAAAATCTTTAGATTTAGGCGTCAGTTATCTTTTCAATTTGTTGTTTTTTTTGATTACTCGCTTCCCATTTCCAATTCTAATAAAATCATATATAGTCGTATCGTTAGTAATATGCTCCACATATTTCTTCAATCCATAAAACATACTGTTTCCCTGTAGCTGCCATGTTGTTTTTGTTGGATCAAATGCCAGGTAGTTGAGCTGTACCAGTTTGTTTAATTCATTAGACAATGTGCTTTCATCATATATTTTGTTTTGATAATTTTTTAGTTGCCTAATATTCAAAAAAATGTATACATAACTCTTAAATATAAAGTTATGTATACATTTTTGAATGATTAATAATAGTTTTAGTTTTGCAGAAGAAAAATTATCGATAGTCCATAACAGGTAGTGATTTTATTTCTGATTATATATATTAGAATTTTCAAGAGGCATTTTTTAAGCCCTGAAAGTGCGTAACATACCAGCCCAGGGCAACGCCCTGGGTGAAGATATATTAATAATTTAAGCCCTGAAAGGGCGTAACATACCAGCCCAGGGCAACGCCCTGGGTGAAGATATATTAATAATTTAAGTCCTGAAAGTGCGTAACATACCAGCCCAGGGCAACGCCCTGGGTAAAGAATATATTAATAATTTAAGCCCTGAAAGAGCGAAACAAAATGATACAAAAATGACATTTTTTATGTAACGCCTTTTCAGGGCTTAAAATTTTGTTTATTTTTAACCCAGGGCGTTGGCCTGGGCTTGTATGTTACGCACTTTCAGGGCTTAAAATTTTGTTAATTTTTAATCCAGGGCGTTGCCCTGGGCTGATATGTTACGCACTTTCAGGGCTTAAAATTTGAATCACTATATTTGATATAACCATAATTAAAACACTACCTGTTATAGACTACCAAATTAAGATATTTAAAAGTAAGTGGGGATTTCATTTCATATTGGAAATTTTACGAACAGCACCAATATGAAGACAATTACAAAAAATTATATCAAGATGCTTCAATCATTTTGTCGTCCTAAATCGAATGCACCCTTAATATAGCCCAGGGCGAAGCCCTGGGAAATGATTTACAAGAATCATAGCCCTGAAAGGGCGTAATATTAATTGATTTCATTTTTTAATTCGGCCTTACAGGGCTAAAAATTGTGGTTTTATATCACCCAGGGCTTCGCCCTGGGCTATATTAATTTGTACTTTCAGCACTTGGAATAATTCTCCCCAACCTGTACTTACGCCCATTACCCTCTCAATATATCGAGGAACCCAATCAATTAAATTTATAAAATACAATCTTTAATTTAAAACAAAGGAAGGACTTAAAGACATTAATTATTGTATCATCTCCATATTTTAGGGTAGAGTTAACATCTTATATTTATAAGATATAATTAGGTAGATAATTAAGCAGTGCTCAAATAAATTAATTTAATTATATATTAAAATAAAATTATGATAATTGTTTTAAGCCCCGAAGTTATTCCCTTTTATTTTGAAGTTAATGATGAGGAAATTTGGCTTCTTAAATTTGCTGAAAACTATTACTATACTTTTTTAAGCTAATATTTTTCTTTTGTTTTAAGAAAACCGCTTCCTTTAAATAGTTTTTATTGGGATTGGAATCAACTTATTGAAATGGCAAAAAAAACATGGAAATGAAGAAGTTATTTATCATATGAATGTTTTTAAATCATATGTTGATAATGAAGAAGTTGATCATGCTAAAGATTTTGAATTTGCAGCTCCAGCAGGTTTTGTTGGCTATACAGGTAAATTTTTTCTAATTATGATTGATGAAATCCAATATATGACAGAATATATTTTTTACGATAAAGAAAGAAAAGTAAAGGCACATAATTTACCAGGAGCTTTTCATGGACTTGTTGAACTAAAATTTGCACCAATGCTTGTTGCAGGAAGCTATATTGGCTTGATGACACAAATGATGCAAAAAATGTTTGTTGGATGCAGATTAAGACCATTTCCATTATCACCAAAACTTGATTTTAAAGGCGGATTAGAAGCTTTTTATAAATATGCTGAGTATTATAATATCGATTTAACAGAAGAAATTGCTCTTGTTATTAATCAGATTATTCAAAGTGATCCATTTTATATGACATCCTTATTTAGCAGCCCTTATAGAGATTTTTCTTCTGTTGAAGGAGTTATTCAAACCTTTGTAAATGAAATTAGTAATAAAGAAGGTGAATTATACCTGACATGGCTTGAGTATATCAATATTTCTGTTAAAAAAGTCAATGATATATATGGAAAGCAAATTTTATTAATTCTATCAAAAAATCGTTACAAAAAAATGGGCAGAGATGAAATTCTTAAACAATTAAACTGGCCTGAAGAAAGAGATCCTGAGCTTGAAGAAAAATTATTAGCTCTTGAATATGGAGGATTAATTCAAAGCACCAGTTCAAATTACCATTATCAAGGTATTCCTGATGATATTCTTGATTTAATATTTAGAGAACGTTACCAATACGAAATTTATAAAAATGAATTTGACATGAAATCTGAACTGCAAAATAGAGTAATAAATCTTGAAAAAAGCAATCGCTCACTAAAAGGACAGGTAAATGAATTAAAAGGTCGTATGCTGGAATTAGTTGTATGGCGAGAAATTAATCAATACAGAAAAAAAAGTACCCCCATAACTGATTTGAAAAATAAATGTAGAAAAATACCTCAAGAATTACAAAATAATCCAATATTTGTTAAAATACAATCAATGAAAATAGGAATGATATATTTAAACTATTTTATTCAAACTCCTGAAACAAAAGCATTAGAGTTAGATATGCTAGTAGAAGGCATTACAAATGATAACTCATATCTTGCATTGGTATTTGAATTTAAAAACAGAGATGAAAAAAAACCAATACAAAATGAAGTTCAAAATTTTGTTCAGAAAATTGAAATGCTAAATTATTCCCTAAAAAGACAGAGAAAACAAAATATTAATATCTGTTCAATATATTTTAGTGCAAATGGGTTTGATAATAATATTGAAATTTGATTACATGAAAATAATATTATAACAGCAGATATTAACTCTTGGGGGATAAAAATATCCGATACATAGAAAGGACGAAACATAATTATACAAAAAGGAATTTTTTTTTTAATTACGCCATTTCAGAGCGTTAGCTATGATTTTACCATTAAACAAAGGAGTATATAATGTCTAAAAGAGTAAAATATTTTATTTTCGTATTATTTATTTTCGCAGGCCATTTATCTAACTCATTTTCAGAAAATATGATTAACATA
>Ga0272440_1002513_pt1 | contig 14241 bp, 12 predicted proteins | sample SSMMMBAug17_FD_192440 | JGI IMG/M metagenome (GOLD analysis project Ga0272440, IMG submission 192440) | Marine sediment archaeal communities from Little Sippewissett salt marsh, Falmouth, MA, United States - SSM-MMB-Aug17 | ecosystem: Environmental > Aquatic > Marine > Wetlands > Sediment ...
CCGATAAAAGAATAAAATCATAGGCGTCCCCTCTTATCACATTTTATCCCCGATAAAAGCATAAAATCATAGACGTCCCCTCTTATTATAAAATCATAGACGTCCCCTCTTATCACATTTTATCCCCGATAAAAGCATAAAATCATAGACGTCCCCTCTTATTATAAAATCATAGACGTCCCCTCTTATCACTCTTATCACGCGTCCCCTCTTATCACGTCCCCTCTTATCACTCTTATCATACGATAAAAGCATAAAATCATAGACGTCCCCTCTTACGCGTCCTCTTATCACTCTTATCACTCTTATCATACGATAAAAGCATAAAATCATAGACGTCCCCTCTTACGCGTCCCCTCTTACGTCCCTCTTACGTCCCCTCTTCTTCCCCGATGATCAAGGCCAATATTTCATTAACCTAAAAGGCTACGTAAGGTTAGCCAGTTATCAATATCAGTGCCCAGGTTTTTCACGTGCCTGATAATTGTATCGCATTCCTGATGACTAAAACGTATCAATGCAAGATTGTGAAATTTCGCACGTAATTCAGTATCACTAAGCATTGTGTCGGGTTCACCGCGAGCTTTTGTCGGTGGTGATTCAAGCACTTCGCCCGAAGATAAGGTAATTAGAACCTTTGCCCATCGTTCCTGCGGGAACAGGGCGTTAAATTTTTCATTTACCCGCATATCAATCAAATTTGTCAGGCGTCTGATCTCCGGATCGCTAAAAATACTTTGATCAGTGACTTCGAAAGCACCGACTTTACCACGTGCAAGCATAACTGCCAGGGGAAAAGTTATATTGTATTGTGCTTGCTCTGTGTTTTGCGGAATCTCTTGGGAAAGCAATGTTGCCTCTTCAAATGTTTCTACTACTATGGCGACAATATCTCTGCTGTCAATGGATCTATCGGCGAGTACTTTTGAGACAGCTTCGATAGGATCCTGTGTCCAACGACAAACCGGATGGGGTTTTATGTATTGATTCAGTATTTCCCAATTAATGCCTACATCAAACCAGTAGGACTGAAGATGCTTACTTTCTACCATTATAACAGGAGCGCCTGTGAATCCAGCTCTTGCTAAATAGGCAGCTGATACGCCAGCCATTGCCCCCCAACCAGAGGCATCCTTTAGCATTGTTGGATGATGAGCGACTTTCATTACAGGGCTGCGCGGTGCATGGTATTCAGCTATTGCAAGCGCATGTTGGAAGGAAGCCTTGTCAAGTTTCATGAGCCTGGCGCCCATTGCGGTGCAGGCGATAGCCACCCAGGTACCCGAAGAATGATACTGCGAGGTGGTTTCGGAAGACTCATTTATTATCCTGCCAGCACGAGTGCCAATCTCATAACCGATAGCTAAGCAAGTGAGCAATAGACCGCCATCTGTAATTTGCAGATCGTCTGCATACGCGAGCAAAGCAGAAAAACATGCACAGCCAACGTGCCCCTTTGCAAGGTAATGACCATCGTGTGCGTCAATTGAATCAATTGTCATACCGGCAAAAAGCGAAGCGCCGGCAGGAGATACAGGGTGGCCATCAAGGAGCAGCCTTGACTTACAGGCACTGGTGGCACCAAACTGGGTAAGGACGAAATCACGCATAATTAGACTTACTGGTGTCTCTCGACCTGAAGCAAGCACACCGATGAGGTCTAAAAAAAGATTTTTGATTCGCTGTTGAACATTATCGGGTATGTCAGTCCAACAAAGATCCATGGTGAACCGATAAAGGCGATCAATAACCGCTTCACCACCATCAAAATCAAACTTTTTGAAATAATCGTGTTTATGTATCTGTTGGTTCATATACATTCCTTTAAACAATCATTACTATACCAATATTTCATTGGTTTAGACCAAAAATGTTTTGCGTATCCCTGACTGACAAATTCACTGCTCAGCCTGAACAGCAATGAGGGAGAATTGTTGACTACGTAAAACGTATGCCCCTGATCATCCTGATAAATGGGGGAATCTATTGATGTATATTTCGTATTTTCAATCGCTCTGCCGGCATCAGCGGCAGCATCAATGATCCACGCATCTGGTTTCATTCCATTGATCATTTCCTGGTTCACAATCGCTTTGTCGTTTTCATCAATTTCAACCGCATTAATAAAAATATCATAATCATGAAACTCTTTTTCAAATCGTGCCATATTGCTTCTTCTGCGAAGTATAGGATCGATTCCCAGGTTTGCCAGATATTTCATTGCACCATAAGCAACATTTCCACTGCCAAAAATGGCAACCTTTTCATCCTTTGTGATACCGCCTCGTAGCAAAACCGCATGCATTACAGATGCGTATCCAGCTAATATGCTATTTTTCATTGTAATATCTCTATCAATATTTAATAGTTCACCTTTGCTGCTTTTATACCTTGTGGATAATCGATTGGTGATATCAAAAACAATTAGATTTTTATTACGAACAACATTTTCCATAAATTGTTTTCCAGAACCTGTGGGATGAATCCATCCAACAAAACCCTGTTTTGTTTTGAAATGATCCTGATCTTGTGGAATTTTTATACAATAAATAACATCTGCCCAATTAAAAAGATTGTCTCTTGTATATCCACCAGAATTGCCATAACGTTCATCGGATATACCTAAAGTTGCACCAAAATTTTTTTCAAAGCGGCGTTCATCTTCAGGATGACAATACTTTAAATGTTGCGGAAGAAGCCCAACTCTTTTTTCACCTGAAAAATTTGGAATAATATATCCGATTTTCACTGCTTATATTTCCTTGTTTTTTGAAATGATTAAAATTTTTGAGCTACTATCCCTGTACACATAATTGCTTCTCCGCCAACAGTTAAGCGATGTTGGTAATTATGCTGTTTTATTATTTTAAGTGTCTTTTCTGCCTGCATTTGCTTAATCAATGCCCCTGTTCCTTTCTCAAAACCAGAAGTTATCCATAAATTGACAACAATCCAGGCATGACTGTTCATCAGATCAAACGCATATGAAAAAGCTGATGGTGGGATATGAGATAGTGCTGACGAACAAAATAAACAGTTGAAATTAATTTTGCTCAATATTTTGGATGTTTCTGATGAAATCATAGAGAGATCTTCTACAAAATATTTCTCATAGACATTTGGCCTTTCACGATTCATTGCATCATAAGCTTCTTCAATAATATCGACACCATAAATTTTTTTTGCACCCGAATTCTTTAATAATTCACCTGCAATGCCATTGCCTGCACCCAGTTCTAAAATGGTTAATTGGGAAATAGTGGAAGCGGCTTTTTGCAATTCATTGGTCAGTAAAGTTGATAAAACCTCAGGAGTATTGTATTTGAGCAAACTGACAATTTGGTCATAAAGGCCTGTAACTTGATATATTTTTTGATAGTCCTGAAGTTTAATTTTTTCTTTTAACCCATTATGAACAATAAAAAAATATTCTTCAGATGGTAAAAGAGAAAGGCTGTTATCTGGTAATTCTATATGATACGCCATTTTAATATATTTATATCCTTATTTCTTTTATGGTTAACACATTTCTTTAATTCGCATCAGACGTTTTCCAGCTTCAACTAATGTTTCTTCTTTTTTACAAAAAGCAAAACGAACATATTTAAGATTACCTGGCAATTTATTATAAAGTGCACTGGCTGGAATTGCTGTTATACCTGCCTCAACAGTTAAAAATTGACAAAAAGCTATGTCACTGTCAAATTCAAAGCTTGATATATCAGCCATCAAAAAACAAGTTCCATGAGGCAATACAGGCTGAAACGATGCTTGATGAAGTGCCTGATAAAGAAAATCACGATTTTTTTGGTAACGTTTCTGCAGTTTAGAATAAAATTCATCAGAACTGTTCATTGCAATTACCGCAGCTTCTTGTAAAGGGGACGCGCCAGATCCTGTTGAATACTGTCGAATTTTAACAATTGCTTTTGTTAAATCATGTGGCGCAAGTGTCCAGCCGATTTTCCAACCAGTGACTTCAAATGTCTTTCCTAAATTCGAAACAGTTATTGTACGCTCAAACATATCAGGGTAAGTACTTAAAGGTCTATGTTTATAATGATCATAAGTAAAGTTTTCATAAACTTCATCACTTATAGCAACGATATTATATTGTTTACAATATTTTGCCAAGAGTAGTAAATCTTTATCAGAAAGGACTTTGCCTGTGGGATTGTGAGGTGTATTCACAAGAATTAATTTGGTTTTGTTTGAAAAAAGTGAGGCAAGGCGATCTTCCTCAATTTTCCAATCTGGTGGGTATAATGTATAAAAACGAGGAATGCCTCCGGCAAGTTTTATGGCTGGCAAATAAGTACTATAAAAAGGCTCAAAAAGAATGACTTCATCGCCAGGAGAGATCAAGCCGTTGAGTGCAGCATATATAGCTTCTGTAGCACCATGAGTAATTGTAATGTCTGTTTCAGGATTATATTCAAGACCATATTGCTGATACATCTTATTTGCAATGCCTTGACGTAATTTTAAGTTTCCCCAAACTGAAGTATATTGATTTATATTGTTCTCAATGGCCTTTATCGCAGCCTGTTTTACAAAAGAAGGTGCAGGGTAATCGGGAAAGCCATGGCCTAAATTAATACTGCCATGCTTTATTGCCAATTGGTTCATTTCTGAAAAAATCGTTTTCTGAGAAAATGATTTGATGTATTTTGTGCAATATTCCATAATGTTAACTTATATATTTAGGCCAGAATCATTGTTATCTAAAGGAATTTCAATAATCACAGGTCGGTTATAGTTCCAGGCCTTTATTAAATGTTCATATAGTTGATCGGGCGATGTTAAGCGAAGCGCCATAGCACCATATGCCTCAGCCAACCTTACAAAATCAGGAGAAGGTAAATCAACACCAACTGTTCTTTTAAAAGCGTTAATTTGACGTCTTTTAATTGCACCAAACCCCTGATCATTAAAAATGATTGTTACGATATTTAATTGGTAGTGAACAGCAGTTGCAAGTTCTGCCTGACTAAAAAGAAAACCGCCATCCCCGATGATTGCCATTATTGGTGAATTTGGATACGCAAGCCTTGCTCCCAAAGCTGCTGGAAAAGAAAAACCAAGGCCACAAAAATTTCGTGTACAATGAAACGTATTTGGAAATTGTCGTTCTAAAAAATATACTGCCCAGCCATTGACCCATGTCGGATCACTAAAAATGATCGTTTGTTCCGAAATTGCGTTTTGGATGGCATTCATATATTGCCATGCAAGCGTTGATTTCTTTTCTTCTATTGCCTTTTTTTTATCATGTACAATTGTGTTTTGTGTGAATAAATGGTTTGGCTTTGGATGTTGTTTAATCACAGAAAGTAATTGGGTTAATACTGTTTTAGCATCTCCAGTTAAGGCAACCATAACATTGTAATCTCTGTTCATATTTTCACTGGTGATATCAATCTGGATCAGTTTATCGGGAAACCTGAGTGAAAAGCGCCTGGCATCACTGTCATCCAGGCTGGAACCTACCACAAGAACAACATCCGCCTGTTGAAGAAAAGTTTGAATCATTCCATACTTACATCCCCCCCAACTGATATTCAAATAATGGGTGTCCGGGAGTATGCCTTTGGCCAATGCTGTTGTAAAACAAGGAATTTCCAGCCACTCTGCCAAATCCTTTAGTTCATCTCCACAAGCTGATATGACTGTTCCTCTACCTGCATATATAACTGGTTTTTTTGCATTTATTAGTAATTGTGCCGCTTTTTCGATAGAATAGATATCAGGCTTTAAACATAGTGGCGTTGGGGAAGAATGAATTGCAGCATGTCCTTTTTGAGTCAAAACATCCAATGGAATTTCAATCGCTGTAGGCCCAGGACGATTTTCAAAGGCATTCAAAAAGGCATGATGAATGGCATCGGTTATTTCCTCAACACATTGAACCCGCTTATACCATTTGACAATGGATCGAATCGTCGCAGGTTGATCTTTTATTTCATGAAACGCCCCTTTTCCGATTTGATTCAAAGGTGCTTGCGTAACAATCATGACCATAGGCACTGAATCCTGGTAAGCATCAGCCAATGCCGATAAACTACCGGTCACGCCAGGGCCAGAAATCACAATGGGCACTGCTATTGTATGACTGGCTCTTGAATAACCATTCGACATATAAGTCAACCCCTGTTCAGTACGCGCTGTTATTAAGCGGAGTTGGGGATAATCCAGTAACGCATCATACAAAGGTAAATTATGTTCTCCTGGAATACTCAAAATATCTGTTACGCCCTCTGCTATTATTTGTTCAATTGCAGCGTGAGCGCCTGACATCATTTTTTTCATAAAACGCCTACCAGGGTATTAACGCACGTTCAAAGAAAAAACCACCACTCGGGCCATTATCTGGTAATGTTGCCAGCCAGATAGCGGTATCTGCACCTTGTTCAACAGATCTTGGCGCCTGGTCTCCACCCATTTCAGTTCTTACCCACCCGGGTGTCATTGTATTAATTAAAATATTATGTTCTTTCACCTCATCAGCTAAAACTGCTGTCAGTACATTCAATGATGCTTTTGACATTTTATATCCCAGCTTTTTGGCCCCCATTGTTGCAAGCTGACCGGCAATACTTGACATGTTGACAATGCGTCCATAATTATTTTTTTTCATCAGCGGAATCACCTTCTGGCACAAAAATACGTGGCCATAGACATCAACTTCCATTGATTGTCGAATGGTATCTATTTTAACATCAAGTGCGGATTCATCAGGATTAAGATGAATCCCTGCATTGTTGACCAGAATGTCAATATGTCCTTTGTCTTTTTCTATATCTGTTACCAGAGTTTGTATTGCTGGATAATCTGTAACATCCAGCGGAAAAAAAGAAACATCAATTCCTTCACTTTTCAACCTTTGAACAGCCAGTTCACCTTTGGTTTTGTTACGTGCTGTTAAAACAACTGTAATATCTTTATGTCCCAGTTGTCGACAGATTTCAAAGCCAATGCCCTGACTGGCCCCTGTTACTATTGCAATTTTTTTATTGTTATTCATACTGTATTACTCCTGGTTATAATGTCATTCAAAAAATGTGATCGTTGATCTGGCAATCATTGATAAAATCATGTAGGGATTACTCATTTTTTAGCTGCCCAAAATCAAGTCTGATTAATTTATCTGCATGACAAAAAAAATTTTCATCATGGCTGACAACGATGATTGCTTTTCCCTGATTTTTGAGTTGTGGCAAAATGGTTTCATAAAACATATTTCGAAACTCAGGATCCTGGTGCGCTGCCCATTCATCAAAAATGGAAACCGGTTTATCTGCTACAATGCTCATTATTAATGCCAGCCGCTTGCGTTGACCTGTGGATAAATGTAAGCTGGAAAAACGATTGTCTTCAAACGTAACTTTGTTCTCCAGTTGCATCATTTGAATTAGTTCTTTTACTCTTTGCGGATCGATTTTGTTTGAGCCATAAAATCGATCAAACAAATGATAGTCAAAAAAAATGGCTGAAAACAGGGAACGATAACAGCCTATATCAATTTCCTTATGATTTAATTCCACCCTGCCTGAACTGCATGGATAAAGGCCAGTTATCAATTTTAGCAATGTTGATTTCCCACTGCCATTGCCGCCAGTAATAAACAGTGTTTCTCCTGCCTTAACAGAAATGGAGATAGGGCCTACTTTAAATCCAGCTTCGTTACTATCATGGTAACAATAAGTAATATCGGTATATTTTAATTCATGTAATTTAAAGGGTTCACTGATAATCACCTGTTTTTTTGATTCTTTGTTCAATTGCAATAATTCATTTTCTAGGTCAAATAATCGTTGAAGTGAAATGGATGCCAATGTCAGCCGTGGGGCCTGATCTATTAGAAATCCAATGGGAAGAAATAAAACCACTGCCACGATGGTGAATAATGTTTCATGTGATTTCAACCCCAATATGGGCAAGAAAAGAACAACGCCAACAATCAGAAACATTTGTAATCCACTGGCAATACTGAAATTATTTGTGAATTTTTGGCCGGAAAGCAGTTTTAAATCCTGAAGTCGGGTCATATTTTTTTTTAATCCATTGATGTAAAAATCGTCATTTTTGGGGTCGTGCAGCCTTAACTCTTTATATCCATACAATAAATCATAGATCCGCTTAAACATCTTTTTTTCATATTCTCTCACTGTCAGTGCATTTTTTCGAAGTTGTAACTGATTGTTAATATAAAAGAAACTTACAAAAAACAGTGCAAATAAACAGAACAAAAAGGCCTGCCAGGATAAATATGACAGGTAAAGCATTAAATCAGTCAGTAAAAAAATGGATATGATACCCATTGCAATTGAATGTGAAACTTCTGATAGTGTCATAATATCAATTGTCAATGCCGAATAAATTTTTTCAGAACCAATTTTTTCAAATGACATCAATTCAGCCTGTCGGACATTGTCCATCACATTGATACGAATGGTTGCAATATATTTTTCAATCGTAAAAATCAGACTTTCATAGTAATTTTTAAAGATAAGAATATATATCAATAATATAATTATATAGATGATAAATAATTGAACTCTTGCCTTTATATCTGGAATAGCCGATGCTGCATATGCGATTGCAAGCATCGTCGGTCCCATGGATATGACCAGAAAAGCTTTAAATATCAATTGCCTGATTACATAGTATTCATTCTGCCACAAATACTGAAAGGCATTCTGAATTTTTTGATATGCATTGATTTGTTTATCTGGTTTCCAATTGTCCATAATTCAACCTGACAAGTTGATCCGCTACATGGAAAAAAGCATCATCATGCGTAATTACGACAATTGTTTTTCCCTGTTTTTTTAATGATGGCAATAACGATTCATAAAAATAATGACGATACTTTTTATCCTGGTCTGCTGCCCATTCATCAAAAATATAAATTTGTCTATTTTCAAGCAAAGAAACAATCAGCGCGAGCCTTTTTCGTTGACCGGTTGATAAATCAATTGTGCTGAAATGGTCATCCTTCCATTGGACTTTTTTCGCCAAATCCATTTCAATCAGCAGGTCATTCATCAGTTGAATATCTATTTTTTCTAAACCATATAATTTATCAAACAAATAAAAATCAGAAAAAATTGCTGAAAACAGATACCTGTGGTGAGACATATTGACTTTTTTCTGATCAATCCAAATATTGCCAGATGATTGTTGATATAGACCTGAAATTAATTTGAGTAAGGTTGTTTTTCCACATCCATTGCCGCCTGTAATAAATAAAATCTCCCCTGAATGAATTTTCAGGCACAAAGGTCCCACAGAAAAAACAGGTGTTTGATCTTCCTGCTGATATTCATACGTTAAATGGTCTAAATAGATTGTTTCAAAACAATCAATGTTTTCCATATAAGAGGCAATGGGCTGGTTTTCATCATAACTACCAAACGCTTCTGTCAATGAAAGGAGTTGTTTTAATGCTTTTTGGCCATTTGAAATATATGGTATGGCTGTTAATATGGACAAGGTTGGTGTCCACATGAATATGAGTATTGTTAACACTTTTATAATAACAATGTAATGAAAATAAGAACTTAAAACTAAAGAAACGCATCCAATTATAATAAAAAAAGAAGCATTCACAATGAGATGAAAATGCGCGTGTGAAGACATTAGATAAAATCTGGCATCTTGCGTCTGATTGATTTCTTCTACTAAATAATGATGGAATAAAACATCACTTTGACATTGGTTTAACTTTAATTCTTTTAAACCATCTAAAATATGACTGATTTTTAAGTGCATTTCAGTTTTATGTGCGGATTCGTTCTCAATAACAGGTATCAACAATTGTTGATACGATTGATAAATTAAAAAGAAGATTAAAACAAACGCCATCACTAATATTGCGATTTGAAATGATAATGCGTAAACATAAAGCCACAAAAAAAAAATAGCGATACTGTTTTGAGTCAGATCCGCATATTTATTTATTGAAACTGTAATCGTCTGTGCGTTTACAATTTGAGAATAGATTCCTGGTAAATTCTCTTTCTCGACAATTTCAAGTTTTGTGCGTCGAAAATTATTGGCAATTTTTAGAATGAGTCTGGTTTGGACTTTTTCAGAAAGAATTCGTGATCTGGAATGGACAAAACGCTTACACAGAATAAGTAGTATCGCATTAACAGGAATGACAAATGCATATAACACAATATTTTTATTATCCACAATATCATGAATGCCATTTAATGCGAAAAGAATAATAGAACCCCCAAGTATCCCTGCACTGATGTTCATGACAATCAAATAGTAAAGTAAGACTGGATTCTCTTTGTATAAGATCGAGACTAAGCTCATTTTATCATTCATTTTCCCTTGACGTTTCAATCTTACAGATACGACAGTTTTCTACTGGTACTATTTTTTTGACGTTCGTTTCATAATGCAGCATATCAAAGCATTTAATTTTATTGACAATTTTTTTTGAGTTTTGAATTTGTCGTATTTCAGCTTGAATCAAACCACTAAACACCAGGAGTTTTTCATAATCAACAATGCCTGGCTGTATTGAATCCTGGTGATTTTTTTCAATGGGAACGTTTAATCTACGAGATTCTTCTATAAAACATTGATAACATCCATCTACCTTTTTTGAAGATACAGGGCCAATATAAAAATAAAAAGCATTCATTCCACAATGGAGTACTGTTTGACCAGATGATCTGGATATCCTGGCTATTTGTAAGTGTTCATCGCTAATATTTGAAATAAAAACGATAAGTTCAAAATTTTGAATCGAGGGATACAATGTATGAATATTTTGGCCTGAATAAAAACATGAATTCTCTCCAAAAAGCGTTTTTAGCAATTGATCTGATTGAAAAAAATTGGCGTGATCAACAATGGCAACATTTGCCAGGTTCAACTGATCAATGTTTGTGATTTCTTCTTGTAACCGCTTTTCAGGTATGGCAGTGGATTCTGAAACCAATCCCAATTTTTGAAAGAAAGAAATCCATTGTTTAAAATGACGAACAGGTGTATCCGGAAAAATTGACATAAATTGTTCAGTGGATATCCATCCTTGATATAACAGCCTGGTAAGTTCTTTTTGCCAATGATGGCGGGCATCAATTGCAATGGCAATATCCTGCTTTTTATCCCACAGAAGGATGGTTTCATTTCCCATTTGTATTTCAACATGTTCCGCAAAACGAAAGTGATTTATATCCGAAATATCCATGGGAATTGTTTGAGAGTCGATTTTTTTTCTTATTTTGTCATGAAGTTGCGCCATTGTTTGAATGAATTGTTGTTTATCTGATGAATCTGGTATTGATGGGCAGTTCTGATGCACTTTATCACCCAGAACAGATGCGATATTATGAAAAGGAATAATGTTACCACAGTCTGGGCATTGGTATGATAACGCATAAATACTTCCATAGAAAGGAAATTGATGGCCTATTGCGCCACTGACAACAGTTGTTTGTGGGTTCCAGAGATCATATATTTTGGTGAATTTTGGATTCACCCATTTTTCATCTTCATTTTTAAAATACGTTTGCACAGCCCGACGTGATAAATTGGGCAATACCATTTCAATCATTTGTAATTCATGGGCACGTTCATATAAAGGGGCGCGTTCTTGAAAAGGGCATTCGCCAATATGATAATCAATTTTAGTGAGTGCGGCATATATAGAAACCTCCAGATCTTTAACATTCCTTAAAGGTCGGAGATCATCTGTTTCTGAACGTAAAGAAAAACCAGCACCCGTTCTGACAATGAGATCTCTTGCATGATCAGATAACGTAGATCCAACAACTTCTACAGTGTCAGTCTCATTTTTGACACGCTCTTTGAGATATGCTTTATAAGGGGTTTTTGTGACCAGGGAAAAACAATACTCACAATAATCACATAAACCCGGATCAACATTTATTGGATATTTTGCATTTTCAAGTGCACAACCCATTTCAAAAAAATCAACGCCATACTGGTCCCGCATATTATGTACGATTAAGTCTAAATCATTTTTTGATGCAAAAGCCTCGGAAGCTTCCTTACATGCCAGGCGATAATTTTTTTTATCTCCGGAAATAAAATAGCAATATTCAAGTCTGGGACGTATTGGATTATTTTTCTTTTTTAAATATTTTAATAAAATGACAACAGATGTTGTACTATCTCTTTCACCTGAAAATAAAACCAGGATTTGCCCGGCCTTACGAATTTCATCATAACGCCGATCCATTTCTTTAAAGCACTCACTTTCAAACCAGTTCACATAACATGCTTCACAAAAAGAATCATTTGCATGCTGATAGACAATCGGTCCTTCAGATTGACAGGCAGAACAATACGTTGTTGGGTGATTCATATCGGAAACATAAGACCCGCGATATACAATTTTATTGGAAGCAATAATAATGACAGATTTTTTGGGGATAATGGCCCCCTGAAATCCATAAATCCGGATACCATCTACCATGACAATATAATGATCAAGAAGTGATTGCGTTAATTGCTTTTTATATTGATCTGGAATAGATGTGTTTTGGGTTATTTGCATCAAAATTTGGGATAGTTCTTGATGTTCTGAAAAGGTATCTCGAATGCTGTAAACCCCAGGGTGATGAATAATGACTAAATTATTATTTTTCATATGTTTTCTTTTTTTATTTTTTTAAGGGAAAAACATTATTAATAGCACAAGTTAATTGATAGTATATATTACGTAATTATATACAAATCAAGACTATTATGTTGGGTATAGATAAATGATAAATAGGGACAGGCTAATTATTATATATTGAAAATTCATATCACAATTTGGTATCAATCGAAAAAATCATAAGGTGGTAAAAAATGCCAAGGGTTGCAACACAAAAAAGTTGCACTTTTTTCTTAGCTCTGAAAGGGAGTTAAATAACAGCCCAGGGCAACGCCCTGGGTTACATGTGTTTATATTTTAGCCCTGAAAGGGCGGCACATATTACAACCTTTTCATGTATTATGTAGCGCCCTTTCAGGGCTAAACCTCATTAATTTTTACTCAGGGTGTTGCCCTGGGCTTTTATTTAACGCCCTTTCAGGGCTATTATGTTGCCAAAAAATATAATTATTTGAATTTATATATTATTTGTATCAAAAAAACAAAACCTTATATTCATAATAATATTAGCGTGTTATCTATTTACAGCTTGGAGCGTAATAGGGACGTATAGGAGCGTAATAGGGACGGGAGCGTAATAGGGAGCGTAATAGGGACGTCTATGATTTTATGCTTTTCTTCAACACATTCCTGTATGAGCTTGAATCTTTCAGAGAATATCATAAAATCATAGACGTCCCCAATAATACCTATGAGCGTAATAGGGACGTCTATGATTTTATGCTTTTCTTCAACACATTCCTGTATGAGCTTGAATCTTTCAGAGAATATCATAAAATCATAGACGTCCCCAATAATACAATAATACCCCAATAATACCCATTCCTGTATGAGCTTGAATCTTTCAGAGAATATCATAAAATCATAGACGTCCCCAATAACAATAATACCCCATGTATCATCAGGTTCGTATGTATCTGAAAAGACAACATTTGGGAATATTGAAATCATCCACAATATTAGTAGATGAATCATCATTTGATCGTTTTTCATTCTAAAAATTCCTTATCTTATCTTTGTATCTTCTTTAAATTTCGGGGTAATCAAGCGCTGAAAGCGCGTATTAATATAGGCCAGGGCAACGCTCGGGCTTTAGTATTTGGACAGGATGTAAAGTTTTTTACAGCAGAGTTTGCTCTTCAAAAGAACACTATTATATTTTGTGATATCTGACAATTAGCATATTATAGGATTTTAAAAAAAATCCATATAGGTTAATAGCTAAATTTTTTCTGATGGGCGTATGCATACAAACGAAGTGCTGCTGCTAATTGATGTTTATAATTTTTAGTATCTGATTTAAACCAGTCTAAAACATCAGTCTCTATTTCAATAGTAACTTTTACTTTCGTTTTTGGTATTCTCCATTTAGCTGTTGAAAAAAAATTATCAGTTAGTTCTGGAGCATCTGAAGTATCTATCATATCGTCAGACATGACATCAATAGCATTCAAATCTGTTTGAGTATGCTTTTTCATATTGTTTTCTCTCATTTCTTAAAGCTTTACGCAATGAAATTATTCGTATTGTTTCTTCATCAATCTCTGTAAACACGATAATGACAACTCGCATTTCTAAGAGACCGATACCTA
>Ga0272440_1002514_pt1 | contig 14235 bp, 9 predicted proteins | sample SSMMMBAug17_FD_192440 | JGI IMG/M metagenome (GOLD analysis project Ga0272440, IMG submission 192440) | Marine sediment archaeal communities from Little Sippewissett salt marsh, Falmouth, MA, United States - SSM-MMB-Aug17 | ecosystem: Environmental > Aquatic > Marine > Wetlands > Sediment ...
CGATTCCATACTATGTCAATAGGGGGAATTTATTGATTTTATTCGTTGGTTAGTGCTTGATTTTGATTTTTGTGAAACAATTAAAAACAAATAAAGGACAATGATAATGCATACAAAATATTTGATAATTATGATATTTAACAATATATGCAAGCATACCTTATGCACATGCAGAAAAAGAAACTGTGAACGAACGTCTAAAAACAGTATCAGAATCAGCAAATCAAAATGATTTTCTGATTATATTAAAAAAAATGAATCGCTGGAACACTTTCGAGAAACGATTCAGCAGAAAATTGAATTGCTGGAAAATGAGTTTAAAGAAAAAGTGATTCCACTATGGGAAAATCGAAAATTGAAATATGCCTAATTTGAGTATTATAAGTAATTTATATCAATATCGCAGATATATCCTGTTTAATTCATGGAATGACTTACGTTATCGTTATGCCGGCACAGCGCTAGGCTTTTTATGGCATATTGTGAATCCCCTGGTTTTGATCATGATGTATTTTATCGTATTTTACTATATTTTTCATGATCGATCTGGCGGAAACTATACCTTTCATTTGATTTCAGGACTGATTACATGGCGAACCTTTTCAGAAACAATTATGCGCGGAAGTAACGCATATATAGAAAATGCCAGATACTTAAAACACATGACAATTCCCTCAGTCGTTTTTGTTGCCCGAACCTGTTTAACTGAAACATTTCTGCTTCTTTTACACTATATGTTGTTCTTGATAATTACTTGTTTTTCAGGAAGTCCGATCAGTTGGACAATGATCACCCTTCCATTTTTCCTTTTTATTATACAGATTTGTGCATTTGAAATCGCTTTAATTCTGGCGAATCTTCAAGCTTTTTTTCATGACATCCGACACATTGTTGAAGCTTATCTGCCTTTATGGATGTGGACATTGCCAGTTATTTATCCTGAAGAAATGGTTCCGGAATGCTTTAAATCATGGCTGTATCTAAACCCGCCATATGTATTTATTCAAGGGATTCGTGGGGTTGTCCTGAATGACCGGTTTCCTGATTTATTTGAATGGATGATTATTGCATTGTGGCTAATCATCCTTTTTGGGTTAAGTGCTTGTATTCATGAAAAACTGAAACATGAAATTCCAGAGGTCATATGACTGTAGATATTAAAAGTCCTATTGTTCATTCTGAAAAAAATGGGAATCATAAACAGGCTGCCCTTAATGTAAATCATCTGAGCAAATGTTTTAAACTCTATGATAATCCCTGGCACAGGGCGCTAGAGTGGATGACGAACAAAAAACGACTTTATCACACCCCTTTTTGGGCATTGAAAGATATCTCATTTACAGTAAAACCCGGAGAAATATTTGGAATTATTGGCCAGAATGGTGCTGGAAAAAGTACACTCCTCAAAGTTCTGGCAGGAATTATTCAGCCCACCGCCGGTAGTTATGAAGTTGCGGGCAAGCTTCTGGCCATGCTGGAACTGGGGATGGATTTCAATCCCAACCTCAGTGGAAAGGAAAATATCTTTCGAACAGCCGAGTTGTGGGGGTTTCCCAAAGACTATACAAAAGAGCAGTTTGCTAAAATCATTGCGTTTTCAGAGCTTGGTGACTTTATTGAACGACCTGTAAAATTATATTCATCAGGCATGTCTGTCCGCCTTGCATTTTCATTGTTTGCTTTTTTAAAATGCGATGTGCTGATTATTGATGAGGTTCTGGCTGTGGGTGATCTGTTTTTTCATCAGAAATGTTACCAGCGAATCGAAAAACTCGTCTCCGACCAAACCACAATTATCCTGGTAACGCATAATTTATCGGATATACAACAGTTTTGTGACAACGCAATTGTACTTGATAAGGGACAGGCTTCCTTCAAGGGCGATGCCAGGGAAGCGGTCTATGTGTTTTCACAGATTAAACACAGAGGAAAAGAAAAGATTGTTCCCATTCAAAAAGTGATAAAAGATGATGATCTATCCAGTAACCGACAGCATTCTGAATATCCATCATTATTTAGCAGTAATAGCAAAGAAACATCAATCCAAGACATACAAGATGTTGAAAAAACAAAGGTTTTTTCCAGGGAAACGAAACCCTGCACAGATATGCCCTGGCCGCCTGATGAATCGTTTATCTCAATTGAAGGTATTGATGATACCAAACATCCTGCCCAATTAACAAGATTTGCTGTTTGCAATGATCAACACATTTCATGTACCAGTTTTCAACAAAGTGATTACGTCAATTTTTTTTATGAATATTATTTTTTTCAGGATATTGAAGTGCCTGTTGCCCTGCTGATCATCACAAATAGATACAATATTGACGTTCATGGAAAATCATCTTCACAGCATAGCATCCAGGTTCCCAACAATGTAAAAAAGAATGCATATATCAGGATATATCAGCGCATTCAGTTGAAGCTGTCCCCAGGTGAATATGCATTTAAATGTGCTTTAATATCAATGCATAAAGATGATTACGTACAGCGATACAAGCTTGTGCAAGGAGATTTACAAAAAAGGATGACTGTGCTAAATATTGTTGATCAGGTGGGATTGTTTACAGTTACGCCTCAAAATGGTTTGGGTTTGCAAGGTCCGCATTTTGGTGTTTGTGATTTGCCTGGAGACTGTCAGATGAGTATTGTATCTTAACCGAACATTATTGATTGACGATATCGCAATTCATGACAGCACATAATTAACATTCATTCCTGTTATAATAGGAGGTTTCTTAAATAATGACCATTTCTCAATTCAAAAATGAATCATTCTCTGGCAAGATTGCATTTTTAAATCCAAATTCCAGGAACAGAGGATTTATTCCAACTGCACCCCCTTATAGTTTGATGACCCTTATGGGACTATGCCGAACATTATCAATCCCTTATGCATTTATTGATGCAGAAGCTTACCATATGGATGATACCGCAATTCTGGCTGCTATCCATAAAACAAATTGTGATTATGTTGGACTGACTTTGTTTTCTATGTTGGCATCTAAACTATTCCCCTTATTAAACAGGATAAAGAAGGAAACAAAAACTGTAATAATTGTTGGTGGACCACTTCCGACAGCAGATACGAAATGGTTAATGGAAACATGCCCGGCAATAGACTATGCAGTCTCTGGCCCAGGAGAAAAAATTCTCCCTCAACTGCTGCTTTCTATAGAAAAAAAAGCTTCTGCTGATACAGTACCAGGCGTATCCTATTGGGATGGCAGCACCCTGGTCATTAACAAACAAAATTATCAAAAGTTTGATTCTGAAATTCAGATTGCTCCAGATTTTGACGCAATCGATTATCGATTTTACCCTGGACTGCATCCAGCAGGTGCATGGCCCAGTGCGAATATTGTTGCCATACGTGGATGTCCCTACAGATGTACATTTTGTTCTAATCCGGTTTGGGGAGGAAAGGTGAAAATGCCGCCAGTGCCAATTGTTATCGAATGGCTTGAATTACTGGCAAAAAAAGGAATCAAACATGTATTTTTCGGTGATGATACCCTAAACATTAATAATTCATGGTTTGAAGAATTATGCAAAAGCATTGTTAAAAACAGAATTTTTAACAAAATGCTTTTCAGATGTATGTTTAGAAGTGATTTAACCACTAAAAATCAACTTGAGCTGGCCCGAAAAGCGGGTTTTTGGCTGATCGCTTATGGCGTAGAGTCTGCAAATCAAACTGTTCTAGATTACTACCAAAAGCGAGAAAAGATTGAAGATAGCGCCAGAGCTATTGAAATGACTCATGCTGCAGGCTTGCATTCAATAGCAAATTTTATCGCAGGTGCTCCTGTCGATACTGTGAACACGCTGCTTGAAACAGCAAATTTTATCAGGGATACATCACCAACCATTGCTTCACTCCAATGGCTTATACCCTATATTGGTGCAGAAGTTTCCAATGATATTATTGATAAGGGCATACTTTCAAAATCTCAAATTCGAGAATACAATCATATGACGCCCACTATCCATACACTAACTTTATCAAGTTCGGAATTAGGAGAAATAATTGAGTATATTCGTAATGATATTTTAAGGTATAAGCAATCTGCAATAAATCGATTAAAAAGACAGCAGCAGATGACATTAAACCAGCAAAAAACAGAGCAAATTTCACAACAAATTAATTATGAAATTGAACAGGCGGAATCATTGCTTCATCACAATCAATTTATTAGTGCGCATATTGACATGACAAAAATGCCTGATGATATTTTATTATATACTTCCGATATCAGATTGAAAAGCAGTCAGTGGCACAACTCTGAATTCACACTCCGATGGTCTCGTCCGGTTTTTGAATTACCATTTTTTCTAAATGAAGAAAAACAATACCTTGAGATATATTGGGCATCGATGCGTTCAAATGTCAATATTGAAATTATCCTTATAAATTCTGAAGGTGATCAAATTTTACTGGAAGCAAAAGTGAAAATGCCTGCCTGGCATAAAAAAACGTTTCATATTTCCAGACCATTAAAGGGAACTGTCTGGATGAAATTTAAGACTCAAAAACCTTTTTTTGCACCAAATGATCCGCGTGAACTTGGTATGGCATTTAAAAGTATTCATTTCTTGTAGAATTATTGATTATCAGGACTCTTGAAGTTTGATCAGAAATCAAAAGTTCTGAATGTAAAGAAAGAAAACCGATGGATAACATGATAACTCAATTTAAACGAGAAACCTTTTCTGGTAAAATTGCATTTATAAATCCAAATTCCAGAATAAAAGGACTACTGCCAACCAGTTCCCCTTTTGGCTTAATGTGTCTTATGGGCGTATGCAGGTCATTGTCGATTCCCTATACTTTTATTGATGCTGAAGCGTATAACATGGATGACACCGAAACGATTTCAGCCATTCATAAATCAGACTGCGATTATATTGGCATGACGCTGTTTTCAATATTGGCCCCAAAACTATTTCCATTAATCACAAGAATCAAAAAAGAAACTCAAGCTGTAATCATTGTTGGTGGGCCTCTTCCAACTGCTGACACCCAATGGTTAATGGAAACATGTTCTGAAATAGACTATTCAGTATCAGGGGAAGGAGAATCAATTCTCCCCCAACTCCTTCTTTGTATAGAAAAAAAATTGTCAGTAGAATCAATTCCTGGTGTATCCTATTGGGATGACAGCAAGCTTTTCATAAACAAGCAATCTTATCAAAAATCAATTGCTGAAATACCTGATCCAGATTTTGAAACAGTTGATTTTCGCTATTATCCAGGTGTCTCTCCAGTTGGCGCGTGGCCGAGTGTCAATATCCTTGCCACAAGGGGATGTCCTTATAAATGCACCTTTTGCTGCAATCCAGTATGGCAAAGAGGCGTAAAATTTATACCTGTGTCAACTGTGATTCACTGGCTGAATGTACTGGTTGGAAAAGGAATTAAGCATGTATATTTCAGTGATGATACAACAAACTTAAATAATGATTGGTTTGAAGAATTATGCGGATCCATAATTAAAAGCGGATTATCTACAAAAATGCTTTTTCGATGTCAGTTTAGAACAGATTTAACCACTCGCAAACAACTTGAACTTGCACGAAAAGCTGGTTTTTGGATGATCGCTTATGGGGTTGAATCCGGAAGCCAGATTATTTTAGATTATTACCAAAAAAAAGAAAAAGTTTCAGATAGCGCAAGAGCCATAGAAATGACACATGCAGCAGGGTTACATTCACTTACCAACTTTATTGCAGGAGCGCCAGTAGATACAGTGGATACATTGCTTGAAACAGCAAATTTTATAAAGGTTACGAATCCAACATATGCCTCAATTCAATGGCTTCATCCATTCATAGGAGCAGAAATATCCAGGGATATTATTGATAAAGGGATTCTTTCAGAATTGGAAATTCGGGAATACGACCATATGAATCCTACAATTCGGACGTTAACTTTATCAAATAAGGATTTAATTGAAATAGTTGACTTTATTCGCAATGATATCTTGTTTTTTAAAAAGTCTGTTATAAATCGTCTTAAAAGAGAGCAAGAGTTCACTTTACACCAATTGGGAACAGATCAGACAACCCATTTTATCAGAAATGAAATTAAGCAGGCGGAGGTACTTGCTCGAGAGAATCGGTTTATTAGTAATCACATCAATGCAAGGACAATGACTGATGAAATTCTATTGTTTAGTTCTGATATCCGGCTACAAAATAATGAATGGTACGATTCTGAACGTGTATTGAGATGGTCACGACCCCAATTTCAACTCCCTTTTTTCTTGAAAGAAGCAAAACAATACCTGGAAATATCTTGGGCCAGTATGCGATCCAAAATAAAAATCAAAATAGAGATTGTCAGCTCTGACAATGATTTTTCTTTTCAAATAAAATTGCTAAAACCGGATTGGCATAAAAAAGTCTTTACGCTTTCAGAAAAAATCAGTGGCCTTGTTTGGTTGAAATGCCGGGTTGAAAAGCCTTTTTTTGCGCCAAACGATCCTCGTGAACTTGGAATGGCATTTAAAAGTATTCGTTTTTTTTCAAATACCTTAAACAGGAAGATGATATGCCTAATATAAAACCGCGCTACATGGTTTTATTTTTAACAAGACGATGTAATATGCGCTGTCCTCAGTGTATATTCAGATTATATGAAAAACACTTTTTTACCAATGAAGATATGGATGTGTCGTTTGGAAAAGAAATCATTTCATATTATGAACGATATGGCATAAAAGAACTGTTTTTGACTGCCGAGGGAGAACCCCTGCTATATGAGAGTTTGCCTGAAATGCTTTCTTTTTCAAAGAATAAAAAGTTTGAAAGGATTCATCTGAATACCAATGGACTGCTGATCCATCAGTATTCAGATGATATCGTAAAATATGTGGACTCCATTTATATCAGTGTTGATGGATATAATCGTGAAACGTACAAAAATTACAGGGAATGTGATGCCTTTGATAAGGTTATTGAGAATATAAGCACCCTGGTACAAAAGAATAAAAATACTTCAGGACGTTTGTTTATTTCCATCGCCTGTGTTATTCATGAGAAAAACATTCATTATATTGAAAAAATGATTCAACTGGCTGAACGCTTACAGGTCAACCGAATTGAATTCTTTAATTTCCACGCGCTCATGAAAACGCTTTCTGAATGTAAGCCATTATATCAATCCAGATCAACAAAAAACTATTTTGAAACAATAAAGTCCAGGCATTATGGTGTAGAAATTGTGCTGCCATCACTTTTGGGAAATAAAAGAAAATTCTTTTGTGAAAATATGTTTAACTGGGTTATCGTGGGAGTCAGAGGAAATTTTTCACCCTGTTGCCAAATACCGCCACATCAAAAGTTTGGCAATTTTCGTGATGATCCGGAACTTTTTATTAAAAAAGAAGTACGCCATTTTAAAACTGCGTTCAACAATGCAGAATCAATAAATGATCTCTATTACAGTTGTCGAGAATGCAATGGATTAAGTCCTGAGAATGATATTTTTTTTCCGGATCGTAAAATCTGGACTAAAAGATACCCAACCAGTCATTGCAGTTATTCATTCTCTCCCAGCATAATGTAATTTTTTTTTATTTTTTAATAAGGAATAACTAATATGGGCGCAGTAAATTTTTCAATTGATATCAACTTGATCAATTTTCTAACAAATCATATCCACTTCGATATGTTTATCGAAACAGGCACATTCGAAGGGGATACACTTGATATAATTAAAAGTTATTTCCCAAAATGCATTTCCATCGAATATTCTCATGAATATTATGTAAAAGCCCTTTCTCGTTTTGAAAATGATGACACAGTTACCATTCTTCATGGAGATTCGGGAGAGGTGTTGGCGGACTTGTTCTCAAAAACAAATGATTATTCTATCTTGTTTTGGCTAGATGCGCATCAATGTGAATTTGATGGTGAAGCAGGAAACTTACTGCAAACACCTATTTTGCAGGAGCTTGCTGCAATAAAACAATTGGGGCCAAACAGTGTTATTCTTATCGATGACGCAAGATTATACCTGTGTCCACCTTCAAAACCATACGATTATTTGCAATGGCCTGGTTTAAACGAAATCTATTTTCACTTAAGAGAGTTGAGTGAAAATCACATATTAGCAGTTTATAATGATGTAATTGTTTATTATCCAAAGGCTTTGAAGTCATCGTTTGGTGAATTTTCACAGGCGTATTCTGTAGACTGGCTCGATATCATGAATAAATATAAAAACTATGTTATATGTTACAAAGAGATTGAAGAAAAAGAAGCTGTAATTCAAGATCAGCACCGACAACTCATTGAAAAAGAATATGAAATACAAAGGTATAATGAATTTTTGCAGTTGGTGCGTGATTTAAGATTTATTGAGCTTATAAAAAAGATAATGCGCTTTATTAAACAGATTCGATTGAAACATTGAACAATTAACAACAATAATTAATTATAAAGCTAACTTATCAAATTAATGAGGATCGTGTCCCCGGAATTGGTTTTTCGAGCATTCCAAAGGATTACTATCATATCATGAAAAAGAATGCCATTTTCAATTTATTGCTTTTGATGAGCGTAACCATTCTGTCAATTACAATTGCAGAGTTTTTTTTGCAATTTATAGACAAACCTTCACCAGTGATTTCAGGATGGTTGAACCAAAAGAGCAGACTGGAGACAAACCAGCTTGGTTTTCGCGGAAAAAAAATTACTTATACTGATAATGATTATGTCATTGTTTTGCTTGGAGATTCTCAGGTTGCGGCTGCCGCTTGTTCCTTTTATTGGATGCCAGAGAGCAGGCTGGAACATTATCTGAATACAAAATTAAACAAAAATATAAAAGTTTTCTCGGTTGGTGCAGGCGGTTATGGACAGGATCAACAGCTATTAATGTTGAAAAAATACTACATTACATACAGAGCAGATATGGTTGTTTTATGGCAAACCCCAAGTAATGATATATGGAACAATGTTTTTCCTACACATTGGCCTGGAAATGGATGGCCAAAACCAACATTCAAGCTTGTCAATGGTGAGTTACAAGGACCAAGTTATGAAAGACCTTGCTATTCAGTTGCTGCCAATTATTGAAGTAAATCAATAGGTTAAACAAAGCCAAGATCAGGAAAGGCTATGCGAAACGTTAATATCAGTTGTTTTCCTCAAGCTTTCCGAAAATTTTAAATAGTCCTCAAAAAAAATTAAGGATTTCCCTGCTTATTCTTCGACATTGGCCAACCATATGTAATGAGACAACTGGAATAATACTTGGGCCATCGGCAATCAAAATAAATAATAATGCGAATCCTTAATCACAAGGTGAAATATGAAAAATGAAAATATTGTCCTTATTTCTCTTTACGATCCCCAATCATTTGCAATACGAATCTTGCATGCGGTACTGGCAGCAAGGGGATTCAAAGTATATTCAATCGCCTTTAAAGATCAAAACAAAGATGATAGTATGGATTATCCAGATCCAAAGGAAATTTCCATTTTAATTGATAAAATTAAAGGCTTAAATCCTGTTTTCGTGGGCATATCGTTGAGATCTACTTTATTCAGACTGGCCGTTCATCTGACGGAGAAAATCAAAGCTGCAACTGGTACTTTCGTTGTATGGGGAGGCATTCATCCGACCGTTAAGCCTGTTGAATGTGTGAACCATGCAGATGCAGTGTGTGTCGGAGAAGGAGAAGAAGCCATCGTGGAGTTGGCTCACGCACTCTTGAAGGGCAAAGATATTTATAATATCTCCAATATTTGGATAAAAAAGGACAAACAAATAATCAGAAATGATTTAAAACCACTTATTCAGGATTTGGATAATCTTCCCTTTCCGGTGATTTGGGATGAAAACAAGTTTTTTATACATAATAATTCGCTTCTTCCCATGAGATTTGACTACGATGTGAATTATTATACAATAACATCCCGTGGCTGCATTTATAATTGCACATATTGTTGCAATAATTCATTAAAAAAAATATTCAAAGGCAAGGGGAAATACCTGAGGCGCCGAAGTCCAGAAAACGTCATTGAAGAACTGATTCAGGTGAAGTGCAAGAACACGCGGCTGGAAGCGATATCATTCGGAGATGATATTTTTACCTATGATCTGAAATGGCTGGAAAAATTCTGCATCGAATACAAGGAAAAAATAAACCTGCCGTTCTTTTGTTTTTTTCATCCTAAAAATGTCGAAGAAAAAGCATTGTCCATGCTCAAATTTGCTGGTGTGGAAGTTATGATGGGCGGCATCCAGTCCGGGTCTGAAAACTTTCGTAAGAAGATTTTATCCCGGAATGAAAAAAATTCCGACATCATTAAAACCGGAAAACTAATCAAAAAATATGAAATCGGTGTGTCATATAATATTATCAAGAACAACCCAATGGAATCCGATATTGATAAATACCAAACGCTCAAATTGCTGACGGAACTGCCCAAGCCCTATGAGATGCTTACTTTCGACCTGACTAATTTTCCTGAAACCCAACTGACACAGCTTTTACTTTCAACAGGACACATCTCTGAAGACCAAGTGGAGGACAAATATCAAAAGTCTTATAAACAGTGGTCACTTTCTCTGAATTTTGAAGAGGATAATCCAGATTTATTTTGGGAGAACCTGTTCTTTCTTGCGAATAAACGCTATATTCCAAAAAAATTACTTCTCCTGATGGGGCGATGGTCCTGGCTCAAATCACACCCAAGAAGTTTAACACGAATTGTTCGATATACCGCGCTTTTTTTGAAGACAGGCAGCCGATCGGAACTTTTGCTGGAAATTAGTAATCGACGGATCAATCTAAATCCCGAGTATCAAAAAATCGCATTGTTTTTAAAAAAAATGATGTTACCCTGGAATTTCTTAAAATATATGATAACAGGAAATCTTAAAGCCGCTTTAAATGTTGTGAATGAGACAAATATAAAAAATATGGAATCAAGTATTGATTTCAACATACAAGACGGTGTCGGCTTAATTGGCGAAGGATGGTTTGAGATTGAAAAACAGTCACGATGGTTTCGTCGGTTTCGTTGGGTTTCAAATCAATTTTCCGCAAATTTAGTAGTCAATAATCAGCATAGATGTTTGGTAATAGAAGGTTACACCTTTGTAGACCATTTCAAAAATGGCACAATAACCACCAGGTTAAATATAAATAACCGCTTTCTTGGCGAACATACATTAACAAAAACGGGGAAATTTAAAATCACATTTGAATTGCCCAGCGACATTCCTGAAGGGCATGTATACATCAAAGGAAAAAATAGTGCGTCTTTCATTCCCGATCATGTAAACGGCAGCGGCGATATGCGGGAATTGTCTTTGATTATTTATAGTCTTAACCTCTCTAAATAAATAAATCATCAATAACGACGCCGGCTTTTCATAAGTTCGATGTGGTCAAGCTTAAATCTCATATGAGCAAAAAGCTTATACAAAAAGAATCATTATGCCATGAAAAACCATAATTGAACGATAATATTCAAGAAAGGAAAAAAGATGATACTCAAATTGTACTTTTCTGTTTTGAGCAAACTCAATGCAAAAAGAAGCCGGTTATTTTGGTTTGAGCCAAAACTCGGTCAATTGAAGCAGTATTCACCCAAAAAGATTGTGTATAATGTAAACACTATAAAAACATTGCTCTCATCAATGCCTTCTATTTCAATAATCACGACATCTTACAATCAAGCCAGTTTTATTGAGAGAACGATTTTAAGTGTTCTGAATCAAAAATATTCAAACCTTGAATATGGCATTCAAGATGGCGGGTCAGATGATGGAACCTGTTATTTTGTAAACAAGTATCGCAACAGACTGCTATTTTTTGAAACCAAAGCAGACAAGGGGCAAAGCCATGCACTCAATTTAGGATTTAGCCGGACAAAAGGTGAAATTATGGCCTGGCTTAATTCAGATGATATCCTTTTACCCGGTGCGCTGCATTATGTCGCGAATTTTTTCAACAAACACCCTGAGATTGATGTCATTTATGGACATCGAATAATAATAGATCCGAACGATAAAGAAATTGGCCGGTGGATTTTACCTCCCCACGATAAACATGTGCTTTTCTGGGCTGATTTTATCCCCCAGGAAAGTCTGTTTTGGCGTCGTAGAATTTGGGAAAAAACTGGCGGGTATATTGATGAAACATATCAATTTGCAATGGACTGGGAATTGTTGCTGAGATTCCAGAGCACAGGTGCGAAATTCGCTCGTGTGCCATATTTTTTAGGCGCCTTCAGAGTCCATGATACGCAAAAAACGTCTACATCAATATCTCAAATGGGATGGCCTGAGATGAATCGCATCAGAAAAAAATATTTAAAACGTGATGTTTCTCAAGATGAAATTTTTCATCATATAAAAGGATACTATGTTAAACATATGCTTTTTGATATTTTTTGGCGTTTACAGTCAATATTTTGGAAAGAATGCTCTTTTTTGGATTAAAAATTAGTTGACGTTTGCGATGATTAAAAATATACAATTATATGTTTTTATATTAAAAAAAAATCAACTTACAAAGGAGGATTTTTCAATGTGTATGAATAAAAAGAAACTATTTTTAATCTTTTTTATGATTTTTTTATTCACAACACCAGTTGCGGCATCGGTAACACCCTATGTGAACTTTCAGGGGTTTCTGACAAACAGCAATGGTGAAGCGATCACAGATGATAGTTACTCAATGACTTTTAGTTTGTGGGATGGAGACAATGAAACAAGTAATTGTCTATGGACACAAACCGAAATTTTACCGGTTGTGCGCGGTGTTTACAGTGTTTCGCTGGGACCTTTTCCTTACACAATAACCTTTGCTGAAGAATACTATATTGGCATTCAGGTCGAAGGCAGTGATTACTTAAAGATCAACAACAGTTTTATTCCAATTACCAGCACCTGGACAGCTTTTAGAGCATCTACTTCGGGAGGGCGTCTGATTAACACTGTTTCTTCAAGTTATTCAATCACAGATACGGATGACATTGTCCTGACCTCAGGAAATACAACCATTACACTTCCGCAGGCAGATCAATTTCATCATCGCATTTTCACCATTAAAAAAACAGACAGCAGCAATACACTTTCAATTGCAACAACATCAAATGAAACCATTGATGACATTGATCGAAGCACGGGTTCACCCATAACGATAACAAAGCAATACGATGAAATGTCTTTTGTCAGTGATGGTCAAAACTGGCTTTCTATTCACAAACCGCCCGATTATATTGCTGGCAGCGGCTTGACATTAGAAAACAGATCGGTTTCAATTGACCAAGAGGGTGTTGGTACCAATATGATCGCGAGTGATGCGATTACATCCTCAAAAATAGATGATGGCACCATTACCGGGAGTGACATAAGCTCAAATATTAATTTATCAACAGTTGCTGCAGATGTACTTTCATTGACATCAACTTTGACTGTTTGGGGAGTCGCCACTATCAACTCACTAAATGCAGACAGTGCCAGTTTGACTGCTTTATCGCTTGGCGATGCCACAATCGCTGCGGCAAGTGGAAGTGCGAGAACAATCACAATACCGGATGAAAGTGGCATTCTTGTGGTCACCAGTGATGGCACATTCAGTGTATCTTCTACTGATATCCAAAGTTCAGCAGTTATTGAAAGCAAAATTGCTGATAACGCGATTACCACCGCAAAAATTAATGATGGCACCATTACCGGCAGTGACCTGAGTTCAACACTTAAACTGTCAACAGTGAATGCTGACACAGTCAGCCTGACAACTTTAACTGTTTGGGGAGTCGCCACTCTCAACTCGCTAAATGCGGATAGTGCCAGTTTGACCGCTTTATCGCTGGGCGATGCCATAATCGCTGCGGCAAGTGGAAGTGCGAGAACAATCACAATACCGGATGAAAGTGGCATTCTTGTGGTCACCAGTGATGGCACATTCAGTGTATCTTCTACTGATATCCAAAGTTCAGCAGTTATCGAAAGCAAAATTGCTGATAACGCGATTACCACCGCAAAGATTTCTGATGGCACCATTACCGGCAGTGACCTGAGTTCAACACTTGATCTGTCAACAGTGAATGCCAACACAGTCAGTCTGACAACTTTAACTGTTTGGGGAGTTGGAACTGTCAACACGCTCAATGCAGAAAGTGCAAGCTTGACTGCTTTATCAATGGGTGATGCCACAATCGCTGTGGCAAGTGGAAGTGCGAGAACAATCACAATACCGGATTCAA
>Ga0272440_1002515_pt1 | contig 14234 bp, 7 predicted proteins | sample SSMMMBAug17_FD_192440 | JGI IMG/M metagenome (GOLD analysis project Ga0272440, IMG submission 192440) | Marine sediment archaeal communities from Little Sippewissett salt marsh, Falmouth, MA, United States - SSM-MMB-Aug17 | ecosystem: Environmental > Aquatic > Marine > Wetlands > Sediment ...
TCAATATGGATAAAAGAATATCTGCTACCAATTAAGCACCTATTTTGTATGAGGGCGCTTTAGCGTCCTTTTTCCATTCAGCGTTGGGCTTTAGCCCTACGCTGTTCTTGCAATTGCCGAAATCGTCCATTTTAATTTGACGATTATTGTCTTTTATAGAGCTACTCGGCGAAAACTTTTATCTACCCGAAAACTTATGGTTGGTTACTTAGTTTCATCTTTTGCAACAATGATTTTTTATCAATTAAATAGTTCTTCCCATTTTAATCGAAATGATTCAATTAATTGCGTTTGCTGAAGTGATATTTCTAAAATTTCAGTCAGGGCATGGCTAAAAGATGCAGATCTGTCACCACCGAAAATATGAGCAATTTCATGAAGATATGTACTTAAAGAGAGTCCAAAACTATCTCGTGTCAACAACTTACTTTTAATGGCAACATAGGGCAATCGAAATCTTACTTTTAAACCTCTGGCTGTTTGTCTTGGAGATACACGATGACAGGATGCCATTCCTGACCATATGGCATTATCGGTTTTAATTATTCGGCATTCTGGATAATCAATATCTTCAAGAAACTCAATCAATATGATTTTTGAAACTGTTTCGAGTATATCAATCAGCTTAATTTCAATGCCATGAGGTTGCCTTAAAATGCTGAAGCCATCATGTTTTTCACATTCATCTTCCAGGGTGGGATAGCCAATTGCCTTGAAACCATCTTGAACAAGTTTATATTTTTGATCACTGTTTCTTAGCCAGGCCATTGCCTGTCTTCGTCTATTGAGTTGATTGATATTTGTTCTATCGACTAATGAAGCAACCAATAAATTTGGATATTTTTTTCTAAAACTTTCTTTGTATTCTTGTGATTGGCTGATAATCCGTGTTAATGCTTGAATAATATGAGCCCATGTTTCAAAATCGTATCTTTTTTTGGGTCTGTCATACCATCTAATTTTGAGACATTCCAAAACTTCCAATGCGGCAGAAGGCGGAAGTTGGCGAACAGTTTTTTCGATGACCTTAACAACATCCATTTTATAGAAAGTGCCACGTTCTCGATCTTTCACGCGATAATTATGCAAACAGAAAATCAGGGGATATTGAAACGAACCTAATGCCTGGTATGTGGCAAAAATAATACCGGGGCCATATTCATCAAAAGTAGATGGGTAATAAATAGGTTTTGGAACACTCGAACGTTTATAAACAGCAACATGATCTGATTCCCAAATTTTTTTTCCGAAAAGAATATTATCTTTGTAATAAAAGCTTAACAATACTGTATTGAAAATTTCCATATCATGTTTGCTTACAGGTGATAGCCAGAGATGTGTGTCTCGTCTCACATGATCTGATTTCCAAATATTATAGGCAATGGATTTCAATAGTTTATTATCCACTTTCAATGGCTTTACAACAACTTGAAGTTCCCATTCTTTTGAAGCCATTTCAACAGACCATCCATGATCTCTCAAAGCACATAATGATGCGATCTTAAACCCTTCTCCAAAATATCCTGCATAAGTGTCATTATCCTGTCTTTTTGTTGAGGCGCCTATATGAACCAACCAATCATAGCTAAAAGCCACGTCTTTTGCGGTTAGTTTTAATGTTTCGCCATCAAAACTGTACGAAAATCTGTTAGACCATTCTTTATGTCCAATACTGTCATAAAAATTTTGAACAAAATCCCTGAAAACTTTATATCTAGACCAGTCTACTGGATAATCAAAAATAAGATTAACAGGTATTAATTCTGGAATAGAAGAATTGCCTATAAACCTGGTTGAATTGTTATTCATTTTCATTGTAATTAATGCTCCGAATTTAAATTTTAATCAATAAGTTATGCCAATAATTATCTGGGAGCACCTCCTTTTACAGATATTATTTTGAATTTTTGGCATTCTTCATTGATCTGTTAACACTTTTATTATATCAAACATGTTATTTTACCATAAAATTTGAATAGGATACAAAAAAAAATAAAAAATTATTTTTCTATTATATTCGCTTTTTAAAAGAAATACCAAAACAAAACTTATAAAACTATTCGATTTAATTCTGGAAAAAATCATTGGAGTGTAACCAAAATGGCTGGTGAATACAATTTGCTCATTATTTTTTTGAACCAGGATTACACAGAAGAAGATGAATAAGATGATTAAAATACAGTGTTTATTTCATCTTATTCATCTTCTTCAGCGTAATCCTGGTTCAAAAAATGGCAAGTGATAATTTAAATTCCTTCCATTTTGGTTACACTCAAATCATTGTTTTTGTTCAAAGAGTCTGAGACGTAGAAGTCGAATCCAATTACGAAGTCGGTAAAGCCCCGCCAAAATTTGATGGACTCATTATCCGGCGAACCGGCCCACGATGGTCAAAAGCGCAATTGGAGTTTTTTCCGGATGGCATCAGGCAATCACACTGTAAGGAATGCTCTGAAAATATCATACTCATTTTTCTTGATCATACAAAAAAAATAAGGTCGTGTAGAGACGTAGCCTGCTATGTCTCTACAGTACAATTACCTCAAAACGAACAATATCAGCCACACAAACCGAAATTAAAATAGTGCTTCTAACCTTAACCTACACCCATGATCTTTGAATATCTTTATTCTGAACATAAAATTGAGCGCACATTTGTTGATTTTGGAACGAAAAGCTGGTAATAAAAATAAAAAAATACAATAATTGAAACAATTTTTTTTCAGTTGATAAAACATTTGAAAAATGTGTATGTTCTTTTTCGAGACGTCCTTAATGTGAATGAGCGGCATATTTATTGCAAATCGCACGTTCTAAAATAAACATCATGTAACAGGATCAAACCATGAATGCATTCCCTGGATTAAAGACAATTGCATGCATCTACGAGAGCAGTACCACAAGAATATACAGATGCAAAAAAAAATCAGATAATCGACCGGTCATTGTTAAATCGATCAACCATGATTTTCCATCAAATGAAATGATTGCCAGCTTACAACATGAATATGAAATTGCACAATTGCTCAACTTTGATGGTATTATCCAGATGTATGCCTTGCAACAGGTTAACAAGGGGTTGATCATTATCATGGAGGATTTTGATGCGGTTTCACTTCACCAGTTAATCGTTCAAAAACAACTATCCCTTGAATACGCGCTTCATATTGCCATTTCTATATGCACAATACTTGGAAAAATTCATGAAAAATCAATTGTTCACAAAGATATCAATCCGGGTAATATTTTGGTTAACAAGAAATCCAATAAAATCAAAATAATAGATTTTGCGTTTGCATCACAACAAATATCGCATAATAAAAAAACAGATTCCGATAAAATTCAAGGCACCATTTCATATATTGCACCGGAACAAACCGGTCGCATGGATCGATCAGTGGATTATCGTTCGGACTATTATTCATTTGGTGTGAGTTTATATGAAATGATTACTGGTCGTCTGCCATTTGTTACCAAAGACCCATTGCGATTGATACATTGTCATATTGCCAAATTTCCTTTAACACCGCATGATCTGAACCTGGATATCCCCAAATCGGTTTCCAACATTGTAATGAAACTGATTGCGAAAAATCCTGAAGATCGCTATCAAAATATCAATGGCATCAAATCCGACCTGAAAAAATGCCTGGATCAACTGAATAATACTGGCACTATTTCAGATTTTATCATTGGTCAACAAGATATTCCCCGGCATTTCCAATTACCCAAAAAATTATATGCACGAGATCAAGAATGTAATAAACTGATTTCTATCTGTAATCGAATCTTTTACAGTCATCGTGAAAATCAACCTGCCGGTGAATCAGGGTATTCAGAGATTGCAATTATTGAAGGTGAAATTGGAATGGGTAAAACCGCTTTGGTTCAACACTTTAAAGAAGTATTTCATCAGAGCTGCCCAGATAATCAGATATTTTTCATTTCCGGCAAAAATGATCGTTTCTCACATAATACACCTTATTCGGCATTGGTTTTAGCTTTTTCAGAACTGGTCCGGCATTTATTGAAAATGGATGAAACGCATTTGATTCTTTGGCGGCAAAAATTAAAGACTGCCCTGGGTGAAAATGGACAACTGATTATCAATGTCATTCCAGAAATTGAATGGATTATTGGAGAACAACCAGTCATTGAAAATCTATCACCAAAGGAACTTAAAAATCGTTTTGAATATGTATTCCATAAATTTATCATGACCTTTGCGGAATTTGATAATCCATTGATCATCTTTATAGATGATATGCAATGGATTGATCAGGATTCACTTAGACTGATTCAAATGATTTTAAACAGTAATGACTGCCTGCTTTTTTTTATTGGCGCCTATCGTTCCGGAAAATTGCCAGATAACCACATCTTTTTTCAAGCTATCAACGCAATCCAATCAGAAAAGATTCCAATTACAACCATTTCACTGCACCCATTGTCTCACACTCATATCAAGCAGTTAATATGCGATACCTTTCATTGCAGTTCAGAATATGCAGATTTATTAACCGATATTGTTTTGGATAAAACTCAGGGGAATCCTTTTTTTATAAATGAGTTTATTACTGCCATTTATGAAAAAAACTTGATACATCTGACATCAGAAGGCTGGAAATGGGATATTGAAAAAATTCAACAAACTGAAACTACAGATAATATTGCTCAATTGATGAGTGAAAAAGTAAAGCGCCTGTCAAGTAATACACGTCACTTTATACAGGTGGCTGCATGTATTGGTTCTGATTTTTCAAAAGGGTTTGTATCTCACATATTTTCTGAAGAAAACAGTGATATTGATGTCTGTATTGCTGAAGCTATCAATGAGGGAATTCTTGTGGAATCTAAACAGCAGCCTTTGACCAATTTCGATTCATGCGCACTTACAGCTTATCGCTTTGTGTATGATCGTGTTAGGCAGGCCGCTTATAGTTTGATGTCAGAAAGAGATCGACTGCGATTCCATAAAAAAATTGGTCAACACCTGTTAGAAATAAGTTCTGAAAGTCAGAGAAAAGTACGCATTTTTGATATAGTCAATCATTTGAATATCAGTATCGAAACATGTACGTGTAATGATGAAAAGGTTCAACTGGCAAACTTGAATCTTGAAGCCGGACTTCGTGCAAAATCATCAACAGCCTATGATGCTGCTTTTATATATTTTATAATTGGGATTAGCCTGCTGAGTGAAGAAAACTGGAATGATTTGTATGATTTAACCTGTTCATTATATATTGAAGCCGCAGAAACAGCATTCTTGAAAGGTAATTTTGATGAAATGCTCAGACTTTCTGAGGAAGTATTAAGCCATTCCAATCAATTGATGGATCAGGTGAAAGTTTACGAGATCCGGTTGCAAGCCTATAAAATGCAAGATAACAAAATGGAAGCCATCGAAATTGGTCAAAAAGTTTTGGCCATGTTGGGAGTGTCCATACCAAAACGCGCAAGTAAGTTAACAGCAATTATTGCCATCCTGCGTATATATTTGGGAATTTCTAGCAAACGTATCGAGCACCTGCTTGATTTATCTGAAATGACAGATCCCAAACAGCTTGTTGTCACACGCATATTGACTTATGTGGGAACTGCCTTTTATATTTCAGCTCCTGAAATATTGCCCATTATTGTCAGTGAACAAATTAGATTGTTTACCAGATATGGCAATACACCGGCATCATCAGCCACTTACGCTGCATATGGCATGATATTGTGCGGCATACTCAATGATCCGGACAATGGCTATCAATATGGTCGTCTGGCAATGTCTTTGCGAAATAAATTCAAAACAAAAGAATATCTGTCTAAAACCTTGTTTCGTGTGGGCTCATTTATTCTGCACTGGAAAGAACATCTGAGAAATACCCTTCCATTATTAGAGGAAGCCTGCATGCAGGGCGTTGAGACAGGAGATGTTGAATTTTCAATGTATTCTCGTTATGTTTATGGCGTATATTCTTTTTTGGCAGGCATTGATTTAATAACGATAAATAATAAAATTCAAAAATTTACTGATAAGACGCCACTACTCAAACACCTGACTGCCCAATATTACAAAAATCTTTTGCAACAATTATTAACCAATCTGTCATCATCTAATGAAAGCCCCTGGATTCTTACCGGAAAATATTACCAGGAAGAAACAGGGCTATCGTCACTTATTGAAAGCAAAGATCGAACACTAACAGCAATGTTTCATTATTCAAAAGGTTATATCAATTATTTATTTTATCGTTATGATGATGCACTTGAAAATATGGAAAATGCTGAAATCTATCTCAGGAGTTTGATTTCAACATTTTTAATCCCTTGTTATTATTATTTCGATGCCTTGATACGACTTGCAATCTATGAAAACTCAACCCGAATCATTCAACGTAAACATATGAAACGTGTATTAAGTCATCAAAAAAAGATCAATACATGGGCAAAACACGCACCGATGAATCATTTACATCGTTATCACTTAATTCAGGCAGAAATTTATCGCGTCCAAAAAAATATTCCTGAAGCGATGATTCATTACGATAAAGCGATTAACTATGCAAAAGAAAACAACTTTCTCAATGATGAAGCCCTTGCCAATGAATTGGCTGCCAAATTCTATTTGCAACATCAAAAACAAAAACACGCGATCCCCTATTTACTGGACAGTTTCAATTCATATCAACGCCTGGGTATGAAAGCAAAAACAGATCACTTAATTGATGCGTATTCTTACATTAAAGACGATATACTGATAATGGAACAAAAACCCGCATTAAAGCATTGGAAATTTGATAAACAAAGCATTCAACATGTGAGTCAGGAAATTGACTTATTGTCAATCATGAAAGCATCCACAAGCATTTCAGAAGAAATTGTTTTTTCCAACCTGCTGGAAAAATTGATGATAATTGTTGTTGAAAATGCGGGGGCAACAAGGGCGTGCTTACTATTGGTGCATAATGAACAATTGTTTATTGAAGCAGAGATTGCTAATGTTGAACAAGAGAAGGTTCATTTGGAATCTATTTCAATAGCGTCACGAAAAGATTTGCCAATCCAATTAATCAATTATGTCAGAAGAACCCACAAAAATACACGCTTACACGATGCCTCGAACGAAGGGGAGTTTACCAACGACCCTTACATTCAGAAAAAAAAGAATCAATCTTTGATGTGTATGCCAATATTGCATCATGGTAAATTGACAGGCCTGTTATATCTGGAAAATAATCGGATGACAGGGGCATTTACAGAAAAGCATGTACAAATTTTAAAACTCATTGCTTCTCAAGCGGCCATATCTATTGAAAATGCCAAATTTTACAATCAATTGGAAGATCGTGTTCAGGAACGAACATGTAAACTTTCCCAGGCAATTGATGCCTTGAAAACGCGTGCCAATGAATTGATCATACTTAATAAAATGAGTGCCTCGCTTAATGAATGCCGACAGGAATCTGACACGCATGAAGTTATACAAAATGTGTGTGAATCTCTGTTCCCCAATGATTCAGGTTTTATCGCCTTTGCCCTGGAATCTTCTTTATTGCCTGAGATTATTGTTCGCTGGAATCTTGATAATGAGACTGTTATGACGAATTTATCAGATTGCCAGTGCTTTAATACATCTCAGAAAAAAAGAATTACCAGTCAGGAAATCACTGATATATGTTGCCCATTCAAGACTGAGGATTCATCAAATGCCATATGCATTCCATTGACCGCACAAGATAAAACCATTGGCATATTTCATTTACAATTCAAGAGTGAAACGAATTCATCTGAAGAAAATGAGCTTCAACGATTGTTTCAGGCCAGAGAAGAAATTGCTGTGCGAATGGCCGAACAATATGCCCTGTCTGTTGCCAATTTGAGACTACAGGAAAAACTGCGAATGGAATCTATTGTCGATCCATTGACAAAATTGTACAACAGACGTTATTTAGAAAAAAGCCTTGAGCGGGAAAGCAATCGATGTAAACGTCGAAATAAGAATTTAGGTGTAATCATGCTGGATATTGATCATTTTAAATCTTTTAATGATCAATATGGGCATAAGCTTGGTGATAATGTGCTTAGCAAATTGGGTGCTTTTTTAAAACAAGTGGTGCGTAAAGAAGATATTGCCTGTCGATATGGTGGAGAAGAATTTATGCTGATTATGCCAGAAACAAGCCTGAAAACAACAACTGAACGTGCAAAACATATTTGTGATAACATTCAACAAAACCTGAAAGTTGACTATAAGGATCTCATTCTTTCCATTACAGCATCTCTGGGGGTTGCCGCTTTAGATGAACATGGCCCTGATACTGCAAAAATGATTGCAATGGCGGATGATGCCCTTTATCAGGCGAAAAAAAATGGACGAAATCAGGTTTGTGTGGCAAGTTTTACATAATGTGGGGAATGAACTTGGAACTACGCTATAAAAACATAAAATTAATTATCGAATATGATGGCACAAATTACAGTGGCTGGCAACGTCAAAAAGACTGTCAGAGCATTCAAGGGGTGATTGAATCGGCCATTGTAAGAATGACCGGCCAACAAATCACGCTCAATGGTTCGGGACGAACCGATGCCGGTGTGCATGCCTGGCAGCAGGTGGCCAATTTTAAATGTCATACGCGCCTGACCCCTACCCAATTTTTGAATGGACTCAATAGCCTGTTACCGGATGATATTGCAATTCATTCCTGTTCTGAAGTCCCTGGCAATTTTCATTCGCGCTATAATGTTAAATCAAAGGTATATCGATACTATATTGGACAACGTCCGCATAAAATGGCTCTTTTTCATCAGTATTGCTGGTACTTACCTTATAAATTGAATATCTCGGATATGCAAAATGCCTGTACGCTGTTTGAAGGCACGCATGATTTTAAATCATTTGAAGGGGCTGGAAGTCCGAGATCAACATCAGTACGTACAATCATTCGATCTACACTTAACTTGAATGACAATCAATATATTATTTATGAAATTGAAGCAGATGGTTTTCTACGATACATGGTCAGAAATATTGTGGGAACACTGGTTGAAATTGGCAAAAAAAGAATGTCATACGATGCCATCCCGCGTATCCTGGAATCAAAAACCCGCCATCTAGCCGGCCCTACCGCACCATCGCGTGGATTGTTCTTAATCGAAGTTAAGTACTGACAATTTTTCATGAAGATGGGCTAATTTGGTCATAATATCTTTTCCCAAAGCGGACAGATACTTTTTTACTGATTTATCCACTGTCTTATTGTCGATATCAATAGATACTTCTTTCAAAAACGTCACAAGAATTGATTCTATTTTTTCAGAAAAATATGTACAACCTTTTTTGACTCTTTCCTTTAATAGATCATTTTCCGCAATATTGGCATTCTCTGCGACCAGTCGATCAATCTGTTTTTCAAACCGATAAGAGACATCGACAATCTCGTTTCTAAATGATTCATCAACTTGACTAATAATTTCAATTAGTTCAGAATCAAATAACTTTTTGTTTTTTTGTATGATTTTAAGAATTGAAGCTATATGCTGTTCTATTGGTTTGAAATTGAACAATTTTTTCAATAACAAGAGTTGATAGTCAAATTTGCATTGATCAAAGAAATTTTCATCAGAGCATTCATTGTCAATATTGTTCATGAATTGTAATACACCATAGTCATGCTTGATACATGTTCTTGTAATGGGTGATATCAAGACAATTCCATCAAGGGACTTACATCGGCTCAAAGCCACATAGACCTGACCATGTGCAAAGGCGGCATTGGCATCAATTATTGCTTTTTCGAAAGTCAATCCCTGACTTTTATGTATGGTTATCGCCCATGCCAGTTTTAGGGGATATTGTTTAAATCTACCAATAACTGTTTCTTTAATCGTTTCTTTTTCTTCATCAATGGAATACTGAATGTTTCGCCATTCCATGCTTTCTACTGCAATATTTTCTGTATCTTCGGGACATTTCACATAAATATATTCATCAGTTACATCAACGACGTTACCAATTTTTCCATTATAAAACAATTTATCCATAGAGGTATCATTTTTTACAAACATGACCTGCGCACCTATCTTTAAAGTTAATTCTGAATCGGTAGGATATGCATGTGCAGGAAAATCGCCATCAATTTTAGCATTTTTAACAAAGGGTTTTTTGGAAAGCTTATCAAGTCTGGCGCTGTTTATTTTTTTTGCTTGTTTGTTGTGGGTTGTCAAAGTAATATAGCCTTCATCATCTGATGGATTGAATTGGGGATTATAGCGTTCATTCAGTTTTTCCAGGGTTATTTCGTCAATTGCGTTGTCCCTTATCTTGTTGAGCAAAAGAATAAACTGTGAATCATTTTGCCTGAATATATGGGTTAGCTCGATACTGGTATAATTGGTTCGTTGAAGCGCCCTGCTGCCATAAAAAAACATTGTATCATAATAATTCTGTAACAATTGTTTATCCTCTTTAGGGACAATGGGAGGCAATTGTTGAAGATCGCCGATCATCAAGAGTTGCACACCACCAAATGGTAGGAAATGATCCTTGAATCGACGAAGGGTGGCATCAATCGCATCAAGTAGATCGGCTCGAACCATACTGATTTCATCAATAATAAGCAATTCGAGATTTCTGATAATGTCTTTTTTCATCTGACTCAATTTCTGAACACTGCCAGATGCACCATTGGTTTGAAATTCGGGTAAATATGGCCCAAAAGGCAATTGAAAAAATGAATGTATGGTTACACCGCCTGCATTAATTGCAGCGACACCTGTTGGTGCAACAACGATCATTTGTTTCGAGGATGCTTCTTTGAAATTTTGGAGAAAGGTTGTTTTCCCTGTACCCGCTTTTCCGGTCAAAAAAATATGACAACCTGTGTATTCTGTAAATTCAAAGGCGCGTTTGAGTTGTGGTGTATTGAAAAGATTTGACATAGTCGATTCAACAGTTCCTTATTAAATTTGAAATATTAAATTGAAAAGGCGATAAATCTTGATTTATCAGATCTGCGTTCAGTGTAACCAAAACTGCCGGAGCAAAGTTTATTATCGTTTTTTGAACCAGGATTACGCTGAAGAAGATGAATAAGATGATTTTAAAGTGTTTTTTTTTCATCTTATTCATCTTCTTCAGCGTAATCCTGGTTCAAAAAGGATGGGCAAATTTTATTTTACAGTCAATTTTGGTTACACTCAGCTGCGTTAATGAAATTTAAATATTCTGCCTCAATAGGAAGATCTCTGTGGTTGGCAGATTTATTATGATTCCATTTAACGATCAAGTCTTTCCCCCATTAACGTTAACGTTAGAAAAAGTAATAACAATAGTTGTACCATTTTCTTCCGATGATGTCATTGAAATACTTCCCCCCATGTTTTCAGTCATTAATTTAGCAGAATATGTTCCCAGTCCGGTACCACCTTCTTTGCCAAAAGAGGCATATTTTTCAAAAAAAGTTTCTCGTACTTCTTTTGGAACCATCCCCTGATTCTGAATGGCAATAGATTTATGCGATGTATCGACTAACCTGACATATATTTTTTCATCAGGAGGTGAAGCCTCAATGGCATTTTTGATCAGATTGGAAAGTAAGGAATAAAACAATAATTTTTCCCCGGGCACTTCAAAAAGATCACATTCTGAGAGATCATTTCCATTTAATAATATTTTAAAGGTAATGTTTTTATTTGTAAGAACCTCTTGATAATCTTTGTAAATATCATCAAGTACAGAAATTATATCTACTGGCCTGGGCGTAAAAAAATAAGTTCCTTGTTCCATTTTATACAAATCCTGAGACATATTAATCATATGCAGTAATCTAAAGCCAGCTTTTCTTATTCTATTGTTACATCTTATCTGTTTTTCGGTTAAGTTTACATTGGATTTATTAATATAATTTGACGATGAAAGGATCGCAGTTAGTGGTGATTTCAAATCATGATATACAATTCGAGCCGCATCTTCACGTAAGCGAATATTTTCCTTAAGTAGTTCTTTCTCTCTTTTTAACGCCATTTGAGCGTGTACTCTGGCCAAAACAACCTGTGGATTAATTGGTTTGGTGATATAGTCCACACCGCCAACTTCAAAACCTTTAATTTCATCTGATGTTCTGTTTTTGGATGTAATGAAAATAATGGGTATATCTTTTGTATTATTATCTGCCTTGAGACACCGACAAACTTCATAGCCATCCATTTCTGGCATCATAATATCCAATAAAATCAAATCAGGAATTTGTTTTTTGGCAATCTGCAAGGCGATGCTCCCCTTTTGCGCAACAAACAGATGATAATCATTTTCTAAAAAGCCCTGAAAAAGTATTAAATTCTCATGCAAATCGTCTACAATCAGAATTTTTGATTTCTTATTTTTAGAAAACATCATGTTCCTTAATATGTTTAAAAATTGATTTGTTTTGATTTTGATTGTTTCCAGTATCTTCCTACATTGTTTATTTCTGGAACAAATCATGCATTCATTATTTGCAGCATATACCATTCAAAAAATTACATTTTAAGCAAGTGATTAATGGATATGTTTCGTCTCAGATTAATAAATTGGTCGTTAATATTATTTTTGAGATAAAACTTGTCAATTGTTTTCAAATATAATAATTATCTATATAGATAACATAACTGTCAGGTTAGTACAATAATATTCTAAAAATGGATCAAGCAAAGAATGGAATAAAAAATTACTTTAACTTTCGTCACCGCTTATCAAACAATGAAATAAGGGATGTAGACGTTTACAGCAGTCCTGTTATGGCCAAAGGAAAAAATCTTCTTTTTTCAATTATTCATGACATTACAGAACGAGTAAAAGCAGAAAAATTTATTAAATCATTTTTCGAACAACCTGTTTATTTACATATGATTTCCCAATTCGATACAAAAATTATTGCAGCAAATATCGGTTGGGAAATTACCTCAGGATATACGAAAAAGGAGATAATAAGGCGGATGAAAAGGAAGTAACGCTTAATCTCCATACGCCAAAAAAGTTGCCTGCTGTTCTGCGAGGAGATCCACTTCGGTTGGAACAGATTCTCATCAACCTTGGAGACAATGCCATCAAATTGACCGACAGCGGGGGTGTCGTCGTTATGTCTATAAAAATTCTTCGCCAGAATGACAGTGAGATGCATATCCATTTTTGCGTGGAGGATACCGGAATCGAAATCAGTGATGAGGACCGCGAAAAATCGCTGAAAAGTGGTATGAATGACTTTATTGCAAAACCATTTCATCCTGAAGGTCTTTTTCGCACAATGGAAAAATGGATAACGCCTGTTCGGCCTTGCATGATTGATCAAACATTATCTCAAGAAAATGAATCCAATCAAACAGATGCTTTTCCTGAGTTAACAGGCATTGATACATCCATAGGCCTTTACAATACCAAGAATCGCATCCCTCTATACTACAGGCTCTTAAGAATGTTCCGAGATAATCAAAAAGACTTTGAGACAAGTTTTCGTATTGCGCAGTCAGAAGCTGATCCAAAAAAAGCCGAACGTGTTGTCCATACACTCAAAGGGTTGGCCGGCACGATAGGTGCTCTGAAACTTCATGAGGCTGCTAAAGAATTGGAGATGGGATGCAGAGATAATGTCGTTGATATTGAAACCCGTCTAGAAAAGGTAATTTCGGAACTTGAATTGGTGCTTTCAGGACTTAATACAATTGAAAGCTATTGTTCTGAAAATGATGTGCCAGCGACATGCGATATTGATAAAACCAAGATTACAAAATTAATGCATGAATTATATGATTATTTGTCCGACTATGATACCAGCGCCAAGAAAGTTATACACAGTCTTTTACCTTTAATGAAACAGACTGAACATGCTGAAGCATTTGAAGAAATCGCTAATGCTGTTGAGATGCTAGATTTGGAATTGGCGAAGGAAAAAATGGAAAAATTTGATAATCCATTTTGGACGATAAGCTAAGGAATGCTCTGAAAATAAGTTCCTCATTTCTGAAAGAGTCAATTCTATTCATTTTGAACCTGGATTACGCTGAAGAAGATGAATAAGATGAAATCAATTCATCTTATTCATCTTCTTCAGCGTAATCCAGGTTCAAAAAGAGGAATTCAATATAAGTAACCAACCATAAGTTTTCGGGTAGATAAAAGTTTTCGCCGAGTAGCTCTATAAAAGACAATAATCGTAAAATTAAAATGAACGATTTCGGCAATTGCAAGAACAGCGTAGGGCTAA
>Ga0272440_1002516_pt1 | contig 14230 bp, 2 predicted proteins | sample SSMMMBAug17_FD_192440 | JGI IMG/M metagenome (GOLD analysis project Ga0272440, IMG submission 192440) | Marine sediment archaeal communities from Little Sippewissett salt marsh, Falmouth, MA, United States - SSM-MMB-Aug17 | ecosystem: Environmental > Aquatic > Marine > Wetlands > Sediment ...
ATTGAGGTAAAAAATGAAACTTTATCCTATTATTAATAAATTAAAATTGTTTATTACTTTTCAAGTAATAATTTTATTACTCTTTCCTTTCTATTCATACGCAGAAGACTCCTTATGCGCTCGCGTCAAAATAGAAATAAAACAGGAGTTAACTCTCGAACGTCAAGCTTTTGACGCCCACATGCGTATCAATAATGGTTTAACACATATAACGTTGACAGGCGTAGGAATTGAAGTTTCATTTCAAAATGAAGATAATGAAACAGTCACAGCAACCAGTGATCCAAACGATACAAATGCATTATTTTTTATACGCATTGATTCAATGGAAAATATCGCCGACGTTGATGGAAATGGCAGTTTAGCCCCATCAACTTCTGCTGATATTCACTGGTTAATTATACCAGCTACAGGTGCTTCAAATGGTCTGCAAGCGGGCACACTTTATTTTGTTGGTGCAACCCTGACCTATTCAATTGGAAATGAAGAACATGTTACTGAAGTCACTCCTGATTATATTTATGTTAAACCAATGCCAGAATTACAACTGGATTATTTTCTTCCCAGTGATGTTTATGGGGATGATGCTTTTACTCAAGAAATTGAGCCTTCTATTCCTTTTTCTTTAGGCGTTCGCGTTAAAAATAATGGATTTGGTGTTGCAAGTAAGTTAAAAATTAATTCAGCTCAACCAAAAATAGTTGAAAATGAACAGGGCTTACTTATTAATTTCAATATTGAGGGTAGCGAATTAAATGGTAATCCTACAACCGACAGCCTGTTAATAAATTTTGGAAATATTGAGCCAGGTAAATCCAGTATGGCAAGATGGATAATGACATGCAGCCTTTCTGGCAGATTTGTAGAATTTTCTGCTGATTTTTCTCATTCTGATGAACTGGGTGGGGAGTTAACATCTTTTATAAAAACCGAAGATTTAAATACTCATTTTCTTGTGCATGATGTTCTTGTAGATGTTCCTGGAAGAGATAATATTAGAGATTTTTTAGGTAAAGATGATGATATATTACGAATATATGAGTCTGATAGTGATTTAGATTCTGAAGTACTTGATCAATCAGCGTCAGCAGTTTTCCAACTTGAAAATAATAATGAAGATGAAATTATTTATACTTTACTTACTCCTGTTACTAATGGATTTATGTATGTAAAGATACAATATCCATTTGAAGGTCAAAAAGTAATTAAAAATGTAATTCGTATCGGAGATCAAAAACAAATTAATAAAAACAATGTCTGGTTATCCAAAACACGTAATGGAAATGACCCATGGCAACACTTTATTAACCTTTTTGATGCTAATTCTACAGGTTCATATAGTTTTGTTTTTGAAAATTTTGAAGATAGTGATCAAGAACCAGTGCTTCAATTTATTCCTGATAAATCAATTATTGAAAAAGAACGTATCTCTTTTATCGTTGAAGCAAGTGATCCAAATAATACAATTCCTAAAATATCTGCAAACCCTTTACCTGTTGGCTCTGATTTTATTGACAGCGAAAATGGAACCGGAATTTTTGAATGGGAAGCTTTAGAAGGTCAGGCAGGAATATATAATATTGTTTTTTCAGCTTCGGACGGCATATTATCAGATAAACAGCATATGGTTATTGAAGTTGCTGAAAATACTTTTCCAGATGCAGATATTACTACTTCACAATCAAATGGTGAAGAACCATTAGATATTCAATTCACTGATGCATCATCATCTGATGATGGAATTACTTCATGGGATTGGAATTTTGGCGATGGAAATGCAAGCACAGTACAAAACCCAACTCACACATTTGAACAAGATGGAATATATATTGTTTTGCTGACAGTAACAGACAGAAATGGCGATAGTGACAGCTCATCAACAACGATTACTGTCAACGATACAGCACCTTCTGCTGCTTTTTTATTAACAGCAAGTGGTGTAAATGAACCAGTAAATGTGACATTATCAAATAACTCTGAGTCACATGATGGAATAACAAATTATTTATGGGATTTTGGAGACAATCATACAAGCACTGAAGAAAATCCTCTGCATACATACACGCAAAATGGGATATACTCTATAAGTTTAACTGTCAAGGAAGAAGATGGCAATAGTGACACGCATATAGAAAGTATTACAATAGAAGATTCCAGCCCGATTGCTGATTTTTCAGCAAATCCTGTATATGGGAATGAACCTTTAAATATTTCATTTACTGATTTATCCAATGCTTATGATGGCATTACATCATGGACCTGGAGTTTTGGAGATGGTTATTCAAGCACAGAACAAAATCCCGCTCACACATATAGCCAGGATGGATCATATACTGTAACATTATCTGTTATTGATGAAGATGGCAGCCCTGATAGCTATACACAAGCTAATATGATAGATATTAAAGCTGTAAGAACTGTAGGTGCTTCCGGACTTGAATATACATCTATTCAGTCTGCCATTGATGATTGTTCAGATGGTGATATTGTTAGTGTTTATCCAGGTGTTTATTTTGAACATATAGATTTTAAAGGTAAAGCAATTATTGTAAGGGCAAAGAATGACTTGCATTTTGGTGATTATGAAACAATTTTAGATGGTTCTAAGTCAGGAAGTGTTGTTACATTCCAAAACAATGAAACAAATTTGTCAAAATTAGAAGGTTTTACTATTAGAAATGGATTGGCTGAAAATGGTGCTGGAATATATATGAATCAGGCTTCACCATTTATTTATAATTGCATAGTTATTGAAAATCAGGCAAACACTGGCGGCGGCGGTATTTATATGACCAATGAATCTACACCTGTTATTGAACATTGCAGTATTTTAAATAATCATGCATATGATGGCGGAGGAATATATTTTGATTCAAACAGTGATGCAATAATAAAAAATAGCACAATAACAAATAATAATGCACTTAACTATGGCGGTGGTTTATTATTAAAACATTCATCCCCTGAAATAATCAATGCCAGATTAGCTGAAAACACATCTGTAAAAGGTGCAGCTTTATTGCTTTTTTATGAATCAAATCTTTTGATTAAGCAAAGTACCATTACATTCAATAAAGCTGAAGATATTGGTGGTGGCTTATATTGTATTGGCAACTCTCAATGTATATTATCAAATTCTCTTATTACCTATAATTCAAGCCGATTTGAAGGTGGTGCTTTTTCTATTATTGAATCCAAACTATTTTTACGAAATTGTACAATTAGTAAAAATATCGCAACCTATGGAGGTGCTATATTTGCTAACAGTTCTGAATTAGAAATTCATAATTCAATCCTTTGGAATAACAGTGATGAAATTGATAATCAAAATACTACATTGAAAATCAGCTATTCTAGTATTAATAATTTTCAAGTATATTCTGGTGAAGGAAATATAAACATTGACCCGCTATTTTTGAATTCAGATGATGATTTTAGACTGCAGCTTAATTCACCTTGTATTGATGCAGGATTTGATTCATTTACAAATACTTTGGATATTAATGGAGATCAAAGGCCATCTGGAACCCATATTGATATAGGTGCTTATGAGTGGAATAATACAAAACCTCTTGTTGATTTTACCAGCAGCATTACAAAAGGACATGCACCACTAAATGTATCTTTTGCAGATAATACTATTTCCAGCCTGAGCATTGTATCTTATCATTGGAGTTTTGGTGATTCATATACAAGCAGTTCACAAAATCCAAATCATATTTATTCACAAACAGGGATATATGATGTTATTTTAAGTGTATATGAAAATGATGGAGATAGCATAACATATACTAAAAATGCTTTTATCGAAGTAACACCAGAGGATATTCCAGAAATTGAATTTACAGCAGGACCAGTTATTGGTTACTCTCCCTTAATTGTTAATTTTAATGATCAATCTAGCTCATTTAAATATAGTATTACTAATTGGAATTGGGATTTTGGGGATGGTTCTATATCAAATGATAATCAACCAACCCATAGTTATGTTGAACCTGGTTTTTATACTGTCACATTAAACATTACCACTGCTGAAGGACTATCTTATAGCCTTAGTAAAGGCAGATTAATTTTTGTCAAACCAGATCTTTCTTATAATTTTATTAAAACATCTGATAATGGAAAAGCTCCATTAACAGTCCAGTTTTACGATAGTTCATTTCCAAAAAAAGGTGATCATGATATAAATTGGGATTTTGGCGACGGCTATACAAGCACAGTTACAAATCCAGTTCATACTTACACAAAAACAGGCAGTTATCAAGTAAACTTTTCTAATAAGTTGATAGATTTTATCAATGTTGTTGATAGTTTAACAACACTTACTGTTTGTCATGAATCATGTCAATATACATCAATACAGCCAGCAATAGATGCTTCCAATAATGGAGATGTAATTATTGTAAAAGATGGTATATACAAAGAAAATATTAATTTTAAAGGAAAAGCAATTCAGATACGTTCATTAAATGGAAAAACAAAAACAACTATTGATGGCAATTTTTCTGACACTGTAGTTAAATTTACAAGTGAAGAGGATCAAAGTTCAATCTTAGATGGATTTACAATACAAAATGGTAAATCAAGGTCAGGTGCTGGTATTTATATTTCTGATGAGTCTTCTCCAATAATTAAAAATTGTAAAATTATGAATAATGAAGCTCTTAAAAGCGGTGGTGGAATTTCTGTTGAAAATAATTGCTATCCTGCATTAATAAACTGTAATATTTATGACAATCAGGCTGATTATGGTGGTGGAATATCTTTTAGTAAAGATTCATCACCAATTGCTTACTCAATAACAGTTTCAAACAACACTGCTCATGTTAGTGGAGGAGGAATTTTTATCTATTTTGGTTCTTTTCCCAGGATTATTAATTCTTCAATTCATCATAATCAAGCCGGTATTCAAGGCGGTGGTATATACTTAAAAGGTGCTATGCTTGAAATTAAGACTTCTAGTATTTATAAAAATCATTCTGCGTTTGGTGGTGCAATCTCTCATATAGATTCAAAAGGCCTTCCTATTTTATCACAATGCCATATTAATGATAACACATCCACATCTTATGGTGGTGGAATTTATGTATTAAATACACCTGGCTTTGAAATGAATAATGCTGTTGTATCAAATAATTATGCTTTAAATGGCAGCGCCTTTTATTTACAAAATGCAAACTCTGCTATTATTCAACATTCAACAATAGCAGATAATATTGCTGAAAATGAAGGAGCAGCTATTTATTTAGTGGATAGTAATCTTATATCAATAAAAAATTCTATTTTATGGAATTCAGGTAATGAAATAGCCATTGAAAACAGCAACTCTCCCAATATTGAATATTCAGATATAAGACAGGAAGAATATTTTCTTGAAGGAAATAATAATATCAATATAGATCCTGTTTTTGTTACTCCAGGAATTGACTATCATTTAGGCAGTGGATCTCCATGTAGAAATACTGCTTCAAGTGAAAGCTATTTGCTGGTGGATATTAATGGAAAGAATAGACCTCTTGGTCGAGGTTTTGATATTGGAGCATATGAGGAAACAAACCTTTCTCCTGTTGGAAACAGTCAGCAGATTACATCCAATGAAGATAGTAAACATGTCATTATTTTATCTGCAAATGATGGTGATAATGATCTTTTAACTTATACTATTGTATCTCAACCGCAACATGGAGTTTTAACTCAACTTTCATATACAATAACTTATGAACCTTTTGCTGATTATAATGGCGCAGATCAATTTTCATTTAAAGTAAACGATGGTTTTAGCGATTCTGAAGAGGTTATAATCACATTAACAATAGAAAATACAAATGATGCTCCTGAATTTAACTCATTACCTGGTCAGACTGCTATTGAAGATAGGCCTTATACCTATCTAATAAATGTTATAGATATTGACCCAGATGCATTGATTGAAATCAGCTCAACGAATCTTCCTGACTGGCTGGAATTAACAGATAATAAGAATGGCACAGCAATGCTTGCTGGAATTCCTCTTAATGAACATGTTGGAAATCATGCAATATCAATTTTGGCTGATGATGGACTAATTACTAGTGCTATTGAACAAGAATTCACAATAACTGTACAAAATGTCAATGATGCTCCTGAATTAAATTCCTCATATATTACATCAACAATTGAAGATAAGGCAATTCCTTATGCTGCAAATTATTCTTTAACAGATGATGAAGGTGGTGTAATGATCATTACTGTTAAATCATCTGATGAAACTTTGATTGCTAATGATCAAATCAGTATTACAGGTACAAATATTGTAAATAACTCAAATATTTTTACATCCATTGCAGGGCAGATGCATAATTTTTCAATGTCTCTTATTCCAGTACCAAATGCTTTTGGTACTGTTACAATTACTATTACTATTTGTGATACAGAACCTGAGAGTCTTACCATTACAGAAGCTTTTGCAATAACAATACATTCTGTTAATGATGCTCCATCTTTTGCTAATATTGGCGGACAAACTTTTTCTGAAGACTCTGGAACTCATATTGTTGAAAATTGGGCAACTAATATTTCTAGCGGGCCTGCAAATGAATCAGAGCAAAATTTAAAATTCAATGTAACTACAAATAATCCTTCTTTATTTACCGCAACTCCTGTTGTGTCAATTTCTGGTTCCACTGGTGATTTAATCTATACACTAAAACAAAATGCAAATGGTGACGCTCTTGTAACAGTATATCTTGAAGATAATGGCAATACTTTAAACAATGGCACTAACCGATCAGCTTCAACATCTTTTTCTGTTACAGTAAATTCAGTCAATGATCCGCCTTCTTTTACCATTGGTGATGATCAGGAAATTATGGGTTATACAGGACAACCTGCATCTTTCTTTGTAAAAAATTGGGCATCAGGGATGACATCAGGACCATTAAATGAAACTGGCCAGACATTGACATTTGAAACATCTGATTATGAAACAGATATTATTACAGATATACATATATCATCTAATGGAGATCTAACATATACTCCAAACCAAAATGCAAATGGAACAACAAATGTATCTGTCTGGCTTTTAGATGGTGAATCAATCAATTATTCAAGTGGAATTCAGACTTTTAATATTACAATTCTTGCTATAAATCATGCACCTGAGTTTAGCATTGCAGGTGATGTAATTGTTGATGAAGACTGTGGTTATACAACTATTCATAATTTAGTAAATCAAATAAATCCAGGTGCACTTAATGAACAGGATCAAATACTTACATTTGATGTAAGTGTAGATAATCCAGGTATTTTTCAAATACCTCCTTCAATTGAATATACAGGTACAACAGGGGTGTTAAAATTTATGCCGCTTGAAAATGTGTTTGGCCATAGTAATGTCATTGTAACACTTAAAGATAATGGTGGAACTGCAAATGGAGGAGTTGATACATATACTCCACAACATTTTAAAATTACAATAGCAAGTGTAAATGACAGACCTGATTTTGTTAAAGGTTCTGATATTTACTTAAAACAGGGATCTGCGACAAAAATATTTCAAAACTGGGCAAGTCAGATCAAACAGGGCCCGGCAAATGAAACAACAGGTAGTTTAACATTTTATACAAGTCCTGAGCATTTGACACGTGTGACAAATACGAATATAGATGCACAAACAGGTAATTTAACAATTACTCCTGGTAATTATACAGGGATAACAAATATTTCAGTCTGGTTATCTGATAATGAAACGCAAAATGATATAAGTGAGATAAAAACATTTAAAGTAACTATTCTTGGAGATAATCCACCTGTTATATCTTCTGTTAATGATCAAAATACACCTGAAGACAAACCCACAGGTTTAATTCAATTTAATGTTCATGATGATGAAACGCCAGATAACGAATTAAGTTTGATGGTTGAGACATCTGACACATTAATTTTGCCTGAAGAAAATATTTTTATTTCCACAACTTCAGCATCAGGAAGAACAATCATGTTAAGTCCATGCCATCAAAGTGGTACTGTTGAAGTAACAATAACTGTTAGAGATAATTATGCTAATACAGCCAGTGAATCATTTAATCTGACTGTTCATGCAAAACCATATGCTGAAATTGCAATTGATGCACTATATTTAACATGTGGTACAGCACCACATGCTGTTATGTTCTCGGCAACAAGTGTAGAAAATACAATTACAGGCTGGACATGGAATTTTGGTGATGGAAAAATAAGTAATGATAAAAACCCAACACATACTTATTTACTTGAACAAGACAAAAATCAATCCACTTATTCTGTTGCATTAACTGTTTATGGTCCTGGAGGAGCATATACAAATACTAAAGTTGATTTCATAAAAGTTTTGAAACCTATGTATGTTCAATTTAAGGCTACACCATCTTTAGGTACTATACCGCTTTCTGTAACATTTACAGATATGTCCATAGGACCTGAAATAAACTATTGGGAATGGAATTTTGGTGATGGCAAAACATATACTTCGACAACTGAATCCTCTGTTACATATGATTATTCATCTGCTGGTAACTACTCTATTACTTTAACAGTACAATCAGGTATCTTTACTTATAGCCTTGTAAAATCTGATTATATCAATGCAATAGGAAGATCAATTTCTGGTAGAATTACCGGCCAGGACGGCGCAAATGATTTAATCGGTTATATGGTTGAAATACAGAGCTCAGAAAATATACATGGAGCAAATGCATACACATTTACTGATGAACAGGGTTACTATGTAATTAATAACCTTCCAGCTTTGAGTAATTATATTTTATCTGTCTGGCCTCCATCAGGCTCAGATAAATATATTTATAAATATTATGGCGGAACAGATACAATTGATTCAGCCAGTTATGTTTCTACTATAGATACTGATCAAACAATTAATGTAGCGCTTGAAAAAGCACCTAAAGATATTATTAAGGGACAAATTTTTAATAATGATAATACAGGAATTTCTGGAATTCTTGTTGAGGTTTATTCAAACAGCATTGACTTTGGGAATCATAGCACAACAGATGATTATGGATATTATACCATTACTAACCTGAAATCAGCACCTGATTATATAGTATCAGTATGGTCAGATAAATATATGACAGATTTTTATTATTCATTGCCAGATAGTGTTATTTTCAGAAAGGATGCATTATATGTTGAATCTTCAGAGTCTTTTTCTGATAATATAACTATTTCTGTTATGTTGAAAGGAAGTATATCAGGTCAGGTAATAATAAAAGAGACTGGATTACCAGTAGCAAATTCATGGATAAGTGCATGGTCAGATGAAGACTATATTGGAAACTCAGCATTAACAGATGAAAATGGTTATTATACCATAAATGGTTTAGAAGAAAGTTTGTACTATGTTGAATATAATCCAGATGCTTTTCCTTATCAGGTTTATGACAAAGCAAATTCAAGAAATTTTGCATCAAAAGTACCTGTTAATTCAACTAATATCAATTTTGAGTTAAATACAGGAAGTTCGATATCAGGAACAATTATTGATGAAAATACAAAGCAACGTTTATCTGGTGTGAATATTTATACATGGTCTGAATCAACATCTGAAAATACTTCTGCTCAAACAGACAATAATGGCGCTTATACACTTAATAACCTTCCTATATCATCTGATTACGTTTTGATGGCAGATGCAGGTAACTATCCTTTACAATATTATAATGGAAAACAGTATGCAAAAGATGCACAATATATTGATATTAGATATGGTAATGTTAAAAATATCGATTTTGCATTAAATAAAGGTCCAATTATTAAGGGTATTGTTTATAATAATAACACATTTAACCCTGCATCATCAGGTATATGGGTTAATGTATCTTCTAATAAACAAGATGTTGGAAAAGAGGCTCCAACAGATGAAAATGGAATGTATGAAATAACTGGTTTGATCGATTCTGATGATTATGTTATTTCCATCTGGACAACAGGCAAATATCTTTCTTCGTTTTATAATGAATCAGGAACTGTCTATAAATACTCAGATGCTGGCTATGTATCTCCATCTGATACTCTTTTTAGAAATATAATTTTAATTGAGGGTTTAAATATTCAGGGTGTTGTAACTGCTTCTGACAATAATATATCTACTATTTCGGTTGAAGCATGGTCTGCTGAAAATCTTTGTTATGGATATACTCAAATTACTGGTAATCTCAAAGATGGAATTAATTATACAATTCAAGGTCTTATTCCTGGAAATTACAATGTTTCAGTCATAAGTGATGATTATATCGAAAATTTCAAAACTGTTAAAATTAACAACAGTAATGTCTCAGATATAGACTTCCAGCTTATTCAACCAGAACTAAGTATTCATGGTACAGTTGCAGGTCTTGCATCTGAAAAAAGTGTAGAAATAAAAGCATGGTCTGATTCAGTGTGTTTTGGTAAAAAAATCGATATAACAGGAAATGGATCAGATGTCACTTATGAAATATCCGGATTAAAGCCTGCATATGATTATCGTCTTGAGTTGACTTCTAATGATTATCCTACTCAGGTTTATAATGGTCAGACTTCATGGGTATATGGGGATTATGTTGATTTATCATCAGTTGATGTATCAAACATTGATTTTATACTTCCAGCATTAACAGCTTCTATATCAGGAAAAATTACCTTTAAGAATGGAAATAATGGTGATACAGCATACGTTGAAATTTGGAATACTTCCCTTGATTCTGGTAAAAATATTGATGTTAAGTTTAATGGAATTAATCCTGTTTCATATAAAATTGAAGGACTTGAAAAAGATTACTATGTTGTTTCTGTTTATTCAAATATATATAAAACACAATACTATTTGAATGCCTCAAACGTAGAAGATGCACAAGTAGTAGATTTAAATACAAATTCACAATCTAATGTTGATTTTGTTCTTTCAAAAGGTGCCACTATTAAAGGACTAATTACAAATGAAACTAATCAACCATTAGAAAATACTCTTGTTGAAATAACTTCGGATTTAACCGGAGAGTGGAAATGTGCTCAAACCGATGATTCAGGTAATTTTGTAATTGAAGGATTAGAAGCTGGTTTTGATTATATTATATCAGCATCAAAATCAGAGTATCCAAGATTTTACTTTAATTCCAATGGCTCAGTTTTATCAAAAGACAAAGCCGAACTGATCCAAATAAAAATAGATGAAATAAAACAGGGATACAATATTCAGCTAAAACAAGGAGAACAAATCAGTGGGACAATACGTGATAGTCAGGGGAGGGGAATTTCAGGTATCCAAGTTAATGCATATTCATCATCTTTGAAATCTGGTGATGTTACTATAAGTCAAGAAGGTGGAAAATATATTATTGAAGGGTTAAACTCTGCTAAAGATTATGTTGTTAGTATAGAACCAACATCAAAACAATCTTACATCCCAACATCAAGATCAAATGTATGTTCAGGAAGTTCTGGAGTAGATTTTATTTTGAGAGATGGTTTTTCATTACAAGGAGTTGTAACTTCCAGTACTGATGGAAAAACGATTCAGAATGTGCATATTGAAATTCAATCAGACTTAAATAATTTTTACAGTAATGTAAAAACAAATAAATTGGGTGAATATTTAATTAATGGTATTCCTGAGTCTGATGACTATGTGATTATGATAACAGTTCCTGAAAAAAATAATCTTTCATTTCTTAGTGAAGTTATTTATAATAAATTTATTAATGCAAATACATATATTAATATTTCTTTAAAACCAGCAGAAAAAATATATGGTTATATTTATGACGAAAATAACAACGCCATTCAAGGGGTTAAAATAACAGCATTTTCAAGTTCCAATAATTTTTTTAAAGAATCAAAAAAATCTGATCATAAAGGATATTATGAAATAACAAACGTTCCGCAAGCTCAGGACTATATGCTAACAGCAAAACCAGATGAATCATCAGGATTTGGAATGTCAAAGAAAACAGGAATTTTATCAGGTCAAAATGAAAATATAGATTTTATTCTTTCAAAAGGTGGAATCATTTCAGGTCAGGTTTTAAGTGAATCTGGTCCAATACAAGGCGCGCATGTTATTATTTCATCTATTTTCCTTAGTAATTTTTCAAAATCTTTAAAAACAGATTCTAATGGAAATTATAAATTTGAAGGTCTACCAGAATATAAAAATGGGATAAAAGTTACAGATTATAAAATATCTGTAAAAGCTTCTAGTTATCCAAAAGATATAAAATCTAACATAACAGTTGGAAGTTTTGTTTCTTTTAAATTTACAAAAAGCTCTTTAAATATTTTATCTGGAACAGTAAGCGATAATGCGGGATCATTATTACCTGCCAATTATTCAAAAGAAATAAAAATCTTTGTTTATGATAAATGGGGTAATAATCAAATAAAAATTGTAAAAGCATCAAATGATGGGACAGGAGCTTTTAGTATTGATGGTTTAAGTACTGATACTACCTATAAATTATTTTTTGTTATTGGAAACTATGAGCATTATGAAAGTAATATTTATGATACCAGTATGATAGTAGATTTTAAATTTGCTAATTATAATTGGAATGATTAGTACAGGGCGTATACAATGGATGCTGGCTATGCTGTTGAATTATTAAATTGGAGCCCCAAATCTTTATATTTGGGCGTGCATAAAAAAAATTAATATAGACCACACATACATATTTTATTGTGATTTTTTCGTTCCCAAATCCATAGATTTGGGACTCCAATTCTTTATTCAACAATATTGTATTGTACCCTATCCATTGGATACGATCATTAGTCCAAATATATATAAGGAGATTATAAATATATGTTTAATATAAAAACAAAATATATAATTGTTTTTTTAATTACATTTAATATTTTTTTTGTTGAAAAAGCATTTTCTATTATGGAAGTTAAATTTTTACATTCAAATACTCACGAAACAATTCCTGGAGGCCCTTATAACTTGACACAAATAGAAATGGAATGGACTATGCCAGATGGTTATACAAAGACTCAAATTTCCAAATTTGTATATGCATTTGCGCAATCTAATGCAGCAAATTTGACAACTGCTGCTGAAATAATTTCATATACAGGTTATAATCAAGATGAAGATTATATTGTTCCTGATGATTTTCCAGGGGATACGTTTTCTATTATCATTGATATTGACGATTTTTTCAATGAAAATAATAATCAATATTGGTTTTATGTCGCAGCAATTGGAACAGGCTTTCCGGCAACTAATGGCAACAGTGTCAATTGTGGAGCTTATCAAATTGATATTATTCCACCAACTAATCCATATATTCAAGAAATCAATAATAACACTACAACTAATAATCCTGAGATAACTTTACTAATGAGTGCATCTAAAGGCGTTGGTGGTGTATTTTGTGTTCGATATTGGTTTGCTGGTTATAGCCAAAAGCCAACGATTTGTTCAGAAAATGATTTTCCTTTTGAAATAAAAGAAGAATTACCAGATAATGATCAAGGTACGTACCCAAAAGAATATATTATAATGGCTGAATTTGAAGATGAAGCAGGAAACAAAAGCACTACTGCTTCATATCAAATTCAATATGATCCAGATATCGATGTTATACAAAATATTAAAATAATGAAAAAAGTGCCGACATTGTCGGAATGGGGAAAAATAATATTTTTTATAATACTCCTTACAATTGTGATTGTAAAAATCAAAACAGGCAGACCTGAAAGTAGTGTAAATACCATTTAGAGTTTCAAGAGCAAACAGACTGTTAGCGGCGATTATATCACCCCCCACATATGCCGCAATTAATAATCCTCCCATAGTTAACTGGTTGTTATTCTTGGATATTTTTGATAAAATGAGTTTATTAATAAATATTTATCAACGAAATAAATGTTAATTTGTGTCCTTTCGGTAAGCATGGGTTATTTTTTATTTTTTGCCTTTTGGACAGAATACCTCTTGCTAACGCGCGCGGCTCTGATTCGTTAATATATGCTTGTTAACAGAGCCGCGCGCGTTAGCAAGCGGTTTGTAATTAATGACAAAATTTTATATGTCAAGGCATGCTTACCGAAAGGACACAATCAGAAGTGATAATTTAAAAAAGACGAACTTTGTTTTTGATTGTCTAATGATGCCCATCCTTAAACCAGCCTGGATGAGAAAAATTATAAGCCTCGCCATATTTTTCTGCCATTTTTTCGTTTAATCCTTCAAGTTTTTTACTTGCAGCAA
>Ga0272440_1002517_pt1 | contig 14229 bp, 10 predicted proteins | sample SSMMMBAug17_FD_192440 | JGI IMG/M metagenome (GOLD analysis project Ga0272440, IMG submission 192440) | Marine sediment archaeal communities from Little Sippewissett salt marsh, Falmouth, MA, United States - SSM-MMB-Aug17 | ecosystem: Environmental > Aquatic > Marine > Wetlands > Sediment ...
GCGGTCTATGACTCTACCCCTCATGGGGAGCTAATAGATAAATGGATCTCTCCGCATGAGATGCGCAAGTCTGGACGTAGATTTCGAGCAGTGTGTGTAGAGTGGCGTACCAAGGACGTACTAGTGGGTACTGAGAACGACACTGAGATTCTGCAGTACATCAAGGCGTCCTCTTCTTTCCCTCTATTCATGTTGCCAGTAGATGTTCATGGCCGGTCTTGTACAGATGGAGGGGCCAGAGATGTGGCTCCAATCAAACAGGCTATACTGGCTGGAGCAACAGACTTGCGCATCATCTCTTGCTCTAATCCGGACCTACTTGATATCTGGGAACCAGCTGCCGGCATTCGGACTTTCATCAGTTACGTACTACGGTTTGCAGGTATAGTCATGACAGAGATAGTAGCCAACGACTACCGAGTGTGTGGGCTGAAGAATGACTTGGCTGTGACTTCTAGTAAGTACATGCCACTGAGTACTACAGTAGTACGGCCCAGAAGACCTCTGGAGACAGAGCTACTAGAGTTCACACCAGAGCAAGCAAAACGTCTTATACACTGTGGGTACGAAGATGCTTGTCTTGTACTGTAGCTCTCTGTAAGGAGAACGACATGTTGAGTATCCGGCCAAAGATAGACCTCACTCAGCTCGTCAATATGGTTGAGGGAGAGCCAATGCACTACGGGTGGCTCCCCGACCCTCTTGATGAGAGAGATGAAGACTACGAGTTCTGCACAACCCAGGCTTACCGAAACTACTCGTCTAACATCAGTTCTATAGACAACACCAAGTTCTTCAAAGAGGTGTCCAACCAGTTGCATCTTCCTTCCTGTACAGCCAATGCGGGGTGCGACCTTCTAGAGGCTGTTGAGATTCACGACTGCTGCAAGAACCTGCTCGATATGGGGCACAAGGTAGAGAAGGCCTTGGAGGCTTCGCACAAGGGGACTCCTGACTTCTCTAGGTTGTTCGCATGGTGGAACGGGCGTAATGCTCTGGACCCTCCGCAGCACAAGAACATCAAGTCGGGGTGCTACAACCGCCTCATCATGGATTCGTTTGCTCGCTTCGGTGTTCCTAGAGAACAGATCTGGCCGTACAACGAAGATGTACTGCCCCCGCTTTATGAGAAGCGACCAATCGTACGGCCTTCTGTCTCAGCCTACAGAGAAGCCAGGGGTCACATGGTAAACAGCTACCATGCGCTTCTTGGTCGTGGGGATGAGCGTATAGAGCAGGTAATCAAGGCGCTTCAAGGCACTCCGGGGGTACTCTTTGGCACCATCATCGGCAAAGGGTTTGGGCACGTGGGGGCAGATGTTGCTTACACTCCAACTACTAAGCTTGGTGGTCATGCCATGGTCATCGTCGGCTACAACAAAGCCAAACAAGCGTTCTTGGCCCGCAATAGTTGGAGCAAGCGCTTTGGAGTCAATGGATACTTCTGGATGCACGAGAGCTACTTGGCTTGGACCGGCACCCGGGGGTTGTGGGTCATCACAAAGGGAGTGTTGGTATGAAGACCGTCTTGTGTGGCGTGGTTGCAGCCATCCTTATTCTTTTGAACGGGTGCTCGTCAGAGTTTAAGCGTGGGCCAGAGCCTGCTCCTGTCATACGTCCACAGAAGGGAGCAGAGCTGTGTGATGAGGTCGCTTTGAAGTTGGGGCCTCGGGACATGGACTGCCCCTTCGCCTACCCAGTTCCCGTTTCGAGTGACCACACCATTGAGTGTGGGCAGGACTTTTGCGGATGTCCTCAAGAGCTACATACAGGGTGCATCACCTTCGACAAGTGGTGCATCGAGCAGCATGCAAACGGGGTCTTCTGGAACACCACCTGCATCATGGAAAAGGTGATGGCTTGTGGTGAGGTGGAGACCTTGTGCAACACCCAGTAACTCAGGGCTAGAAAAGAGGCGAACCCGCATCACCTCTTTCCGTCACTCTTTGTCTTCTACTGGGACTGCAGCGGCGCAGTCCCAGAGTTTGGCTGTTCCATCACCCCCCGCCAGGTAGAGGACGACTCCGTGTATTTATCATCTGTATGCCCTGCACTGATGGTCGAGTTCAGTAGAGCAGCACGCAGAAGGAGCTGACCAGACTCACGTGGTTTCCCGGTCACAGTTATTATCCCCTGATTGTGCCTAGTTTTGCGGGGCTACCATCTCTGCTTTGAGGCCTCGATACTTTCCAACCGCACATTGCATGCGGCGGCCTCATCGAAGGTCGATGAAGTAGTCGTCCCAGTCAGGCCGCATACTAGACCTCTTCTTCTTCGGCTTCTTTCGTATCAACGAAGACAGTTTGCCCCCAAGGAGCTGGGGGCTTTCGTTGATAAGAGGGGACGACGCACCAGATGACTTCGAACCCACGGGGCTTTATATTCGGTGCTGTACCATCCCCGTCCGTTAGGTAGATGAGGAGGTCAGGTTTGCGCCGATTCATGCGTTCTGCATACGCAATAGCGGGGCGGAAGTCCGTGCCCCCACGCCCTCGGATCTCCAGGTTTTGTAGGTCGCGTACCCGCAGGTAGTTCGGCTCGACGTTGACGGCAGCGTCGGCTTGCATGAACAAAACTTCAGTAATGTCCAATTCCTTCATGACGCCTACCGTTTCTCGGAGGGCAGCTCCTACCTCTTCGTCACCCATGGATCCAGAAGTGTCGAGTACGAACATGACCTCGAGCTCGTACGCCACCATGCCCGGACGAATGATGTCGTCTCCACGTGCGAACTGATGCCTGTGCATTCGAGCCATCGAGTAGTCACTCATGCCAGACTTTATCTTGTTCATGGTGCGGGACATCTTGTGGTGCAGAATGCGGGACCACGGGATCTTAGCTGGCCCCATGGCGGCCTCCGCTGCGTCGACCAGGTCTTTAGGTAGGTTGCCTCGGCCCTTTTGGGCGTACCTGCGGATGTCCTCCGCGGCCTGCTTGACCTTGCTCTTTACGTCAGGGCCGGCCCTTCCGCGTTTGTCGAGCTCGTTTTCTAGAGCCTGGTCTATGGGGTTGCCTGCGACCCCACCGCAGTGTCCAGAGCAGGGCCCAGACAGTTTGAGGGCTATGTGTAGTGGCTGGGGTTCTTTGGCCTGCTTTTCTAGGAGAAGTTCGTAGTACTCCTCCATCGTGAGCCCCTCTTTGAACCCGTAGGTGCTGGGGAAGATGGCTCCTTCAGGTAGTTTGACACCGCACTTGCTCAGGTCGTGGTTGATTGGGATGTCTGAGGCTTGGTTCCTCAGGTGCGGGTCGGCGGTGGGCAGCCTGTTGAAGTACAGGCGTACGATGTGGTTCACCTCATGAAGCAGTACGCCCGCGAGTACATCTTCTTCAAGACCTTCCACAAACTTAGGGTCGAACCCTAGAACCAGGCCTGCTGTAACAAACATGGTTCCGCACTCTGGGACCTCGGCTGGAATCAGCGAGTACACGAGTGTTGAGAAGTAGGGCATCATTTTGCACGCCTTCAGCCGTGCCCTACCCATCTTGCTAGCGGTGCTTTGCTTCATGCGCCTCCGGAGAGTATTTCAGATATCTTGTCGTCTCCCAGTCGTGTCAGAACTGGGCGTGCAGCTTTGGCAAGCTCTGCGCCTCCCACAGTGGACAGCCCGTGGTTGACCAGAGTCTTTGCAGGAGGGCCGGCTATGTCCGCAAGGCCAGCTTTGCAGCACACATCTAGGAGCCCCCACAGTTTGATGGCAGCAGCCTTTCGGTCTGCGGGGTCTGTGAGGCTGCCGACGTAGGAGGTGACTGCGGTGTACGCTGCCATGTTCCTGTCGAGCCTTTGGCCATCTGGGGTCCAGCCATGTTTGAGCATACCTTCAGGGGAGGGAAGGTCCGCTTCTTGAACCCATGCAGCCCACTCTACAGAAGCAGGCTCCCCCACACAGGCAGCAACAAGGTCCATCTGGTCTTCGAGAGAGACGCCCAGGCACATGGACGTTGCTTGTACTCGGCAAGCGTACTCCCATGTGCGCGGGCTAGGCCAAGCTTTACCTCTTGCTGCATCACCCTCCTTAGGCAGGTTATACAGTAGGGAGCCCCTGCGCCTCACGAAGCCCGCGGCAAGACCGGATGCCTTCGCCCACTCCACACCCCAGTTCTTCTTGACCGTCGTCTCCCCCGAAGAGAAGTCGAGGACCTCTCCGGAGCTTCCGTTCAGCAGCCACTCAGTCCACTCTTCGGGATCTGGGGGCATGTGGTTCAGGTGCATGAACCGATTGGCCAGTGGGGGCTCGAGCTGGTAGCCGCCGGCAGCCTCTTCTTCAGGGTTGGCGGCAGCGATGATGCGTACCTTGCCGGGCAGCTGGGTAGAGCCGATCTGCCTATTCATAATGACTTTCAGTTCTGCAGCCTGCACTGTGGGGGGTGCGCAGCTGAGCTCGTCCATGAACAGCGTGCCGTAGCCGCGGGACACGAGACGGTTCACTTCTTCGAGTGCGCAGACCCTGCGCAAGGTACCTTCGTCTGTTCTAACCGGGATGCCGGTGAAGTCTTCAGGCAGGTGGCCGGCAGAGAATATTGACTCGATGGGTAGACCTGCGGCCTGAGATGCTTCGACTACCCTTGATGACTTGCCAATTCCTGGAGAGCCCCAGATGAGCAGAGGCATCCCCCAGGTACAGGCCTTGTTGTTCGGGTCTTGTAGTGGGGTCAGTAGTGATATTGATATGGCTTGTTCTAAGGGAATCATGTTCTGGTTTTCCTCACAAGGTCTACCTCCGGACACCAGTCCGTAGGCATTACTGTTCTAGCTTTCTGATTTACAAGAACGGCGTAACCGTCCTTGCCGAATAAGCTGAACGGAACGTAGACACCCCCAGGGGCTACTACAAAGTCTTTCTTGTTCAGCGCTTCTAGGAGCTGGTCGCTCAAGATGAACCGCAGCTCTGCGTCGTACATGAACGACGAGTCAGGCCAGTGTTCACGTAGCCTCTCTAGAGCATGTGGGATGACAGGCACTTGTGGGTGCGCCTTGTACCCCTTACGTCCCCGCTTCTTCACTTAGGCCCCTCAGCTCTGGCCAGATATCAGGGTTATCGAGAGCGGAGTTGAGAAGCTCAATGCAGTTGAAGCATATGATCTCTGCAACTTCCTCTCTGCTCTCTGAAGAGTTGGCAACAAACTTGGTTGTACCATTTCCTCGTACATCGAACTGCCCATACTGTGCACGTCCGCAGCACCCACCAATCTCTAAGGGACTTCCGCAGAATGAGCAGTGGACTGGGCCTGGGGTGTCCCGACTTCTCTCTGGGCCCACATCAAACTCTTCGTCTAGGCGTACACGAAGGTCTTCGATGATGTCTGACCAGCACTCGAACTCGAAGAACAGTGGGTCGGCAGCGTAGTCTCCCCTGTTGTTGAACACCTCTGGTAATCTTAACTGACCGTACTCGAGTTCGGGGGACACTAGGGTGAGTTGTACTGCACCATCGCCATACTTGATGCATTCATCACATGCGTGACAGAAGTGCTCTGTGTTTAGGTCTTCATCTCCTGCTCGATCAGCATCAGTGAGACCATCACTTCCTACGCAGTACTCCATATGATGGCCTTCCTTTCTGCTCTGGACCATCTAGTAGTCAGGTTTTTGAAGTCGGTACCGGTGTCCCACAAGAAGACCCAGGTCTCCTCATAGTCCGTACCGCTGTCGTGGAGGTAGCGTGTGAACGACACTCCCTCCGGGATTCCGTAGTACCCCTGCTGCTGCAAGTCGCTACGGATGTGGAGCTCCCATTCGTATAGGTCGTCGAGCAGGTCATCTTCGTCAGCAGCTAACCCTACCCAATCATCATCTCCTGGGGCTGCGTAACAACCACTGCCCCACCAGTAGCAAGCTTCTCCAGGCAGCTCTATGCCCAGAAGTACTTCTAAGTCTCTCTGGTTGATGAAGGATACAAAGCCTTTCTGGTCTTCTACCTTTGCTCGGATGCCTCCCAGTCTTCTTGTAGTTATTGGGAGTAAAAAGTGCTGAATGAACCAGCGTCGGTTGGGGTTCCCTACTTGAACCTCTGCCCCGACAAAGTCATTCAGCACTCCCTCCTCGACTATTACACGACTGTCCTCAACAGTGGGCAGCGGCGTCTGGTACGGGTTGACTAGCAACGTACCTCTCCCAGATGGCCTCTTGTACTACAGCGACCAGCCCACCAAAGAATCCACAGGCGAAAGCGAGGAGGAACAAGTTCATTCTTCTTCGTTCTCCTCTTCGTTCTCTTCTAGCTCTTCTTCTAGATCCTCTTGGTCATCGTCGACACCGTGTAGTTCGTCCATTCCGTCTTCAAATGACATGGTCCTCTCCTGGTTATAGATTCGTTCCGGCATAGTTCTTATGCCCGTATTGCCTGTGAAACTTGCAGCATCCTGTATGTCCGGGATAAGCTGCGGAGCATGGCGTACATACGTCCGGATGAGGCGCATGAGCATTTCCGAGACCGCGTTCTCGAAGGTGTCCGCAATCAATTCCCCATGGAGGGGAGCAAGCGGACCATCGAGCTAGAGGGTCTATCAGTAGATGACAGCTTGAATCATGAAGACTTACGTGAGCAGCACAAGGCCAGAATAGATGGAAGTACTTGGGCTGTCCCGGTCAAAGCCAAGCTTGTTATGAAGGACAAGGAGACCGGGGAGGTAGTTGACCGCAAAGAGATGAACGTCACTGAGATCCCTCGGATCACAAAACGGTACTCTTACATCGTAGGGGGGCAAGAGTACCAAATGGATAACCAGTGGCAGCTCAAGCCCGGCATCTACACCCGCCGCAGGCAGAACGGCGAACTTGAGTCTAGGTTCAATGTGGTAGGGCGCTCAGCCTTCGATGTTGTGTTCCATCCAGAGACCAAGCAGTTCGTCATGGAGTACAAAGACTCCAAGATCCCTATGTACGAGGTGATGAAGGCAACTGGCGTCAGTGACGATGTCATGCGCAAGACTTGGGGCAGTGAGATATTCGAAGCCAACCGTACTGCACGTAGGGCTTCTGGTGCTCTAGAACAGTTCTACAAGGCTACTATGAAGAAGCCGGCACCTTCTAAGGATGCGGCAGCAGACCATCTTCGTAAGGTCTTGTCAGAGTCCAGGTTAGATCCGGACGCTACAGAGATGACTGTAGGCAAGGCCATGAGCACTGTCTCCGGGGATTCTCTGCACCTGGCTACAAAGCGACTGTTGAAGGTGCAAGGCGGAGCTCAAGAAGACGACCGAGATAACCTAGTCTTCAAGAACCTCAGATCGGTTGGCGACTTTGCATTTGACTCATTGGAGCATGCAGGCAGAGACATCAGACGCAAAGCAAAGGGTAAGCTCAGCAAAGAGGTCACATCCATCAGAGATGTCGTAAAGTTCGACACCCTCAACAAGCCGATGAGGGAGGTGTTTACAAAGAACACTTCGGCCAGAGTAGCCTCTCAAATCAATCCGGCAGAGATGGTGTCAGCGTCTTTGCAGACCACCCTCTTGGGACCTGGAGGTATCAAAAGTGAGCAGAGCGTTACTGAAGATGCAAAGCTCATCAACCCTTCCCACTTTGGGTTCTTAGACCCCATCAATACTCCAGAAGGACCTAAGACTGGCATTACTCTACGTCTTGCTTCTGGTGTGAAGAAAGAAGGGAACAAGGCCCTCATCCCTCTGTACAACGTGAAGAAGGACAAGACTGAGTATGTAGACCCGAAGACGGCTTTCAACTCAAAGGTTGTACTGGGTGACCAGGTTCGTTGGGAGGGCAATACTCCTAAGCCTCTGCAGAGCACAGTGAAGATGTTGGGGTCTGGTAACGAACCAACAGCAGGCAAGCTGGAAGAGGCAGACTATGTGATGCGTCGCCCTTCCCACTTCATGAACGTGACCACCAACCTTATACCGTTCATGAATAACACCAATGGTGCCCGTGCGGGGTATGCCAGTCGATTCATAGAGCAGGCCATCTCTCTTATAGATAGAGAAGCACCACTGGTACAGTCTGCTACTGGCGTTGCACATGAGAGCTACGACACCTACGACAAGATAATTGGGTCTAGTGCGGCACATCAGGCGCCCACAGATGGCAAGGTAGTGTCGATAGAGCCAGAAGGGATGGTCATAGAAGACAAGAAGGGCAAGAAGCATGAGGTGCAGCTGTATAGTAACTTTCCTTTGAATGATGCTAAGAGCGCCATCCACTCAGAACCTATTGTGAAGGTGGGGGACCGTGTTAAGGCAGGTCAGACTGTAGCGGACACCAACTACACAAGGCAGGGAGCGTTGGCTCTAGGTACAAACCTGAAGGTCGGGTTTGTGCCGCACAAGGGCTACAACTTTGAGGATGGTGTAGTCATCTCTGAGTCGGCCGCAAAGAGGCTGTCTAGTCAGCATCTTCACAAGTCCCACCTAGACGTGAAGGATGACCTAGTCTTCAACTCTAAGAAGTTTGCCGTACAGCATCCAGAGGTGTTCACACGGGACCAACACAAGATGGTGGACGCAGATGGGGTGGTACGTAAGGGCACAAGGGTCAAACCTGGTGATCCTCTCATCATGGCAATGCGTCCCTTTCAAGTGAAGGAACGTACGGGCATCAGCGCCATCCGAAAGAGCCTCTCGGGTACCCACACCGACGCTTCAGTGAAGTGGGAGGGGGAGCATGAGGGAGAGGTTGTCGATGTCCACCGTCGGGGGGACAAGATTCGTGTGCACGTCAAAACAGTTGAGCCCATGCAGGTAGGCGACAAGCTCTGCTTTGATGAGGAGACGGAAGTTCTGACCTCTACTGGGTGGAAGTCGGTGTCTGGGGTGACGCTTGAGGATGAGGTGTGCTGCCTAACTGAGGATGGGGTTCGGTACCAGCGCCCGACTGATGTGCACGTCTATGCCCGTGGCGGACGTATGTATCGGATTGAGAGCCAGCAGGTAGACCTGTTTGTTACGGCAGAGCACAAGATGTACATCAAGCGCCGGGGCAGGTTTAGCTATGAACTCGTCCAGGCATCTGAGGTGTTCGGCAAGCGTGTTCGGTACAAGAAGGACGGTCGGTGGCAGGGGCAAGACCTTCAATCTTTTGTCTTCCCAGCCTTGGAAGTGAGAGCTGGGCAGTTTGGTAACGGGGTACGCCTGTTACCAGCACGTGCGCTGACCATGCGCACATACCTGATGCTTCTCGGTGCGTACCTTGCAGACGGCAACATCGTGGACCAGCCCAAGTCTGGTAGCTACGGGATAGAGATAACCAAGATCAAGGAGCCTCATCGCACAGAGTTGCGAGATGCTCTGCAGAAGGCCGGGATTGAGTACCAAGACCTGGGTGCCAGGGTCCGTATCTTGTCGAAGCAGTTCATGCTGCACTTCAAGATGTTTGGTAGAGCGCACCAAAAGTACATACCCAATGAGGTGTTCTCGCTCTCCCCAGAACTACTTCAGGTGCTCTTCCGATGGTTGATGTGGGGCGATGGTCACGTCAAAGATAGGCCCATCTCGTACAGTACAGTATCCAAACAGTTGGCTGATGATGTTCAGAGGTTGTGTCTGCACCTAGGCATGGCCGCCAACATCAAGAAGCTCCCAGGGGGGCCAGGCAGCATCAAGGGCAAGGAGTACTGGTTCAGGGACACGTACGATGTTCGCATCATCACGTCCAAGTTGGAGCCACAGGTCAACCACGGGCATAGCCACAAGCAACACGCGCAGCAGGAGTATTGGGTGGAGGACTACCAGGGCCCTGTTTTCTGCGTCACCGTCCCCTCTCATGTCCTGTACGTGCGCCGTAATGGGAAGCCTGTGTGGTCGGGGAACTCCGGCAGACATGGAAACAAGGGAATAGTTACCAAGATCCTTCCTGACGAAGAGATGCCGAGGACTAAGGAAGCCCCTCTTGAGGTCCTGATGAACCCCGCCGGGGTTCCTGGTCGCATGAACGTGGGGCAGGTACTCGAGGCTGCGGCTGGGAAGATTGCTCAGAAGACAGGCAAAACTTACAAGGTCGACAACTTCAAGCCGGGCAATGTCGATACCCTAGAAGACGTTCAGCGTGAGCTAAAGGCGCACGGGCTGACTGATGCTGAGGAGGTTGTGGACCCAACGACAAATAAGTCTCTCGGCAAAGTCATGACTGGACCCATGCACATATCGAAGATGGTCCATCAGATCGACAAGAAGATGTCCGTACGTCCAGGCATGACCCTTCCAGGAGTCACTTCGACCAGTGGGTACACCACCAACCTGCAGCCTTCAGGGGGAGGGCACGCTGGGGGCCAGTCAATTGGGTCTTTGGGAACCTACGCTCTTCTTGCTCATGGTGCTCGGGCCAACCTCCGTGAGATGCAGAGTTACAAGAGTGAGGGTCCGGACCCTAGAGCTGCAGAAGGGAAAGGCTGGCCCTCGCAACACAACCAGATATGGGCCGCTATCCAGATGGGTACTCCGCTACCCACACCGAGACCCACCTTTGCCGTCAAGAAGTTTGAGAACATGCTCAAGGGAGCGGGGATCAACATTGAGAAGAAGGGGCATGAGTATGTTCTGGGTCCGATGACCAACAAGCAGATCCTGGATATGTCCAGCGGGGAGCTGAAGGATCCCACTCGGGTGGTTATTGCGAAGACCCATCCTGGAGAAGACCCCAAACCCTTGTCTGGAGGAATCTTCGACGAACGTGTTACCGGCGGACATGGCGGGAACAAGTGGTCACACATCAAGCTGTCAGAGCCCTTGCCCAATCCTGTGTTTGAAGGACCAATCAAGCATTTGACGGGCCTTACCAAGGGGCAGTACGACGACTTGGTCTACGGTAAAAAGGCACTGGGACCCAATGGCCAGCCTGTTGAAATTGGGTTGGGGGCCACCGGAGGCGCAGCCATCAAAAAGCTCCTTGATGGGATAGACGTGGATAAGGAGCTGGCTAGGCACGAGACGGCGCTGAAGAAGGCCCCGGCGTCAAAGGTCGACGCAACCTTGAAGAAGGTGAAGTATCTGCGGTCGCTCAAGGAGATGGGAGAGAAGCCCGCTGACGCCTACATGCTACAGAACCTGCCGGTGATACCCCCGTCTTCCAGGCCCCTGACTGTTCTTCAAAGTGGGGATGTGAAGTTCGAGGACATCAACGGGCTGTACAAGGACTTTGGGCAGGTCAACAAGCAGCTGGGAGACCCCACGCTCATCAAAGACCTGCCTGAGCGTAAGCGGGAGAATCTCCGTCGGGACTACTACGATGGGGTGAAGGCCATCATGGGGGCACACGTTCCCTACGGCGACCAGAAGCAAAAGGGGCTGCTGCACACCATCCAAGGCCCGTACCCAAAGAAGGGGTACTTCCAAGACTCCTTGTCTCAGCGCAAGCAGGACATGAGCATGCGCTCGACCATTGTTCCGGAGCCGGCGCTCGGGCTGGATGAGGTGGCCCTGCCCAAGCATGCGGCCATGCAGCTCTACGCTCCTTTCGTGGTACGCAACCTTGTTCTCAACGGGGCAGCACCCAACGCTCTGGCAGCCCAGAAGGTTCTAGCGGAGTCGGTGAAAGGTAAGAAGAACCCTCTGGTAGACAAGGCCCTAGACCAGACCATGGAGGAGCGTCCGGTACTGTTGAAGCGGGACCCGGTCTTGCACAAGTATGGGATCCAGAGCTTCCGTCCACGCACCACCCACGGCAACGCCATCAAGATCCACCCGTTCGTTGTTGGGGGCTACGGTGCAGACTTTGACGGAGACACAATGAGCGTCTACGTCCCCGTGACGGATGACGCGGTACGAGAAGCGCAGAAGATGATGCCGACCAACAACCTGTTCGCGGAGTCATCAGGTTCGTTGGTCTATACCCCCTCTCTTGAGGGAACGGTGGGGGTCTTCAAGCTGGGCAACGTAGGCAAGAAGACCAACAAGAAGTTCTCCAATGCTCAGCAGGCTATCGATGCGGTCAAAGCGGGGAAGGTCAAGGTGGATGACCAGGTTATGATTGGGGGCAAGGCATCCACGGCAGGTAGGGCCACTATTGCCCTGGCATTGCCGGAGGCGATGCGCGCTGAGGTCATGCACAAGTTGGACAAGCCCCTGACCAAAAAGGGCATCGTTCAGATGTTGAGCAAGCTCGGCAAGGACCACCCGAAGGACTTTGGTGACTCGGTCAACAAGATAAAGGACTTGGGGTTCGGGGCCGCGTTCGGTCTTGCACCAGACCTCAGCAAGCCTGGTGAGGTCATACCTATGGGGGCACACACGCTAACGCTCGATGACTTGAAGGCGGACAAAGCTACTCGCGAGCCCATACTTCGGCGCACTGCCATCAAGGTTCAGAACTTGGCGCAGCGTAAGGACATGTCAGCTGCCGAGAAGGAGCATCACGCGGTTCAGGCTTGGCTGGATGCTACGGATCAGATGCAGAAGGCGCATGAGCAGAAGATGGCCGGGAGCAAGAACAACCTGTTCATCTCCTACCAGTCCGGAGAGAAGCCTAAGTGGGCGCAGTACTCTCAGCTCGCTGTTGCTCCCATGCTGATGAAAGACTCGAAGAACCGCATCATTCCGGTACCCATCACCAAGACGTATGGCGAGGGCTTGGACATATCAGGGTACTGGACGCACCTGCATGGAACCCGCAGGGGCACGATGAAGAAGGTGCAGGAGGTGCAGGAGCCGGGGTACCTGACCAAGCTGATGCAAAACACCGCTAGTCACATCAATGTCGTAGACAATGATTGTGGTACCGACCGCGGAATCTCCATGCCGGTAGCGGACTCTGAGGTACATGACCGCTATCTGCAGAAGGACTTCAAAGCCGGAAACGTGAGGTTCAAGGCAGGTACCGTCCTGAGCCCTGATGTTGTGGGCAAGATGAGGGCAGCCGATAAGAACGCTCAGGTGGTGGTTCGCAGCCCCCTTCGGTGTGCTCACGGCAAAGGGCTGTGTCAGAAGTGCATGGGTTTGGGGGCGAACGGGCAGGACCTACCAGTCGGGCACGCTGCGGGAGTGGTTGCGGCCCAGGCCATAGGTGAGCGGGCAGTGCAGCTATCTTTGAAGGAGTTCCATACCGGGGGCTCGGCTTCAGGGGCTGTTGGTCTGACCTCTCAGATGCAGCGCTTGCAGCAGCTCACAAGACTGCCGGCCAAGATTCCAGATGCAGCAACGCTGGCTACGAAGTCTGGCCGCGTGGATAAGATAGAGCGAGATGCTACGGGTGCAAAGATATGGGTAGGAGGCAAGGCGCACCACGTCGGGCGCGACCGGTTCGGCAAGTCGCTGCACACCCCACTCCGCGGTCTCGACGGCAAGCCCGCTGGAGATAAGGTATGGCGAGCTCCGTTCCAAGGTATGAAGGTAGAGCCCGGGCAGCCTCTATCAGATCCCAGCCGGACTGTTATCAACCCGCATGACCTATTCCGGACCACCAAGAGCGTCTCTAAGCTGCAGAACCACCTGACCAATGAGATTCACGATATGTACAGGTCAGAGGGGGTGAAGCGTAAGCACGTTGAGGTGCTGGTCAAAGCTATGACCAGCCACACCAAGGTGCGGGATGCGCCTGACGATGCTGGGGTGCTGCGGGGAGAGGTCTACTCGATTGCCGATATCGACAAGATGAACAAACAGCGTAAGACTAAGGGGCTCAGTCCCATTGTTCACGAGCCCGACGTCAAAGGCATCAACGTTCTGCCACACGACACGCTTGAAGACTGGATGGCGCGTATGCAGCACGACCGTCTACGCCAGACTGTCATGGAGAGCGCAGCAACTCTGGGCAGGTCCAATATCCACGGTACGCACCCTGTGCCTGGGCTTGTACACGGTGCTGAGTTTGGCCTTACAGGCGACCATGCAAAACGTCCGGGGCTCGGTCACCTAGCCGGTATCCCGAGGCACCATTACTGATGGCCTACCGAGAAGGATTCACCGAGTCTGCTGGGTCTGACCCTGCGGTTATCTGTCAGGGGAAGATCATCAACGTAAACATGGTCAACTGGACAGTGGACGTTCTGTCGACCTTCGACCAAAAGCGCATCACCGACATTCAGTGGGGGTCGCCCTACCTGCACTTCAATAATGGCGAGGGCATGTACGTGGTACCCGAAGTGGGGGCACAGTGCATGGTGGCTATCCCCGGGGATACCTCAGCTCCCTTTGTGATGTCGTTTGTGGCCCCGCACGAGTTCAAAGAGGGTGAAGCCTCTTTTGATGCTGGGCGTCCTCCGGCCAAGCCAGGGGACATAGTGATGCGCACCCGAGACGACAACTTTGTCGTTCTGCACCGTGGGGGTGTACTGCAGCTGGGGG
>Ga0272440_1002518_pt1 | contig 14220 bp, 5 predicted proteins | sample SSMMMBAug17_FD_192440 | JGI IMG/M metagenome (GOLD analysis project Ga0272440, IMG submission 192440) | Marine sediment archaeal communities from Little Sippewissett salt marsh, Falmouth, MA, United States - SSM-MMB-Aug17 | ecosystem: Environmental > Aquatic > Marine > Wetlands > Sediment ...
TGAATTTTTCTCAGAATGTTAATGAAGTTAAACTATATGCATCCTTTATTTATCACATTCAACATACTGATAAATAATTAAAAAGTGTCATTCTGTTAAACCTGCGTATCATTTTTTTTTTCTTAAGATAAGATTATAATATTCAGGTTATTGCAAAAGATCAGTTTAATGAATCAACATCTTGTTATTTTATGATAATTGTTAATAATATTAATGATGCCCCTACACTTACAAAAGAAATTCCTGATAAAATTGCAAATGAACATTAACGCCAATTGCCAACCAATATAAAAGGAGACCAAAATTTAGGATGATGATAAATTTTATGTTTTATCATTTTTTGTTGAGCATTTCGTAAAGCCATTGCTTTTGAAAAATTATCATTATGCTTATTCATTTTAAGCTGATTAAAAAATTCGGTTACAATAAAAGGAGCAGCCTTATCCCTAATAGACCACAAGGTAGCTATTGAGCTTCTTACACCAGCTTTAATTGACATTCCTGCTAAACCTAATGCTGCTCGTTCATCACCATATGCAGTTTCACAGGCACTAAAAAAGACAATATCTAATGGAGCACCAATAGATATGCGATTATTTAATATTTTTTCAAAGGTTTTAAAAGTCGTTTTTTTATAATAAGGTTTTTCATGACTTCCACTGTATGTTTGAAGGTAAGAATCTCTTGGATTATTACATATCATAGCGTGAGTAGCTATCAAGCAAACATTAAAAATTTTATCTTGTATATGTTTATTCAGTTGTTTTTCTGTAAATAAATCATTTAATAACACCTGGTTTTTATCAATTATATGTTTAAGTTCACATATTTCTTTCTTCACAAATGGCAAAGGCGGCTTCCCTTTTGAAAGTCCTCCAAGGATGATGTTCATATTATTTTTATCAAAGATTTTTGTATCAGTTAATGATATTGCAGGAATTATTGCCAATGAATATTTTTCAATAAGAAATGTATTGTTTTTTTTAAGAGCTGAAAATGGTATAAGTCTCAAAACATCATCAGGTGCAATAATAATTGTATGAATTTCATTTTTTACCAAATCAGTCTCAATAGGATCAATTAATATTTGATATAGCTTTTGTGCATAATATGGATAACGATTTGATTTTTTATTGATATGATGAATAAATTTATCAATGTTCCTCTTTAATGAATTATATTCAATTATAGAACTGGCAAGTACCATATCATTGGGAAGTGTTAAAAGTAAAGTTAATGAATGTTTTGAAGGGATTGTATAAAGAAGAGCTGTATGTTCAGGTAATTTTGTAAGTTTTTCAAACTGTTTTTGAAAAACAAGAAAACACTCATCCTGAAAATAATCACTTAATTCTTTTGTTTTCATAATTTCAATAATATTTCTTAGCTCAACCAACTTTTTTTTTGATGAAACACCATTTTGTAAATTTACTTCATATAATATTATTTCTGATAATTCTAAATATAATGGTTTTATTTTAGACACAAAAAGATTGTTTCTATTTCTTATCCCACTATAAAATGATTGAAAAATACCTGGAGTTGCTATTTCTTTTAATTCAGTTTGAATATTATACCATTCATCATTTTTTGTTAAAAATGAAGGATGTAGTATTTTAATAGCTCTTTTATACGCTTGAATTGCTTTTTTTATATCTTTATCATCCTTTGCTAATAATAATTTTCCCATTTGATGTTGCCACATATACAAAAGTTCAAGGTATTTTTTCTGTGATGCTAAAAATATAGCTTTGCGAGTTAATGATATAGCTTTATTAAAATCTCTGATTTTTCCATAATATTTTCCCAATTTTGCACATGCATATGACTCCATTCGAATATCTTTTATGTCTTTGGAAATTTGATAAGCATTTGATAGTAAAAGATGTATTTTACTGTCAAATTCCTGTATTTGTGAAGAAATTTTATTTAATATGATACTTAGAGAAATATAATTAAAGACTTTTTCATGGCCAGTTGGCATAGAACTTATTGTGTTGATAGTATTAGTGATCAATTTCTTTATTTCAAATATATCATAGTCTTGATTTTCAATTATTGCTCTTAATTTATTAATATATGCTTTAGATATAATATTTAATATAAACTCAGATTGTTGCAGGTTTGTGCAAATTTTTAAACATTGCTCATAATGGTCTATTGCCTCAAAATAATATTTATTTACTGCATAAGCATTTCCTAAGTTATTATTACAAATTGCTATTAAAAAAGGATCTTTTTGTTTTTTTGCTTCAATAAGAGCTGATTTAAAGTAGTCCTCAGCAATATATTTTTCTTTATTCCCCATTATTTTAAGTAATTCATCAAAAGACTTAAACGTTTTCAACAAATATTGATCATTATTTTTTCCTGATAATAAGCAATAAGTCTTATACTCACTAAAATCTATATCCCCAAAACATAATATCAGATCTCCTAGTTGATTAAGAAATAAAGAAGTAAAGTATGAGCTATTGTTTTTTACAAACCCTACAGTCTTTATCATTGCATGAAAAGCTTGTAAATATTTACCTGTTTTTTGATAGGCTCGAGATAACAATAACATAACAAAAAAATAATCAGCAGATTCTTCATTTAATAAAAAAGCAGCTTGCTCCCAAGCTTTAATTGCATTTATCATATGCCCATTTTGATAAAATTGTTTTCCTTGTTGAAAAATTTCTAAATTTATAAAATTTATATTATCACCTGTAGACAAAGGAGATGGCTGCCAATCATCAGGATCTAAAGGAAAGCCATCTTGTGGGTCAATAATAAAAGAACTTATTCCTGTTTCAAACCTACTGGCACATGGGTCAAGTGACCATCGATTAGTATTTAAATAACTTTGTGATAGTTTAACCAGACTATTATCAACATTCATTTGAAGAGACTCTACTTTGATAGTTCCATGGTTTCCCTCATTTGATTGTGCATTAAAAATACTATTTATTGACTTAAATAAATGCTCAGAATAAATATAAATATTTCCACCATCTCCTTTGTCAGCACCTGCAATGATATCTGCCTGGTTTAATACTGTAACTTTATTGTTTATATAAATATTACCTCCACTACCAGATCCTTTCCTAACACTTGTTGTTATTCTACTGTTTATTCCAAACAAATCATTAGAATTAATTGATATTTGACCTCCATGAGCTGTTAATGCATCAGTTGTTATCTGGCTATTATCTTTTAATATGATTGAATTTGCATTTAATTGAATTTTTCCAGCATTACCTTGTGAAAAATTATTTAAAAAAGGATAACTCTGTGAAGAAATCTTGCTGTTATTGACTATTTTTAAAATTTGGCAGTTCAATGAAATATTTCCTGCTACACCATTACCATTTGTATCAGTATTTAATTCAGCATAATTATATAATAATATATTTTTCCCTTTGAAAGAGATATTTCCTGCATTCTTTACGTTATTTGAATTAGAAACAATGGTCGTATGAATGCTGCTATTAATACCAATATTATCTTTTCCTGAAAAAAGAATTGTTTCATCTGCGTTAATGCTAATATTACCCCCACTTAATCCACTGTGACTACTTATTCCAGCACCATCTAAAAAAGCTATATTTTTTGCACTTAAAACTATATCACCTGTTTTTTCGTATTTATGAATATTTTCATCAATGTATACACTATTATTAATCTGACTTCCACTTCCATTAAAGGTAATATTATCTAACGCAATTAATGCTATATTCCCACTCTTTTGCCCTGTAATTGAAGAAGTATTTATCTCTAAATTATCTGCAATAATATTATTATTTGATATTATTGCTATACTCCCACTCCCTTGCCCTGTAATTGAAGAAGTATTTATCTTTGAATTCTCTGCAATAACGTTCTTTGCAATTAATGTAACTGAATTATTATGATTATATAACCTCCCATTTAAAACAATATCATTTTGTGGTCTTATAAAACCAAATTTTTCAATTGTATCTATATTTAATAAGGTTTTTGGGTTAAATTGCTTGTTGAGTGATATTAATTTATTAATATCGTTATTTTTCACATAAGAGGCTATGGCATGAAACGATCCAGATACCGATAATTTGGAATTAGGACCAAAGATAATGCCATTTGGGTTTAAAAGAAAAAAACTTTTTGCCGAAGATTGTAAAACTCCATTTATCAAAGAGCTGCTATTTCCATTAATTCTGGCAATGCTATTACAGTATTTGTTATCATTAAATAATACTTTTTCTTTATGATAAATATTAAATTTTTTAAAATTAAAAATTAAATTTCCATTGATTGACTCAGATGTGGATATTTCATATATGTCAGGTTGTTTTGAAATGAAGTTTGTTTTGTCTCCTGGTACAATACTTTTAGACACTACATTATTTACAAATAAAATCAAAATGATATTTATTTGGAATAATAATCTTAACATTTTCAATAATGAACTTTGATTGATTATATACTGGTAATTATTGTTTTGTGACCTGTTGCATAACATATATGGCTTCTTTTATTCCAATTTTTCTATTAGCACTGATAGTTGAATCAGAATTCGTAATATCCTTTTTAAATTCTGCTAATAGTTGTAAATACAATATTGCATCATTCAAATCAATTGTTGTATCTCCATTGATATTTCCATGGGTTACACAAGGTGTTAATGCAACATCAATACTGCAAGTAAATCCATGTCTAATGTCCTGAGATATTGAGACTGGTTGGTAATTGTCAATATTAATATTAAATATTGGATTTAATACAAATATATTTTTTGAATAATAAAATGTAACGAGCATTATTCCATTTGTAAGTTCAGGAACTATATTAGAATTATTTTCTATTATTTGTATTTGATTAAAATCTGTAACAATATTTGTTTTTCTATATGTATTAAATAGATTAAGATTAACTACATGGCTTTCAGTATTTTTATTATCAGGAATAAAAGACCAGGACATTGAATCTGTAGAATTTCCATATTCATCAACTGCTACAACTTTCCAGGTCAGCCATTTGCCATCCCATTCAGGTATTTCGATATATAACATACATTTATTAATATTTGTTATTATTTTATTTTCTTTAGGAATATCTGTTAAATGAAGTAATACATTATAACTTACTTTATCATTTTCAGGATCTTTTGCATGCTCCCACATTAAAAACAGCGATGTATTTTGGCTTGTATCTTGATTTTGTGGGTGTATAATTGAAAAAGGGTCTGGTGGTAAATTTGAATTTGAGGTTTTTGAAAAAAGCACATGTTGCTCAGAAGTTCTAACTATTTGATTTTGATCCTTTACATTAAAAAAGATTGAATACTTGCCAGGATTAAATAATTGAACAATAGATTCAAAACAATTATTTTCAGAATTCCATTCAAGCTCTACTGTTTCTTGATCCCATTGTTTTTGAGATGCAATTTCTGGATTACTGTCAGTATTAAGTGGCAATGAATTGGGTTTTATTATTTCTACATATACATTTTCAATGCGAGTTAGATTATGAGTGTTTATTTTTGCCCACATGGTAATATTCTTAATTTCAGCGTCAACAGTCATAGTTCGGCTTAAAATAATTTCAGATGGCTTGACACCAGCATCAGTAATTTTTACGTGATCTAATGAATCAACAGATTTATCAATTTGAACATTGAGAGCTTCCAGGCTCATTTCGCTCATGATAGGATTTTGAGCATAATTTGAATATTGCTTTGTAAGTTTCGACGCATAATCAAAACTATCATGTAAATTTATTCCATTAGCAAAGCTATTGAATAATTGAGTTATAAAAAACTCTCCATCCCTTGCGCCACCAGGTTGAAAGCCTCCTCTAAAAGATTCTTCATTCTCATCAGTACTTGTAATGACTATCCTATTCTTGTTTGATTCAAATAATTCATTTTGAAACATACCTGAAAAACATGAACCTATGATTGTTATAATAATTGGCTCAATATTTTTAATACTGCTTAGATTTGTCTCCAACGTATTAATCCATTCATTCAATTCATAAGGTAATATTCTATCAAAAGTATTTAAATGAAAAGCACCTGATAAGCCATATTCTGTTAAATCTAATGAACCATGACCTATTAATACAATATAAAGAGGGGCATTTAATTCATTAATTCTGTCATAAGCCCATATTTCAATTGCATTTTGTAGAGCTTTTTCATGATTTTCAAAGCTATTATCAGCTCCTTTTGGAATCTTTTGAACACTCTTTGGTACATAATACAGGATTTGATTATCTTGAAAGCCATTGCGAGTTAGATTTTCATATACACGACTTGCTGTAAATAAGTGGGTATCAATCCCTTCATTTCCCTTTTTTGAGCCAATTGAGATAATAGCATATCCAGAAAAGTTCTCCTGGTATAAAGTACTGGTATCATACCTGTTAGACTTCATTTCTTCATTACCAGCCTTATCTGCTGCAATAGTTTTAAAATAATACTTTCCTTCCTTTAATGCTTTATATTCAAAGATACCGTCTATTGCCTTGTCAATATCTTCATCTATCAGCAAATAATTATCATAATTGTTTATACTTACAAATAATGAAACTTTTGATAAATCACTAACAGGAATAACAGATTCATCAGAACTGTTATCTACTAAATATGTAATTGTAAAATGCCTGGATTGAGAATCAACTCTTATTGGGGATGTTGCTGTTGATATAGGTTTTTTAGTATCAATAAGAATAGTATGTTCTCCAACTTTAGACCAGCTTTCACATCCATCTTGCTCTTGAACATATAATGTATGTTCTCCATCTGGAAGATTTTGAAAATCTAAGGTCTTTGTATAACTGATAGTTGACGCATTAGCCAGTTTTTCTAAAACTCGACTGTAACGAAAAAAGCCAGTTCCATCACCAGCCCAAAACCATGTAGGACTTTTTTTATTTGTTGGTGTTTTACCCCATACTTTTGGAGCTTTAACAGGTGAATCATTATCTTGTATAAACACATTTATATCATGGTTTGGAAATTGATATTTTTCATCATTACTTGTAACCTTATAAGTTATTGTTTGTGTGTAAAATGATCCTTCATAGCATTTATTATCAATAGCTTCTACATTTACAATAACAGGTATATTCCATGTTTGATCTGTGAACTCAATTATTTCAGGTAATATAACAATTGCATGATGATCAAATTGTGGAGATATTGAAACACTATCAATTGTCTGACTTCCTAAAACAATAGTATATGAATCAGTCAGTCCATTTTCTGATACTTCAGTTGTAGTATTTGATTCATTAAAAATAATTTTTGCATTATCATCATCTTCAATTGTGTAAATATGAGTTTTTATGCATGCCTGACAATCACTTTCAAGTGACAGTTCAATTGATTCATCATCTTCATCAATATTATCATTAAATATTGATATTATTATCTCAGATGATCTCTGACCTGCCTGTATTACAACCTGTTCATTGATAATTTGAAAATCTTCATCAGGGCTTGCTGAGCCACCATTAACAACAAAACTGGTTTTTATATTGTGTGCAGCAATTTGATTAGTCATTACTTCAATTGAAACGTTTGTTTTATTTTCTAAATCATGAGAAGAATGATTTGCAAATTGAATAACAGGTTGAGATTCATTATCATGAATAGTAACTGTTACTGGTTTAACATTCATATTTGCGTATGCTGGATCAGTACTTGAAATCACAAAACTAATAATGTCTGAATGATCATTTTCATAAATATCATCATCAATAGCTGATATTGAAATAATTCTTTCCTTTTCCCAATCATCAGGTGTAAAAAAAATCCTTGAAGGCAGAACTTTGATTTGATCTTCTGTTATTAGTTCTACTCCCACTTCACTTGAAGGTCTTCGAGTTAAAACCATGGATAAATTATCACTACTGTTTGATTCACTTACCTCTGTCTTATTATCAGACTGTGAAATAACAATGGCAGGTTTATCCATAATTCTCGTAAAATATACAGAAGTAGCTGCTGGATTGTAATCATAATCCCTAACAGATACAAATACACCATAATCATCAACATACATATCTTTTATTAATTGATTCTTCTTTTTACTATTTACGCAATAATTTTTTTCATAAGATTCTCCATTATCACTGCTGATAGTTAAATATATGTTATTATTACCATCTCTTTTATCAAACCAACCTAAATATAATATTCCATTATAATAATGTAAAACAGGAGATGCTTGTAATCCCTTATTATCATCAGATGGCTTTGTATAATCAAATGAAGCCCCTAAATCTTTTGATCGTGCAATAATCAAATCCCCATCATTTTGTTTATCAGTATATGCAATATATAATGTACCATAAGGATCACTTATAAAATCAAAATCAAATTCACAATACTGATCATTACGATTAACTTGAATTTTGTTTGATTCATTCCAATATGTTCCATTATTTAATCCTTTCATGAGATAAATATTATGGGAGTCTGGATCAAGGTATGCTACAAAAGCATTACTGCTATGAACTCTAATCTTAGGGCTTAATTCATTTATCTGGTAACTGTTATTAGTCACTGTTATACCTTTATTTTCTAGAGGAAAGCCCCCATGAGGGTCTGTAACTTTATGAATATATAGATCAAAATCATAAATACTATCTTTACAATAAGTATATAAATAATAAATTGTTTTAGGATAATTAACTACACAAGCGCTTAATGCAGGATGTTTGGTAGGTCTTTTACATGAATATGCTTTTGTAATCCTTAATTGCTTTTTCAAATCTAATTGTTTTTTATCATTTAAATGGTTGAAGTTTCTATACCGAATCATCTGTGTGTCTTTTTCTAAATATGCAATATGAACGTAACCTTCTGAATCAACAACCATTTCAAAGTCAGTATCATTTTGTATATTAGAATCTAAAATGTATCCTGAATCATATGTTTTACCTTGATCAGTACTTCGAAATATTCTTATTACACCCTCATTTGAACTTAACAAATATAGATTACTTCCTGATTTTGCTATTTTTGATGTAATACTATTAGTTTGAGAAACTAAAACATATCTTGGAGTTTCCCATTCAGTAATAGTAGTATTTCTATATTCAGATGCATGAACAAAGTTAAATAAAAAAATCCATAAAAATAAATTATAAAGTATTTTATTCATCATTTATCTATCCTCAAAAAATATAACTCTGGTAATCACATCATTTGTAACCTCCATTGCAAAACCATAATAAACAAGAATCTCTTTCCCTGAAAACATTTTAATTGTCTTTTTGGGCTTTCCATAATTTTTTTCATTAAACTCAGCAAAATTCATTTTTATTGATTTTTCAACTATTTCAACAACTCCAGCAAGAGAAATCACTTTTGTTTTATCGTTTGTATATGAAACACAATCAAGGCTATCAAACTCTCTTTGTCTAAAACTACTAATAAGCATTTTTTCTGTTTTTTTGTTGATTATTCCTAAGTTAACTGGAGATTTAATAAAAAAATCTTTCATAACACGCTTTGTTTCAGGTATTTTTATAATTTTCCTTATACTTTCTGTATAAAATCCTGAACTTTCTAAATGCAAATACTTTGTCCAATATTCTTTATAAGAAGCATTTCGGTATCTTTCATATACAATTCTTCCCAAATTATAATAAGGGTTTGAAAATTCAGGCTCTGTTTTTATTGCTTTTTGTAATTTTTTGCATGCTTCAGTAGTCATATCTACTTTTATTAGGGGATCAGTTTTTAATAGATACATTGCAATACCAAGATTATTTAAAACTTTTGGATCTGATTTATGACTTTCTACTATAGTGTCAGCAATTTCGCTCATGGCTGTAGAATATTTGTCTAACATGATAAGTGTTGAAGAATAATTAATTAAAGCAGGCAAATAAAAAGGGTCTTTATCGCGAGCTTTTCTAAGGTATCGTGAAGCTTCTTTAAATAATAATTCTTTATTACAATCTTTTTTCGTTTTTCTCATCGTGTATAATTCTGCAATGCTTTCAGAATCGAACATTGTTGAAAGTTTGAAACGATGAACTATTGAGTCATCACATTTTAAAAGCTTTATCATAGCCAGATTATAATAAGAAAGACCAATATTGCTGAATACTTCTCTTGAAGGAAATTCTATTCTAAATAAATTAAAGAATTCTATTGCATCTTCGTATTTTCCAAGCTGATAAAAACGCACACCAATTTTAAAATAGTCTAAATATCTTATAATATTTTTAATTTTTATAATAATATTTTTTGCTCTTTGCTCAGGACATGGATAATTTTTTTCATCTGTTACATTTAAAGCTTTATACCATTTAACAAAAAAAGCCTTTCCTTTTTCATTTAGAAAAATTTGAGGATCATATCCAGCCATTGTCATATATAAAATTGCCATATTGTCAGCCTTTAATTCAACATGGGCTTTTTTATCAGAATCAAAGTCATTAAAAGCCATATGTGCAAGTTCATGAGCGATTATAAATGCTGCTTGTGAATCAGCTGTTGATTGAACATCAATATCAAAACAAAGTGATAACGATTGTCTTGTTAACAAAACTGTGCCGTCCTTAATACATTTTGCCAGTATTCCATCTGCCTGTCTTAAAATTACTAAAGATGGAAATTGTTTACTACTTTTATCTGCAACATTTAATAGTTTATCAAATATTTCATGTGCACGAATGACATAATTATTGTTTGTTTCCATTAAACCATATTCTTTAACCCACCATTTTGCATAATCATCTGGGTATGACGCAAGAATAATAGTTGGTTTAATAACTATTATCAAAATACATAATATTAAAATTTTTTTCATGACATAAAGTATTAAGGACTCATATTTTTCATAAGGCTAAAAAGTTTGCTATCCAATTCCGAACGTTGTTTTGGATTTAAATATCCCTGTTGAGAATTATTCAAAATTTGTTTGATATCATCTAAACGTTGATTAACAAGTTGAAGGTTTATACCATTTTTATTAGCATGTTGCTTGAAATTATTATAAATATCAGAAAATATATTTTGTTGCTGCTTCCAATAATTATCTGGTTTGTTTTGTCTTATTGCAATTCGTATTTCAAAAATATATTCACCCAAGGTATATATCGAAGCGTATCCTGATTGTTCCTTCCATAATTCAACATCAATAGATTTTTCTTCTGGCCATCCAGGAGATAAAAACTCATATGGAATTTGATAATCTTTATTTTCAAAAATAGTTTTCCTTTTGTGCCATGCCCCTGCAGCAAATGCTCTTTTGTTCTTGATTGTATTATTTATATCAATAAAAGAGAATGATTTACGATTCCTTTCAAAAGGTAAGCGCTTTATGTTATCAGGAATAGAGGTTATAACAGTCGAAGGCTTGTTCAGATTTATTATATAATAACCTGCTGGAAAAAATGAAAAAAAACCCAGGAAAACCAGTGCTATATACTTATACCTTCTAATTATGTTAAGCATTATTATCAAAATAATTATATAATATGGTTTAGTTTTTTCTTCTTGATCAATTGTAGGGTTGTATAAATGCCTTTTCATTTTTTTCAATTCTTCATCAATATTATCAATAGTTTCGCTATTTGAACTGTCGTAATAATCTTCAATAATTTCAAAACACGTTATACATTTTGATATATGTACATATACATTTTTTCTTTCTTCTTCTGTAAGTGTATTCTTTGCATATCCAATAATTTGATCATCATTTAAGCAGGTTTTACCATCATTAACAGGTCCTTTTTTTAACATACACAATGCCCATAAGTTGATTAAGTCTTTAATAGTCATATTTTTTTCGTGTATATATTGTTTCAAAATTCTCTCCATTTAAGCTAAAATTATATCTCTTTATTATTATGTTATTTGGGTTAAATAAAATTTAATCAATATTAAAAAATATTTATTAATTCTTTTAATTTTTGCAATGCAGATTGTTTTAACTGGGTAATTCGTCCTTCAGTTAAATTCATTTGAGCTGCTGTTTCCCTTCCTGTTTTTTCCTTGAAAAATAACTTCAATAAAACAATTCGTTCATCAGGCAACAAATTTTCAATAGCATTTTTAATCACTAACATTTTTTCAGAGCCTAAAGAATGATCAGGAATATCTTCTTCAATTTTTGCATTATATTTTTCATTGAGTGTTTTCCTTATTTCTCCATATATCCATTTTCTTGCATATGTTGAAAAAGCAGCTTTTCTTTTATAATCATAACCTGGAATAGCTTTGATTACACCCCAAACTCCAGAACTAATGATTTCTCCTTTAAGACTATGTGGAAACTTTTTCCAAACTGTATTATGAACAAATTGTATCTGAATTTTTAATATAGGATCAATATTGTTTATAAAATTTTTCCAGGCATTTAAAATCATTTTTTTTTCATTATCGCTCAAATTAAACCCTATTGCCAACTCTCCAAACAAATGTATTAATTTCTTTTCAATTTTTTCATTAATTTTTTCTTTTTTGCAATGGAAAGCATAATATTTTAATATTCTATTTACCTGATATGACTCATTATTATTTATTTCCCTTTTAAATACTTTATTTACTTGATGTGATTTATCAATTTTTTTTGATTTATCTGTTATATATCTTTCTAATGAATCTAATACAGGTTCAACTTCATTGGCAAATACCTTTTCAGCATTAGTCCATAATTCTATGTAAGAAATTTTAGCCATTGATTTATCCTTAAAATAAAATATTATTTGTTTATTGCAATTTTAGACAATTATATTTATTAATAAGTGTAATTACCTCAAGCTCTTTCACATTAAAGTAAAAAAAAACATTTGAAGTTCTTGTGCTCTTTGAATTAGTAAGGGTGCAACACAAAAAAGTTGCAGATTTATTTATAATTCATAGAAAATCCCAGCTGACCGCTTGCTAACGCACGCGGCTCTGATTATTAAATATATATCAGAGCCGCGCGCGTTAGCAAGCGGTCAGCTGGAAATGTTTTAAATATTTTCAACTATTTTGTGTTGCACCCATTAGTAATTGATTGGTGAATTATTATATTGACCAAAAAAATTTTTACCTATTGTGGTTTTTTAATATAATATGGTTATTCTTTTATTAAATAAATCAAAATATTAAAGTATAATATCATTTTTTTTATTTAAATTAAATTTTTAGCCTTTTGAAATGCATAATAATAATGATTAAAAAATTTTTATTTATAACAATAACTAATTCAATTATTAATTACTCTAATAAAAAAATGTCAATATTTCAAGTAGTTTTTCGGAGTTAATTTTATATTTTCAATTTTTTAATTAATTTATTGCAGTTTTTTTAAAAAAGGGAACAACATAAGTAACGCCCTCTGTTGAGGAAGACGTATTAAAATAATATTAATAAATTAATAATGCTTCAAAAAAACATTTTTTTTATTACAAAAGTCGAAATAAAGCCTATTTGTTTTTAAATAGGAAAAACCATCAATTTAAGGAGGCCACCAAGATGCTTTTAAATTATTTCAAAACAAAAATATTCTTTGTATTTACATTATTTTTATATTTTAGTTTTAATCCTGTTTTTGCTGAATATGAATGTATAAAATGGGATACTCCTGATTTTAGCTTGAATCTTCCTGATGATAGTAAATGGAAAATAAGATTAAATGCTGATAGCTGGGGAGCATCAAGCGATGGTGTATGGTGGATAATAAAGCCAAATGCAAAACAACCTCAAATTTTAAGTCCTTCATTCAGTGCTCTTTCAAATAATTGTTACAAAATTCATATAAGATACTCAGTTACAGGAGGTGGGAGTGCTATAGCTAGAGCATATTTTGATGTTGGGAATGGTAATTGGCAGACGTACTATATAGAAAAATGGGTAACAATGGATGGTAATGCGCGTAGTCTGGAGTTTATTGTACCCACTGAAGCTCGCGGCAAATTCACAAGAATATTGTTTGATTTATTTGACTCAGATAATTGGAAAGATCGAACAGTTTATGTAAACAATATAGTAATATATGGTGAAACGCCAATATGCAATTACAGCCTTTCCTCATATTCAAAAAATATCGATCATCAAAGCTATTCAGGGAGCTTTAAAGTTAACACATCAAGTGGCTGTCAATGGTCTGCAAGTGAAAACTATAGTTGGTTAAAAATTACTTCTGGTTCATCAGGTAGTAGTTCTGATTATATCTACTATCAAGTAGATGAAAACACTAACACTTCATCACGTACTGGTAAAATAACTGTTGCTGGAAATAC
>Ga0272440_1002519_pt1 | contig 14219 bp, 3 predicted proteins | sample SSMMMBAug17_FD_192440 | JGI IMG/M metagenome (GOLD analysis project Ga0272440, IMG submission 192440) | Marine sediment archaeal communities from Little Sippewissett salt marsh, Falmouth, MA, United States - SSM-MMB-Aug17 | ecosystem: Environmental > Aquatic > Marine > Wetlands > Sediment ...
GGGCGCTTTAGCGTCCTTTTTCCATTCAGCGTTGGGCTTTAGCCCTACGCTGTTCTTGGATTTGCCGAAATAAATCATTTTCAATGTTTCTCTCTAAAAAGTCCGACTTTTTGGGAATGCGCCCTTTGAAACTGTATCCTTAGGAATGCTCGGAAAATAAGTTCCCCATTTAAAAATGCTTGACTGTTCAAGAATTTAAAATCAAGCATATGCGTACCAAGCTTTTCATTTTTGTTTTTGAACCAGGATTACACTGAAGAAGATGAACAATTAATAAATGAGGAACTTATTTTCAGAGATCTCCTTAGATAAAATACTATTGACAATTACAATCATCAACATATAATACATCCATGTCAAAAACGCTCATACTCACAGAAAAACCATCAGTAGCAAAAGATTTTGCCCGTGCTTTAAATGTGACAAGCCGCTATGATGGCTACATTGAAAACAATTCATTTATCATTACCTGGGCAGTTGGCCATCTCGTAGAACTCAAAAAACCAGAGGATTATCATCCCCGATGGAAATCTTGGAAAATGGACACCCTGCCCATTATGCCAGAATCCTTTGACTATAATCCCATTGATCGAACATATCAGCAATTGAAGATTATTCATAAATTACTGAATACTGATATCAGTAAAATTATTATTGCGACTGATGCCGGACGAGAGGGTGAGGTTATTGCGCGAACGATATTGATGAAATGTAATCACTTATATAATACTGCCTTATTTCGTTTCTGGACCAGTCAGGCATTGACAGATGAAGTCATTCGTGAAGCCCTGAATAATTGTAAACCGGCAGATGCCTATGATCGCTTGTGGAAAGCGGGGCAATCACGACAAATTGCTGACTGGCTGGTTGGCATGAATGGATCTCGTGCTGCAACATTAAAAATGAATGATCTGTTCAGTGTTGGGCGCGTTCAAACTGCTGTTTTGGCTCTTTTAGTGGATCGACGTCGAGAACGCGAAAATTTTAAACCTGAACCCTATTGGATACTCAAAGCATTGTTTACCAATCCAAAAGGCGACTGGTATGGCACCTGGTTTCGTAAACGCCAAACCCGAATCCCTTCCGAAGAAAAGGCGCTGGCAATTGAAAAAAAAATTGCGGGTATGGATGGTATTGTTCAATCGGTAAAACAACAAAAAAAATCTGAGCCCCCGCCCCTGTTGTATGCATTGACAGATTTGCAGCGGGATGCAAACAACAAATATGGCTTTTCAGCCCAAAAAACGCTTCAAATGGCTCAGGATTTATATGAAAAATTTAAATGTCTGTCCTATCCCAGAACTGATTCAAATGTATTGGGATCTAAAAATGCAGATCTTGTTCAATCAATTGTCTCAAAATTGTCATCTGTATATAATGATATTTTTGCTGGTGTTCAATCCCGACGTATGAAAAATACTTACAAACGCGTATTTAATGACGCGAAATTAACTGATCATCATGCATTGATTCCGCTTTCACCATTGCCATCAAACGTATCATCGGATCATCAAAAAATCTACATGCTCGTCTTGAAACGCTTTGCCCAGGCATTTCATGCAGATTGTCAGTTCGAACAAACCGAAATTATCACACTTGTTTGTGATGAAACTTTCAGAACTAGAGGGAAAGTTATTTTGGTGCCTGGATGGAGAATTCTTGAGACACAATCAGCCAAACCACAACAGCGTAAAACAGAGGATGAAGTTGAAGAACAAGAACAACTCCCTCCCCTTAAAAAAGATGACCCGGCTCATGTTCAGGAAACCGATTGTTTAAAAAAACAAACAAAACCACCCCCAGAATATACTGAAGCCTCTTTATTGAGAGATATGACCAATCCCGGGCGATATGTTACTGACGATAAATTAAAAAAAATCTATCGGGGTGATATTGGTCTTGGCACTCAGTCCACCAGGGCACAGACAATTGAAACACTGCTGGCACGTAAGTATATTGTTCGTAACAAACGTCAAATTATAGCCACAGACAAAGGTTGTCTGCTTATTGAAACATTGAGACAGTTCGAGATTACAAAAAAACTCACATCCCCCGAAGAAACTGCCCGATGGGAAATGCAGCTCGAAAATATTGCTCAGGGTAATGGTTCTGATGATGAATTTTTAGAAAATATCAAAACATTCGTGGTTCAATCTGTTGAAGAATTTAAAACCAATATCATTAACATTGATCCCAGAAAATTGGGTAAATGCCCTGAGTGTGGTGGCGACATTATTAAAGGTAAAAAAGACTATGGATGCGCCAATTGGCGTGAAACTGATGGTGCATGCAAGGTTGTGATCAAATCAAATGTTCATGGTCGTTTTATTTCTCCCTTTATGCTGCGTCGCCTGCTCGAAGATCATAAAGTTGGCCCATATTTATTTCCTGAACAAGATCCTTCTTTTGGTATGATCCATCTGGAAAAAATAGGAAGTTCATGGGAATTGCGTGTAAAAAATTCCAAAAAACCCAATCAATTATCTCAAAATGTTCTGGCGGAATGCCCTTTATGCGGTGGAGATATTATTGATACACCAAAAGCATATGGTTGCGCTAATTGGAAAGGTGCTGGATGCAAATTTGTTGTTTGGAAAACAATTGCAAAACGTGAGACAACAAAAGAAGAAGCCATCAAGCTTATTGAAACTGGAACGACAGACTTGCTTGATGGTTTTGTATCCAAAAATGGCAAAACATTTCGTGCCAGATTGACGCTTCAAAGTACCAATGGAGGGGAGATGTTGAAAACAAGTTTTGAGTTTTCCAATTAATGCGTTTGTATCACACAAAGGAGCGTTATTTTTATGAAAAAAAATATCTTGATGATTCTTTGTTTCATACTTATCATCCCATTAACCTCATATGCGCAATCAGTCATTCGGTTCAGTCAGTCAGAATATATTGCATATGAAGGTGATGATTATATCAATGTCAATGTTAAAATCCAATTTGAAGGCAACAGCGCACCCATTCATATCAATGTTGGTATGACTTTATGCTCTGCTGAATCAGATTATTCAGTTGCTGTGATGCCTATTACATGGAAATCAGGTGAGCCTGATGTAAAATCACTTCTATTTAACATTGTCGATGATAATGTTTTTGAAGAAACCAAAAGCTTTAGACTGATATTGGCAAATCCATCTGATAATGCCATTTTAGGAAATCCATCAATTGCAACCCTGACAATCATTGATGATGAGACAAACACGTATTATTATGTTTCTCCTTCCGGAGATGATACAAACACTGGTTCTTACGATTCTCCCTGGCGCACGTTGGAAAAAGCTGCAAATATGGCAATAGCAGGGGATACAATATGGATTCGAGCCGGTACATATTATGAAACCTTAAGTCCTGGTCATTCCGGTTTTAGTGATGCCTATATCACGTTTCAAAATTTTGCATCTGAAACAGTTGTCATTGACGCTGATGGTCGAAATCATGGTATTATTCTTTGGAATAAATCATTTATCAGAATATCTGGATTTGACGTCAAAAATGCTTTATCAGATGCGGTTTTTATCGGGCATTCAGATGACAGTGAATCAAAAAATAACATAATCGAAAAACTGTCCATTCATGATTGTCCTACAGATACTGGCATTGCTGTATTTGGAACAAATAACCACATTTTGAACAATACAATTTCTGGCTGTCGATATGGCATTTATTTCAGTGGCAATAGTCAAAACATTTCAAATAATGAAATATTTAATTGCAGCAAATCCGGCATTGCTCCCATAGGAAATTATAACGTTATTCAACATAATCATATTCATCATAATGCAGAATATGGCATTTCTACCTGGCTTGGCAGCTCGCAAACCCTCAATGATTTAACGATTCAATTCAATATTATTTATGACAATGGACAACAAGATATCCATCTAAATGGTGATGGCCCTGGAGAAAAACCGAATAACATTTTTGTTTATAACAATACCATTTTAAACGCATCCGCTGATAATGGTATTTGTGTTTATGGTGAATGTCATCATCTTAAAGTAAAAAACAATATTATCAGCGGTATATATGCCCATTGTGCGTTAAGTCTTCCCAATATTGACATGGCAGGTTTTGCGGAAGATTTTAATATATTTTATCAAACAAATGGGATTTATATCAACAATCAAGCTTATACATTTGATGATTATCAACGCCAATTTGGGCATGGGATGAATAGCTTTTTTGCCGATCCCATGTTAAATGAAAATTTTACATTAAACCCCGAAAGTATTGCGATTGACAGCGGAACAATAATTGTACCCGAAATATTAGGCTTGGGCTTTTCTGTAGATATTGGTGCCATTGAATATACGAAAAGCGTTTCCTTACCCTCTGCTAATTTTATCGCCAGTGAACAACAGGGGGCCTCCCCACTTGACGTTCAATTTGTTTGCGCCAATCATGGCATATCATGGCAGTGGGATTTTAACGATGATGGCATCATTGATGCCTCCTCAAAAAATCCTGTTCATACCTATACTGAAGTTGGTAGCTATTCTGTCTCATTGACAATCCTTTCCCAGAATCATCAGGTCTATAAGATAAAAGAAAACTATATTCACGTGACAAATGGAAATGACTATTATGTTTCTATTTCAGAAGGTGATGATATCAATCCTGGAACATTCAGTTCCCCATTTCAAACCATTCAAAAATGTGCTGAAACAGTTGATCGTGGTGACAGATGCAATATTCGCCAGGGGATATATAGAGAAATGATCACGCCAGGTAATGATCAAATTACATTTACCAGCTATGATGATGAAGAAGTCACTATTTCTGGAACAGAAATTTTGCCAAATACTTCCTGGTCTCATTATCAAGACAATATTTATCAAATTCCCATACAATGGAGTTTAAATGTCAGGCGAAGTGAAGATATTCATCAAATATCGAATAATCAGGTATTTGTTGATGGCAAAATGATGGTTGAAGCACGTTGGCCCAATATTGATGTTAACAATGCCACAAAAATTACAAATATTGCAGGTGTGCGTGAAGACAATGCCAAAACAGATGCGGCAACACTGATTACAATGCAAAAAGCAAAATATATTGATGAGGATATTGCGACAGCTGGTGATTTCTGGGTAGGTGGAAAAATTAATCTGGCCGCAGGATTTAACTTTATATTTACAAGTGCGGATATTACAGCACAAACATATAATTCGGTGACAGTTGAGTTTCATGATGACCCGGGAGCATGGAACAGTCGATCCAGTTTTGATACTGAATATCTTAAGCCACAGGAAGCCAATTATTTCTATTTGTGGGGAAAGCTTGAAGCCTTGGATTGTCCTGGAGAGTGGTTTATTGATCCTCCTGATAACTATTCTGGAAATAACTATGTAAATGAAGCGTTTAGCGGGACTTTATATATGCAATTACCTGATAATAGTAATCCATCTGAATCCAACCATCTTATTGAACTCAAGAAACGAAATTGGGCCTTTGATCTGAGAAATAGATCTTTTATTACAATCAAGAATATCAAAATATTTGCCTGTGGTATTGTCAGTAACCCGACATCACATGATAACACGATTTCAAACATTTCTGCCACATATCTGTCTCATTTCAGAGAAATTCCCCCATTTTATGATTCCGATGGTACGCAGGGCATTCGATTATATGGAAATAATAATGTTATTCGGGATAGTTATCTCGCTTATAGTGCCGGCATGATGATAGACCTTCAGTCATGGCAGGAAGATAATGGGAATCAACTGATAGAAAATAATGTCATACATGATATTGGATATGAAGGTAGTGGTGCCGCAATCAGTGGTGAGAATATAGATGGCTTGCATAAGAATCTGATTTCACACAATACAATTTTTACATCCAGTTTACGAATGATTGATCTTGGATCTGGTATTGATGTTACATATAATGACACGTATCAGTCTCATTTACAATGCACAGATATTGGTACAATTTATGGCTGGGGCAGTGATGGCAAAGGTTCCATTGTTGCTTACAATCTGGTGCATGACTCTCATTCTGAATATAATGGAGATTTGAATAAATATGGCACCCATGGAATTTATTTGGATGATGATACTTATAACTACATAATTTATCGAAATATTACATGGAATACAAGTGCACCAGGCATTGCAATGATGGGCACAAATGGAACGACTTTTGCGGGCTATGATGAATATAGCGCATCAAATCGAAAAATTTATAATAATACAGTTGATGGCACCATTGCCGCCTATCTTAAAGATACCTATCATGGACTTCCCACACATTTAATTGGAACCGAATTTAAAAACAATTCTGCCACCTTGTTATATGGATTTGAACATGAAGAACTGGTCTTATCCAATAATTTTGAAGGTGATGGCCTGTTTATTGACAAAAACAATAGAAACTACGCTTTAATGCCTTATTCCCCATTAATTGATAATGCCCTTGAACTCACGCCATACACCCAGGGATTCACTGGCTCTGCACCAGATATTGGGGCCATTGAAAACTCAGATAAGGCCTTTGTTGCGGGTGCGATTATTCAAGAAAAAGATTTGGAAAAACTTTTGGTCAATTGCTATCGAAAGGTTGATAATTTTGAATGCCAGATTGAAAACCTTCCCATTGGCAGAAAACTACCAGAAAACTTTAAGCTGTTTGTTGGCAATGTTCAAAGTGAGGCCTGTTTTACGCAAATGAATTATCAAACCCATTTGGGAACCGGTTTTTGCGATATTGCAAGTCCGAACTTATCAGGAGAACAACCCATTTCTATTCAACTTGACGATAATATACCATCAGTGCAAAAGGGATCTATCAATATTGATGCCACAGCATTGGCGGTACACGCTGTTACGATAACCAGTGATAGTATGGCAGGTGGTTATTCCATAACCATTATTGGACAAAATTTTGATATATCACCAGACTTTTTGGCGGTTTCACAAGAAATAATCATAACAAATACATCTGAGAAACCCTTATATCAATATCAAATTCCTGTTGTATTAAATACGCAGGCATTAATTGCAAGCAATCATATGACAGCCAATTGCGGAGATATTCGATTCTATAATTCATATGGCAATCTGCCCTATTGGATTGAGAGCGGATGTAACAGTCAGGAAACACTTATCTGGGTCAAAGTTCCATTTATACCTGAAAATGAATCCATTATTTATGCACGATATGGAAACTTGAGTTTATCTTCACAAAGTAACCCGCAAGTAACATTTTATTATTTTGATGATTTTGAAGATGGTATCATGCAATCATTTTATGACATCAGTGAGGGAGATGGTGTTACGATAACAGAAACAGGCGGTAAGTTGAGAGTTTATGGCAGAACAAACAGCTCAAACAAGTATGATACCTTTGGCATTTCATTCATGACCTGGGACACGAAAGTCTTTCGATTCCCAATGGAAAACTATATCATAGACTCAGAATTGACAATTTTATCTGGAACTGAAGGTTTCAAAGCCATTCTCGGAAGTGGCAACTTATTTTTGTTTAATGACCCGAGTGGAGAGCCTTTGGGAAAAGATATTGGCTACTGGAATATCAATTCATGGGTATACAATGGAAAAAGCCGCATTCATACAGCCCTTTTTAGTGATAAAAAGATCAGCCTTTCATGTGAAAAAAATGAGAATCAGAAACGCCTTCAATTTTTTGAAGATTATGATTTTAATCAGCCACTGGCAGAAAGATCGTTAGATGATCCATCAATGGGGCATTTTGAATATGGACCAGATGCTTCAGACACAGATTTTGAGGCAATGTTTGATAATATTAAAATTCGTTTATATACCTTCCCCGCACCGCTGGTTTCCCTCGGAAAAAAGCATTATAGCGTTGAAATTGACAATCAGGCATGTGAGAATATTCAGGTTTTAAATGCGGGTATTATCCACTGTCATGTGCCTGATGTGCCTGATGGAATAGTTGAAATTAAAGTAACCAATCCTGATGGAGAATCTAGCATACTTGAGTTAACTCTGTAAAATCAATGAACAGGTGTGAGATGCATCAAACGCAAAAAGGATTTGCTTTAATGACTTAGGAATGCTCTGAAAATAAGTTCCTCATTTCTGAAAGAGTCAATTCTATTCATTTTGAACCTGGATTACGCTGAAGAAGATGAATAAGATGAATTAAAAGTGTTTTATTTCATCTTATTCATCTTCTTCAGCGTAATCCAGGTTCAAAAATAGGAATTCAATATATTAAATGGGGAACTTATTTTCAGGTATTTCCTTAGGAAATTTCCTTAGTCGCACATACACACAATCAAAAAATTAATTATACCTGTTTCATAGCGTATAAGGCACAATTCATGCTTACCATTCAATAATTATGAATATCGCAACATATACTCTATCAAAAACAATCTATGAAAGCCAAAGAACCCTGGTCATGCAGGGAAAACACAAGCATAAGGCGCTGCCAGTTATAGTCAAGATGTTGAACTGTGAATATCCTCAGCCCGATGTTTTGGATAAGTTTCAGCATGAATATGATATTTTGCAAAAACTTAATGATTGTTCTGGTGTGATAAAAGTCTATGAATACCTGTCATTAGAGCAACCTCCGGGAATTGTTATGGAAGATTTTGGCGGAATTTCTCTGGATAAACGCAGTTTTTCGCTTTCAATTCGAGATTTCCTCTTGATTGCCATTCGTATGACACAGATTCTTGGCGAAATTCATGCCTTACAGGTGATCCACAAAGATATTCAACCTGCAAATTTTGTTTTAAACCCAGAAAGCCGCCAGATAAAACTGATTGATTTTGGCATTGCAACTATAAAGTTATCAGACACCGAGCAAACGCCTGTGAATCCATTTCTTATGGAAGGGACATTATCCTATATATCACCAGAACAAACCGGACGCGTGAATCAGTCTGTGGATTTTCGTACTGATTTGTATGGTCTGGGCGGATCATTCTATCAGTTGTTAACAGGGCGACCGCCTTTTCAGTCGGATGATCCATTGGAGCTGGTCCATTGTCATCTGGCTAAATCCCCCACACCATTGCATGATGCTCAAATACACGATTTTGGCAGTTATGAAAAGATCTCTCCACAACTCTCAAATATCGTCATGAAATTGTTGGAAAAAGAACCTGATAATCGGTACCAGAGTACATGGCGTCTGCTGACAGATCTAAAAAAATGCAAGGAAATGATTCAACCGGATGGCACAATTCATTTGTTTCCAATTGATCCTGCAAAAAAATTTAACCAAATGAATTTACAAAATAAATTATATGGACGATCAGTTGAACAGAAAATGCTTCGTGATATATTTATCAGAAGTTGCGGGACAAATGAAACCAAAAACGCAAGGTGTCAATCAGAGTTAATTTCTGTTACTGGATATTCAGGAATTGGCAAGACAATGCTGGTGAATACGCTCAAGGTAGACGTGACCCAACGCGGCTGTTTTTTTATTGCTGGTAAACATGATCCTTTTCAACGAAAGCCTTATCAAGCAATTGTTTATGCATTCAATGATTTGTGCAGGCAATTACTCACTGAGAAAAAAGCGTTGGTTCAGCAATGGAAAAGGAAAATAAAACAAGCCATTGGCGACAATGCGCGTGTGTTAACTGATATCATCCCAGAATTAACTTATCTTATTAGCAAATCCAAAGATATTGCCGATTTGCCACCATCTGAAGCACAAAATCGGCTGAATATGGTTTTTCAAAACTTTGTGCAGGTATTTTGTCAAATTGAACATCCATTGGTGTTATTCTTAGATGATTTCCAATGGGCAGATGCTGCCTCATTGAAATTGATAGAAATATTGATAACAGGTATCCGCCAATATTTTTTGGTGATTATTGCTTATCGTGATAACGAAATCCAAAAAACGCATCCTTTACATCAAACAATGGACAACATTCGTAAAGCCCGAATTCATGTTCAGGAACTGGCGCTTCAACCCCTTGATAAAGAACAAATCAAAGTGCTTATCAATGATTCGTTTGGTGATCAAGGTGATTCAACCCAAACCCTTTCAGAAATAATTTGTCAAAAAACACGCGGCAATCCATTTTTTGTAATAGAATTTATCAAGTCCTTGCATTCAGAGAACCTGGTACGATTTGATCCCAAAACTGGTAAATGGCATCAAGACATGGATGCCATACAGCAAACCAATATCAGTGAAAATGTGGTGGAAATGATTGCCGCTAAAATTCAAAAACTACCGCATCAAACTCGTCATATTTTGAGAACTGCCGCTTGTATTGGCAGACGATTCTCTTCTGACATTTTATGCATTTTAAATAATATTTCACCCAAAAGGCTTTCTCAGATCCTTCAGGAAGCAATTATTGAGGATTTAATTGTAACGATCAATAAAAATTCATACAAGTTTTCCCATGATCGCATTCATCGGGTGGCATATTCACTCATTCCAACGAACGAGCGCGCAAAGTTTCATCTGGATATTGGTTTTCAATTGTATCATCACTTTGATCCCGAAAATGTTGATGGTGCATTGCTCTTTGATATTGTCAATCAAATGAATTTAGGCGATGAAGGCCATATTTTTGAAAAAGATAATCACACATTGTTGACTGACGAAAAACGTTGGATAATAGCAAATCTCAATTATTTGGCGGCAAAACAGGCGCGTTCAACCCTGGCTATTGATCAAGCATTGACATATATCAATAAGGCCATTCAATTGATACGTCAGGATGGATGGCAAAAACAAAGCAAACTGACACAAAAAATCTATGATGCTGCTGTAGAAAATGCCTATTTGGCGGGCGACACTGAAGAAATGGAACAAATACTGACCGAGATTTTAGCAAATGCAACACAATTTGTTGATAAAGTCAGAGCTTATGAAATTCGAATTCAGTCATTGATATCTCAAAATTTATTGGCTGAAGCCATTGACATTGCATTTTATGCGTTGAGAGAACTGGGGAACAAAATTCCTGAAAAACCTGGAAAAATGGACATGGTCATGGGCTTTATTCAAAATAAATACTTTTTGTTGGGGAGAAATCCAGAATCAATTCTTGATCTACCGGTTATGACTGATCCCAAAATGTTGGCGTCCATGCGGATTATAAATCTTGTATTGCTTCCGGTGTATTTGACACATAGTGGATTATTTCCATTTTTAGCATTTAAAGGCATTCGAATAACGCTTAAATATGGGCTATCACCACAAGCCGCGTCAGTTATCCTGTCATATGGTATGTTACTTTGCGCAGTAATAGGCCATATAGATCGGGGCTATCAATTTGGGCAGTTGGCCATTCAAATTGTAGAGAAGTTTTCAAACCGATCAGGTACATGGATTCATCATATGGTCAATTTGCTCATCCGCCATTGGAAAGAAAGTGTGCATGAAAATTTAGCCCTGATTTTAGATGCCTACCAGACTGAACGAGAAACAGGCAATCTGGAATATGCCGCATTTTCACTTCAAATGTATTGCCAGATATCTTTTTTTAGTGGAAAGGAATTGCGTAAGCTTGAATCAGAAATTAGAAAATACAAACAGGTTATCATAGATATCCGACAAATTGTTCCGCTTCGCTATATCGAACAACTTCATCAGGTCGTCTTGAATGTGTCAGGTCAATCAAGTAATACTTTTCTCCTCAAAGGCAGAGCATATGATGAAGACCAGATGATACAATACCATATGGATGCCAATGATCGCACTGGTTTATGTCTCTTGTACTATAACAAACAGGTTTTGTCTTACCTGTTTGAGGACTACGAGCAAGCGCTTAGATTGTCAATCATCACAAAAGAATATCTGAACAGTGTTATGGGGACTGCCCTTGTGCCATGCTTTTACTATTTTGAAACTTTGAGCATGCTGGCCATTTATGATCAATCAACGATAGGTAAACAAAAAGATTTTCTGGGACGAATCGCAATAAATTTCAAAAGAATCAAAAGTTGGGCAAAATTTGCGCCCATGAATTATGAACAGCAGCATTTACTGATTCTGGCTGAATGGTATCGTATCCTTCAAAAAGATAATAAAGCAGGCGATTTTTATGATCGGGCAATTGAGGCTGCCAAACGCAATAATTATATCAACGAGCTTGCATTGTGTAACAAACTGGCTGCCCGATTTTTTCTGTCTCGAAACAAGAAACGAATGGCGCAAACCTACATGTACGAATCCTGGTATCAATATTATTGTTGGGGCGCATTGGCTCTAACACAGATGCTTGAAAAAAAATACGCAAGTTTATTTAAAATTCATCCCATGAAAACAGTGAGTCGCATGGAAAGTACTGCTGATACGCTGTCATCATCACAAACAGGAAAAATCTCTGAAAGTCTTGATTTAAGCAGTTTCATGAAATCCATGCAAGCCATCAGCAGTCAAATCCATCTGACAACACTTTTAAATCAGTTGATTGAGATTATGATTGAAAATGTAGGCGCAAGACTTGGATATGTTTTACTGGAAAAAAATTCAAAATGGTATCTTACAGCCCAATCCCATGTTGATAGAACGTTAAATGTGCTTGATGATGAAATTGACTTTGAATCGTTTGCGGATATCCCTCACGAAATCATATATTATGTGATTCATACGCGTCAAATGCTTTGCTTGAACGATCCCCACATGGAGGGTGATTTTGCACAAATCAAATATATTGTCGAGAAACAACCTGCCTCCATACTTTGTTTACCCATTTGCCGAAATGATGAAATGTGTGCTGTCATTTATATGGAGAATAATCTCAACTCTGGTGCATTTACAAAGGATCGACTGTTTATACTTGAATTACTGGCCGGGCAGGCAGCGATATCAATTGAGAATGCAAGGTTGTATCAGAATCTGGATGCCTTGAATCGTGCACAGGCGAGATTTGTGCCGCATGAATTTATTCAACTTTTGCAAAAAAATTCCATTATTGATGTCCAATCAGGAGATTATGTTAAAAAGGAAATGTCAGTGCTCTTTTCAGATATTCGTGATTTTACGCATCTATCCGAAAAAATGTCACCTGAAGACAATTTCGGATTTATCAATGGATTTTTAAGTCGTCTGGAACCAGTTATTCAAGAGCATTTTGGCTTTATAGACAAGTTCATTGGTGATGCTATCATGGCGCTTTTCAGTGGCGCGCCTGACAATGCGGTTTCAGCAGGAATAGACATGTTGAAACGATTGCAAACCTATAATGCACATCGTAAGCGAAAAAAAAGAAACCCTATAAAAATTGGCATAGGTATTAACACAGGTACGTTGATGCTGGGCACTGTTGGCGGTGCAGATCGAATGGATGGAACTGTTATCAGTGATTCGGTAAACCTGGCATCTCGATTGGAAGGATTAATGAAAATTTATGGCGTGCCGCTGTTAATCAGTCATCATACGTATGAACGTTTGCACCATCCTGATGCTTATTGTATTCGGAAATTGGCAATTGTTAAAGTTAAGGGAAAATCAGAAAAGGTAACTGTTTATGAAGTCTTTGATGCGGACTCAGAAAAAGATAAGGGGATGAAAAAAGAACTTTCGGACACATTGTCAGGAGGAATTGATCTGTTTGAAAAGAAAAAGTTTGAATTGGCGCGTGAAAAATTCAAGTTTTGTGCTAAAAAAATGCCGAAAGATCCAGTTGCACGTTATTATTTAAAGGCTTGCGATCAAGAAAAATTCGCATGATTATTTTTTAGGAATTCTCGAATAATAAGTTCCCCATTTTAATTTTTCAATCATTTTAAGTGGTTATTTCTTAAAATTTGGCTAAAAAAATACTAAGCAATTTTATACCTCAATATAGATTTAAATTGAGGTATTGATATTAATAAAACAAAAATGGCACATATTTGCTTAGGAATGATCGGAAAATAAGTTCCCCATTTAAAAATGCTTGACTGTTCAACAATTTAAAATCAAGCATATGCGTACCAAACTTTTCATTTTTGTTTTTGAACCAGGATTACACTGAAGAAGATGAATAAGATCGCATAGGTCTATAAGTGTTGGTGTTTTTCATAACATACTAATATATTTCAGAATACAAAAAATAATCAAAAAATTAATAATAATTAAAAAAAAGTGTAAGAATTCAGAATTTTTCGACCTGTGGCATCAGAATCGATAATTATGCCGCCAGTTTGAATTCCAAATAATCATCAGCAAACCATCTTTCGCTTTCATTATTTTTTATTAAGGCTGTCAGACCAGCAAGACAAATTGAACCATCCTTTGACCAA
>Ga0272440_1002520_pt1 | contig 14216 bp, 7 predicted proteins | sample SSMMMBAug17_FD_192440 | JGI IMG/M metagenome (GOLD analysis project Ga0272440, IMG submission 192440) | Marine sediment archaeal communities from Little Sippewissett salt marsh, Falmouth, MA, United States - SSM-MMB-Aug17 | ecosystem: Environmental > Aquatic > Marine > Wetlands > Sediment ...
ATAGCTCTTTCAAGTTGTATCAAGAATTGAATGATTATTTGATTTTATAACAATACTAAAACAGGTAGCCGATTATGCGGTTTAGCATAATTCATACCATAAACATCGTATGTGATTTATATTTTTAAAATTTATTAAATACCTATAAATATTGTTAAAAATTAATAAGCATGATGATGCATTTGTCGGTAAATATCCAAGAAATCATGATATCCGGATCCGGTGATTAACTGGTTATCTTCCCTATTTTGTACGTTAAGGTGATGTAACAAAATATAGATTGTTTTAAAATTTTGATTGTAAACAAATTTTAAAAGGACTATTTTGAAATCCACTGACAGCGGTTATTGAGTTGAAACTCAACAATAACAAAAAACAAGGAGCAGAATCAACTGCAATCAGCAGCTGTACGAAACTTGATGAACAAGTATCCACTGTAATGAAATCAAAACCTAACTTGGAGTTCAATAAACATAAAAGCAAGTAGCCAAAAACTTGGACATCGGCTACTGTACTGAAATCAAACGAAGCAACAATTTATTTGTCGGCTAACATCCAAAATATCATAAAATGCGTAAAAACCGCTTTGCCGACTATAATGCGAAAAAATAACCTTGATTCACTGCTTATATTCTTAAACTTGGGACGTAGGGTACTGAAACTTATTTAATCATTGATATCAATTTTGTTTTACAATATTATTAAAATGCTTTGAAAGCTGAGACCCAACGCAACCGGTTATTGTTGCAAATTCAAAAAACCACGCAAAAAGAACTATGATTCGTCTGATTTAAATGATTACTATGATGGGGTTGTTTTGCTGAGCAAAAACGAAATTGGTTTAATTTTGGACAACGACTCAACTGCTTTGAATTCAAGTGCTGAGCAAAAAAAAACAATCGGTTTATTTTTTGAGAATGACCCAAGCTCTTTGGGTTCAGGCGCTGAGCAAAAACGCAATAGATTAATTTTTAAGACATCGACAAAAGTGCGTTGAGTAAATGCTGAGCATTTACTCAACTGCTGTAGATGAACGATCCACACAAGTTTTTTAGTGCAAACGATTATTGTGCGAAAAATTTTTTTAAATAGGAAAATGAAATCTATGATATTAAATCTTGTGAAATTAGATAATTTCAAACATCTCTTAAGATTGTTGAGATTAAATACAAAATTCTATTTAATTTGATGTTCAATAAAATTTTCTATATTTAATTGAGTTTATTTGATATAATTATTATATGACACATTCAATAAGATCTCTCTGTATTAACAATAATAAAGTGTGCCTAGAATTAAAGAAAAAATGGGTTGAAAGCGCATAGTTCTACAAGTTTTGGTATTTTGAAAAAATCAGGGTTAACCATATGAAAAATCAATAAAATTTACAAACGTGCTGATTTCCCCGTAAACCATGTAATTTCAGATTGTTATTGAAAAATACCAAAACTTTTAGACCTATGCGTAGAAAGGATAAAAGATGGCATTAATCATTACAAATAAGCTTATATACTTAACGTTAACGTTACTGTTTAGTTTTTTGGGGTGTACAAATCAAATCCATGATGTAATACAAAAAGAGGTAACAGTTCAGAAATTAAAAGAAATAAAAAGCAAGAAAAAATTACAATCTTACCCAAAATGTCATCTAAAGGAAAATAAACCAAGGCCATCATGGATTGATCTTCCACCTCAAAATGATGAATATATATTCGGTATTGGCGTTGCTCCTAAGCAACTTCCTGTATCAAATCAAATACGAGCAGCTAAATATCTTGCAATGCAAGATATTAGCCAGCAGATCAATGTTTATGTTAATAGCATATATCAGGAAAATATTAAGCAAACCGATTCATTCGATAATACTAACATTCAATCTCAAATTCAATTAACAACGCGAGAATGGCTCAAAAATGTAAGAACTATTGACCAATGGAACGACCTTGCACAATGCAATGTCTATATATTGCTATCTGTAAAGAAGCAGTAAATATATTTTTCATATTTAATTATAGGCAATAGAGGATTTGTTAGAGTGAAAAGTAATAACAGAATTATCTTAGAAAATATCTCAAAAACATACAACAATGAAAAGGTTTTAGATATTAAACACTGTACAATACCATTGTATGGATTTGTTGCAATTATTGGATGGTCTGGTACAGGAAAAAGCACATTGTTAAACATTATCAGCCTTCTTGATTATCCAGACTTATCAGATAAAGAAGAGGATACACCTTCTATAATATTTGAGATAAATAATACTTCATATTCTATAGAATTTTTCGAATATACAAAACCTTCAATAAAAAAAACTGTAAACAATAATAGTCAAAAATTATCTGAAAACCAATTTAGAAAAGAATTGTTTGGCTACATCTTTCAAATGCACTGTTTGCATCCAAATTTTACCTTAGAGCGGAATATAACAATGCCCCTTATTATTCAAAAGAAAAGCATTGTATTCAGCAAACTTTCGAATATAAGCTCTATAATTGGAATCAATAATCAATTGCATAATTACACTGGTGAGGTCTCTGGTGGACAGGCCCAACGTGCATCAATAATGAGGGCACTTATAAAAAATAGCCCAATTATTCTTGGCGATGAGCTAACAAATAATATAGACTATAAATTTTCAAAAATTATATTAGAAGAATTCAAAAAAGGCGTACAGAATAAAAACTATTTATTTCAAGTTTTTATTTGGGTATCCCACGATATTCATTTGATTAAAAAATATGCAGATACAATTATTACGATAAAAAATTCTAATATTATTTGCAGTGAAAATAACTTTAACAATTATAATGAAATAATTGAGCATTTAAAAGAGGATTACAGTTTACAAAATAAAAATATATCAACTACTCATTTTAATAAAGTTATAAAGTTTTGTAAACAAGCTAGTAATATTTTCGAAAACACTGATTTAAACATAGAAGAAACAAAAACTACAGAACCTATACCAAATAAAAAAAACAATTCAGATTTTTTTGATCTTGATTTTGAAAAAACAACAAGAATAGCACAATTAAAATTTTTCTTTCTTTATGCGTTTTGTGATTTATTTAGGAGACGTTCTTTAAAAAATTTTTTTAAAATATTTTTTCCCAATAAAAAACTATGGCTACCAACCACAGATTGTACGGTTTTTCTTCTATCATTATCTTGTTTATTATTATTACTATTTTCAATATTAAAGATTAGCTATGGCTCTCAAAAATTTCTTGAATTGAAACTTTCCGATCCACGAATTAATTGCATGGAAATTATTAAGAAAGGAGGTACTTTAACCGAAAAGGATTTAAATTATTTAAAAAAAATAATAGGTGATAAATTAAGGTATATTACACCTGTATATAATGTTAATACATCTATAAAAAATATTAAACGAAAAAAGTATAATAGTATTGGAAATGCAATAACTTTTCGCAAGGATGATCCTATTATTTTGGAAATTCTTAACGATAATAAAGCTCCATTTGTAACTGATGAGAATTCTTTCCAAGGAATTATTATCAGTGAAAAAACATTGAATGATTTTGGCTATAAGAATAGTGAGAACACTGTCAATGTTACTTTTAATAGATTTAATCTGAACGGTGATATAGAATTACCTGTTATAAAGGTAAATGATCCACTTCCTTTTGATCGTATAGCAGTTATGCGTGAAGAGTTTTACTTAAAGTATTATAAAAAATCAAATAATGAAATAAACCCATACTTCCCTAGCATTATTGTTTATCCAAAAACTGTATATCTCATTAATGAAATTATAAAAATTGTTGAAATGGAGGCTTCTTATAAACTTCATGATATATTTGAAGTTAAAAATAAAGTGATTACTCTTAATGAAATAAACAAACTTGCAATAAATTTTTCACTTCTTTCAATATTGGCAATTTCATTGTTTTCAGTGTTTGTTATTTGCGCAACAATATATAACAGCATTAATAAGAAACGAAAAGAAATTGGAGTGTTTTTGGCTTATGGTATGCATAAAACCTCTTTTTATGCTTTTTATTTAATAGAAGCTTTGATAGTTGGATTACTTACTATCGTTTTATCAGGACTATCTTATTTTTTATTTATAAAACCAAGTATTAATTCAATAATTTTAAATGGGGGTTTTTTAGAGTTAATAAAACTTTCTGGTAATAATAATGCTATAATTGAAACAACTCTAATTAATCTCCCTATAACATTGATAATTATTATATATTCAATAGTTTGTTTGATTTTATTTTTCCTATTTATTTTTATAATTCAAACATTTTTTATTAGAAAAAAACCAGTTGATCTTATGAGAGATTGAAGAATGAATAAAAGTATATATTTAAAAAAGTATTTTAAATTAAAAGATTTAGTAATAGTAAATATTATAGGTTTTTTAACCGCATTTAATATTTTATTTATATATCCGTCAATTGTTTGGTCTGATGAAACTTTTTGGATTCAAGAAGGTAAACTCAAATATTGCTCAAAAGGTAAATATATCTATTTGTACAACGAGAGGGAAAAAAATCAGAAGTATTTTTTTAAAAAAAATAAAAAAAATGTCTATTCACCAACTTCAAATGATATGACAAAAAAAGAATTACGTTTAAGGGTAGTAAATAATATTCCTGATAATATTATTATTAACAATTATCAATATAACCAAGAGAATGACATTTCTCAACTGAAATTTGTATTATCAAAAAAATCAGACGCATGGATAGTCCATAAAAATAGTAAAGAATACTTAGTATACAATACTAAATATGAACTAAGTACTTTTGAAAAAGAATGCTTTAGTATTGAAGAAGTAAAACCAAATTTTATGATTGATTTATCCGAACATCAAGAACATATTCAGAATATGTTAAACAATAAGAATAATGAAAAATATGAGTCAGAATTTATAAAAATAATTGAACAATATATCAGTCAGGATTTTCTAGACAAGGTATATTTTTCTTTATGTAATGATGTACAATTATCCTACAATTGCAAGTCAAATCAACCTCTTAATTTATTGTATCAATCTTTTTTAAACAAAGAAAGTGAAAACCGACAACAAAAAAGGGAAGATTATCAAGATTTAAAAAAAGAAATACATGATGAATTAGATAACTTTCATACACATAAGAACGATCTTCAAGATAATAAAATAAATATTACAGCTCTTCAAGATAGAGTTGATTCTTCAAATGAGAAAATAAATAATATAAAGATAAGCATAAAAGATAAAAAAAAGCTAATCGAAGAACTTAAAAAAAATTATCAAAATAACCGTGAAGCACATGCAGAATATGGTTTATATGTAATTATTTTTAAAATGAAGAATAAAACAATATATGATCATTTAAAGGAAATAACTCCCATAATAATAAAAAGAGCAACTGAAGATTTGAGTAAGATTTTCATAGTGAGCCAGAGTAAGCTTTCATATAACCAGAAAACAGATGAATATTATTTTAATAGTTGGATAGAGATAGCAAAAAAAGGAGATGTCCACATGGATATCTCCAATAACGATAGAATTCTATTTGGTGAAAATTTTCAAGGTTATATTTTATTGAAGATTATAAAGTTTCTTCCAAAAGCTTTAAATTCAGATGATTTCATTGATAATAATTCTAAAAAGAATTCTGAGCTACTTAAAAATAAGTATCAGATTTTTCCGATTTTGAAAGAAAAAGATTTAAATAGATTTATTTCTAATATAAATAATGATCCGTTAATAGATTGTGAACCAAAAGTTTTGAAAAGAGTTCAAGAAAAATTCAAAAAAATCCAACAACGAAGATTGGAAACACTGTCAAATAGAAATCATTTGTATGAAAGATTTGTCCAAGAAGTTAATTCAATTAATAATGATATTGATAGATTAAATAAAAAAATTATTATGGAACAAAAAAGAATTAATCATAACTTAAAGCTAATAAATGTGGAAAGAGAAAAGGCAAAAGCTAAATATCAAGAAGCAAAAAAAGCAATTGATTTAATGAAGGAAAACACCAAGCAGTTAATTAATAAAATTAAAGATATTTCACAATTTAATGTCTTCTATAGCGGTAGTGCTGCCCAGCAGCAAGGTGAAAGAACTGATATACTTTTTTCACGCTTAATTATAGAAACTTTTATAGCTATGGATACAATATGTAACCATTACAGAGAATCAATTAAAAGCACTGTTGAAAACGGCTTTCTAAAAAAACAAACAGAACGATCTGTTAAACTTATAAAAAAATTTAAATCTATTTCAATATATTCAAATATAGCAAAATCACAAGATGGTCAGTATTGGATGGGTTATGTCGTCCTAAAACTTGAATCGGAAGTAGTTCCTAATGAAGAACTAAAACCCAAATCTTTTGGACAAGAATTAAATGAAATTGATCATATATTTACTAAAATTCAATCCATCTCGAGTACATCAGATAAAACCTACCAAAAAACAATTCAGTTAGCTCAAAACAAACAAACCAATACTTGTGATGATAGTTGCCTATGTGTTAATAATTATTGTTTTTCATTTAGTTATTTTAACAATGAACAAATATATGATTACATTGCGTTGCAAATAAAAACTCCTACAGAAATAGTAGAATCAATAAATGATGATGATAAGGCTTGGTATCTTCCAACTGCAAAAGAAATACAAAAACTAATACATTTCATAAAATCAGGTAATAAACTCCCCTATCAAATTTCCGTAAAGGATAAAAACATATATAGTCAAGGAATAGTTCAAGGGATAGAATTTCCTTCTTTAAAAATTGATAACAATTTCAAGCTTAAAGAACAAAAAGTCTATCCAGGTGACATTGCTTATTTTATACTTGTTTCTAAAAAATAACCAAAGGGCACACTTTTATGATGATTTCTTATAAATATAAGGTATTATTTTTTCTTATTCCATTTCTATATATTTATGTCTTTAATTGTTCGTTAATTTATTCAAATAATACAAAAAATTATGTACAGTATAAGAAGGATAAAACTTCGCTAAAACTAATTTTTAACGACAAAATATTTTCGGAAATTACTTATAATTATTTTGGTGAAGATAAAATTTCAATTACTCCTAATTGTAAAAAAACTACGGATTTACATAAACATTACGATAAATGCACTAAGTATATTTTTAATGCCTTTGAAAATATAAAAAAAATATTTTCTGATAATACTTTGACCAATTCACTATCACTAAGCTCAGATGGACAGGTTATTTTAATAGGGAATAATTCTGAGTTATCCCAAATTAAATCAAGAGATGCACATGAATCAATAATTATCATGTTTGTTCTGGCACATGAAAACAGTAATAATTCTAATAAATTAAATTTATTAATAAAAAACGAAGACATATCTTTTTCAACTTTAAAGGCTATGTTTTCTACAAACGTTTCAGAATTAAAAAAAGAACCTCATTTAGATAGTAATTATTTAAAAATTAGTTGCAAATTGAATATTTCTGCAATCAATAAAATCAGACCTGAACAGTTATTTATTAAATTTTTTGCGAAATTATCAAGCGTCACTACTGAAGACAATATAATGTATACAATTTTATTTAAAAATTTATGTATTAAACCAACTATAAATTCACAAAGTACTTACTTATCATTTTTAAATTATGAAAATGGTAAAAAAATTAATCAAGCTTCATTAAATGTAAATGATAATATCCAATTTAAAGATTATGCTCCAAAAGTTATTAATATCTTAACGAATGGAGGCTATCAATTAACTAATTGTACAAATTTTTTTACTGAATATGATAAAAAAATATTTGAAATAAGGTTTGATCAAATTAAGAAAGACGGGACTGTCAGTCTTAAAGATTTAGAAAAAACTATTTCATTTAATGACAAATTCAAAAATACTGTAAAGGCTATGTGTTTAAGAAAATTAATAAAAATTGATGCTGACGATCAAAATTTATTTACTGTTCCAAAAGAGAATCCTATACAAACAGAGAATTCTAATAAATTCTATGTAATTTTTAAACCTTATAAAATTTGGTTAGATAAAAAAAGTTTTATTAATTATAAAATTAATTCAATTGAAAGTGAGGCTAAATATAATATAAAAATTCATCAATCATTCAATTCTTGCAATGAAATTAATAATCTAAAAAAACTATTTTCTTGCAAGCGAGGTTCATCTATTTACACATATGACAGTTTTTCTAAAACACCTGAAAATCAAATATATGATATGATAATGGATGCTGATTTAAAAAATTTTGTAAAAATTGATAAAAATAAAAAAACTATATTTATTTCTCCTAAAGAATTGAACATTAGTGATTGTAATTACAAAGATTTGCCGCTTTTTAGAGATGAACTCTATGAATCTAAATATATTACCTTTGATTTATATTATAAATTAAATAACAGTAAGGATACTGTTTTAAATACCTTGAATAATTATCTTATCAAAGATTACACGATAGTAACAACGTTAGAAAAAATAGAAATAAAATTTGAGAAAGGTAGAATTCAATTAAAGATAGATCCATCATATAAAAATGAACTCTTCAACTATTTAAAGACAAAATACAAACCATCAAATCTTAGTAATTCAACTTCTAATAATTTTTATTTTTTTGAATGTAGCTGCTTGAAAGAGGCTTTAGATTTTGGAAATAATTTTCATAAAGATGAGTGTCAACAAATTGACAAAGATAATAATTCAATTAATTGTTTTTATATTAAACCGAACTTAGATAATAATAAATCATTTCAGTTTAACTTTTATGAAAAACAATTTAACAAAAAGAAAAAAAAGGTTATATTTTCAAATCAAGATTATAATCTATTATACAAACAGAAAGAATTAAAAGTAAATAATGATGATAATAATTCGACAATATTCAATATGAAATTATCGAATAAAATAGGTGACAATTTTTTTAAAAGTTTCAAAATATCAAGCAATTATTATGATCTTAATTTTTTGGACTTTTGGGAAAATGAAAACAAAACGGTAATTGCTAATTATTACATTCGTGATAAAGACAATAGAGTATTAATTGTGTACTATCCTTTAAGAAATTCATATCATACATTTATTACTGATATAAGAATACCAGTCTTGATAGATGATAAATTTAATAAATTTATTTTTCATTTACTCAAAAATAGATCTCTATATAATAAAGTATTTGTAAGATTAGGTAGAGATAAAACCAAATTAATTGATATCACTTTGAATACAAAAGAATTGGATCATCTTATCAAAAAGAGCAAAAATAAAATTAATGTTAGTAACCATGTTGATAATATTGATGAATTTCATTGGGATGGACAGAATTCCTTACACCAAGATTATAATGAACTTATAAAAGATACCTCTTCATTTGTTGATATTCTGTATATTGACACTCTTACTGATACAACAGGCATCATCAATAGATTTAAATATTTAAAAAATGTATATAAAATCTATTTTCTTAACTTTTTACCCGAAGCATATGTGTATAGAAAAGATGAAATTGAAATTGATAAAATAAAAAAAACAATAGGCTCCATTGAAATTGAATATGTACCAATTGAAAATTTCAATAAGAAATTTAATGACAACATGTTTAATCCATTTAAAAAAATTATGAAGGATAAGTATTTATGAAATTTTTCTGTTTACAAAATTTATTTATTATTATTATCATCACTCTTGCACCTTCATTTAGTATATTCTGTGGAGAAAATAAAAATAGTTCATTTCCTTCAACACAATTATTTTCTGAAGATACCACTTGTAACTATCAAAAGTCTAATAGTAATTTTATTACGATAACATCTTCCAAAACAAAGTTTTTTTCAAAATGTAACTCAAATCAAGTTGCACCCATTAATTTTAATGCTTTTGGAGAGTCTTTTACAATTTTAGAAAGAGAGGGAAGATGTTATTTATTAACAAGCTCAAAAATTGATACTCCGATCTATATCAAAAAGCAAAGATTAAGTGATAACAACTCTGGTAGAATTAATGATTCAGAGTTTCTTGAAAATGAAGGAGATTATAATTTTATTCGTGCAATAGAGGAATCAAATTCACTGCTCACACAAAAAACGTTGATTTTTAACAATATTCAAAAAGATAAAAATAAACATCCATCAAAACGAGTATCTTTATTTGATAATCCTGATTTATTAGGTGAGCCAATCAAAACTATTTCAATATTTGAAATCAGATTTCTATATGGGATATCTAAAAAGTCGTATCTTGTTGGACGTACAGACTCATTTAATATAGACAATTCCAAATCAGTTGTGGAAGGCTGGGTTAGTCAAGACTATGCTATTTTATGGAACAATCGTATTGGAGTAGAGTTTAATAAAAGGAATTTTTTTGAGAGAAACAACTGTGAGTTAGGTATAATTTATAATGAAAAAAGACATAAAATCGTATCTGCTAAGGAAGGTAAATCTCAAGATCCTCTTCCATATTATGCAAATCGTTATCCTCTAATAAAAAAATATAATGATGAAGAGATACAAATTGCTTACATTGGAAATGATGATAACAAGAATCAGAGTGAAACAATATTTGATGATCCCAAAATAACTAGGGCAAAAGAAAAATTTTCAAATTTAATAAAAAACAGAAATATTCAAATAGCTTTTTTGATAGATGCAACAAAAGGCATGAAAAATCATATTAGCAATGTAAAAAAAGCGATAAATTCATTCTTTCTAACTTTTAGCAATAAAAGCCGAGGAAATAAAACCAAATTATTACCTTTTGAAATTTCTTTCGTTGTATATCGTGATTATATGGATGGAGATAAAGTTTTTGAAAAAATATGTGATTTTACAAAAGATGTCAACGTATTAACAAAAAAACTAAATGCAATAAAAGTTTACAGCAGTCATAAAGATAATGGACCAGGTACATACCCTGAAGCATTGTACAATGGCATAAATCTTACATTGGACTTACAGGGATGGAAGTTAAATAAAGGTGAAAAATATATTTTGCTACTTGGTGACCATGGGAATCATGAAGAATATAATGCATATATGAAAGCAGAAAATTACTATAATCATAATTTAGAATACTTTGAAAGAAATAGACTCTATTCACCCGAAATGATTGGTAAAAAACTACAAGATGAAGCATTCATATTATATGCGATTCAAGTCAATATTAACATTAACAAAGATATGCATTATTATAACAAACTGTTTGAATCTCAGCTATCAAATATTATTAAAAAGAATGAAAATTTTGGTCGTTTAATACAAGTAAAAAAAAATTCTACACAAGAAATTTATCAATGTTTTTTAGCTATTATGTCTGATTTTACGAAAATTAGCGAAGAATTATACAAATTAAGAATTCCAGGAGATTTTATTAAAGTAACTAATAATAATCAAAATGAAAATACCAAAGGTCTTGAAAGAATATACCATGAAAGAATGGCAAAAAAAATACTAAAAATGAATAATATTCCTGACTGTTTTAATGCGACTCAAATTTGTCAATTAGTTTTTGTTAATCGTTATAATAAATGTAATCAAAAGCAAATTAACGAAAGTGTTTTAATGCTAAGAAATGATATCGAATTTCTGAGAACTCAAATGGCAAGTTTATCAGAGGCTGTTCGGAATTACAGGTTAGATTCAAGCGAATATTTTGAGGAGGTAGTTAAAGGAGTTGTTTCTGCATTATCAGGTGAAACACCAGATGTTTATACTAACATAGCAGACTTTATTGCTAAAAAATCAGGTATTCCAATAATGACTGATATGTTAAAGAAGTCCTTGATTGAATTAAAATCAATTATTCAAAATATAAAATTCAGAAAAAAATTAAGAAAGTATTTGCAGGAAAGAATACTTATGCTTAATGAAGTAGTAAATGAAAGAAAAGTTAATCGTGGAAAATGGATCGAAAAAGATGAAAAATTTGATTGGGACTTTTCTCCAAAAGAAATCAAGTATTTTTTTTCTCTTGAACAACCTTTGCTTGAACGTGGAATAATTAAAATAAAAGCGAATAAAAATATATATGCATGGATTCCTATTGAGTTCTTACCGTGATATATCCTTTAATCTTAATTTATTTCTTTTTGGATCAAGACCAAGGCATGATCAAGAAAAAGGCCGAAGCAATGATCAAGGATCAAGGCCGTGTATGTAAGTTTTAAAGAAAAGGATTAGATATGCGAATCTCTAAATTAAAATATTTTGACCAATCACGCCACTGGAACTTGAATGTTATGACATTCAAAAAGCTAACTCTTTTAGTAGGTGCATCTGGTGTAGGTAAAACTCAAATATTAAAATCATTACTAAACCTTCGTAATATAAGCAAAGGCAGTTCAATAAATGGATTAAAATGGGAAATTGAATTTTATATTCTTGAAGATCTGTATATTTGGCAAGGAGAATTTGAAAAAATTCAACAAGAAAGCGATATCATATTAATGGATTTTTTTGAAAACGAAAATGATGATGCAAAAAAGGACATACCCAAAATACTATATGAAAAACTGTACAAAAATAAATCGGAAATAATAAGACGCGATATAGATAAGATTATGTTTAATAATGTAAAAACTGTCAAACTTCCTCAGGAAAAAAGTGTTATAAACTTATTAAAGGAAGAAGATGAAATATCAATTATTTATAAAAATTTTCAAAAAATAACATTCCATGACCATTCTGAAACAACTACAAATAGAGTTTCACATGGTGATATGAATTTAAAAATAGAAAAATATCAAAGCATTGAAGATATTCAGGAAAGTGATGAAAGCGTTAGAACCAAGTTGTATTTAACCTTATATAAATCTAAAACAATTTTCAACATTATAAGAGAAAAGTTTATTGATGTTTTTCCATATGTCGAAAATATTAAAATTGAACCTATTTCCTCGAAAAAAATTCTTCAAGAGATTCCGTTTATTCAAATAAAAGAAAAAGGAATTGAACATTGGATAGACGAAAGACAGCTATCTTCTGGCATGCTTCGAACTTTGTTGCATATAGGTGAACTTTATTTAGGTGCTAATGGTACAGTCATTCTTGTAGATGAATTTGAAAACAGCTTAGGAATAAACTGTATAGATGAAATGACTAATGAATTGATTATTCATAAAAGGGATTTGCAGTTTATCATTACAAGCCATCATCCATATATTATAAACAATATAAATTATGCCAACTGGAAAATTGTAACAAGAAATGCTGGAAATGTAACATCGCGAGATGCTACTGACTTTAACTTGAGTAAATCAAAACATGAAGCATTTACGCAGCTTATTAATCTGGATGAATATTCTGAAGGTGTGGAAGTATGAATTTATATTTTTTGGTTGAAGGAAAAACAGAGAGGATATTGTATCCTAAATGGCTTGAATATTTAATACCATCATTAAAACGAATAGATAACCCTTATGATGCAAGCAATAATTGCTATTATCTTATCAGTGGTGAAGGATATCCAGGCTTATTGGATAATCATTTGTTGAATTCAGCTATAGATATCAATAATTCAGGGGCTTATAATTATTTCATTATAGCTTTAGATTCCGATGAAGTCACAACGAGTGAAAGAGTTCAAGAAGTAAATAAGAGGGTAATTGATAAAAGAATCAATATCGGTGATTGTAAATTAAAAATTATTGTCCAAAATAGATGCATTGAGACATGGCTTTTAGGCAATAGAAACGTATTCACAAGAAATCCAACAACACAAGAATTGATAGAATACATTAGGTTTTTTGATGTTTATAAAGATAATCCGGAATTGATGAATAGTCCTATTGATTATCAAGAAACAATCTCAACTTTTCATTATGAATATTTAAGACTTATGTTGTATGAAAAGAATATAAGATATACTAAAAAACGTCCGAAAGACACATTAAAGCCTTATTACATAAATGCACTGAAAAAACGCTTATCTCAAACTCCAGATCATTTGTATACACTGAACTCTTTTTTTAATTTTTGTAATGATATAAGTAAAAGGGTTGTAAAATAGGTTAAAAAATCTGACTTCTACCAAGTGCGAGATTTCCGCTGAGCATCCACGCAACCTGCTTAATATTGTAAATGCAATTAAGTACAAAACGCATTTACACCAGTAATTTCAGCATTACTTTAATTGATAGTTTATAATAACCAAACAATCAAGCGGACGATGCCGCTTATTTAGGCGTGTGCGACACGAAGTTGTATAAATATTTGTTATGTATAGAAAAAACTATA
>Ga0272440_1002521_pt1 | contig 14210 bp, 12 predicted proteins | sample SSMMMBAug17_FD_192440 | JGI IMG/M metagenome (GOLD analysis project Ga0272440, IMG submission 192440) | Marine sediment archaeal communities from Little Sippewissett salt marsh, Falmouth, MA, United States - SSM-MMB-Aug17 | ecosystem: Environmental > Aquatic > Marine > Wetlands > Sediment ...
ATGGCATGTCCAATGTTCAGGGCGGCATTCAGGATGATAACGATATCTGGCAAAAAGTGGATGATATTGTCACAATGGTAATGAATTATGATGTGGCCAGCTTTCAGCTTCAGCCATTTTTATTGACCGGCATGTTTGATGATAGTCAGGCCGCGCAAGAAGCAAAAGCAATTGCCGAAACCACGCTTAGGGGAATGGCAGATCGCGGCAATGGGTCATATCGCACCTTTGAAAATGCAGAATCCATTGATTTTGTGAATATTGTCGATATGCGACTGACCATCGAATATCAAATCAAATATATTGTGGCGTACAATCATAATGCCATTCCAAATGTGGAATATCTTGAAACTGATTCTGATGGCGATGGACTCAGCGACACAGAAGAAATGGCTGAAGGAACAAATCTTAGAAACTGGGATACTGATAATGATGGCATGAGCGATTTTTTTGAAATTCGGATGAGTTCTCCTGGCCATGCAATGGATCCAATTATGCCAGACAGTCCATGTGATTATCCGGTGACCGGCATTTGGGAAGATACTGATTTTGATGGTCTTTTTGATTGCGAAGAATATGTCAAGGGCACAGATAGATATATTCCTGATACAGATCGTGATGGCATTCCTGATGGCCTTGAATTCCTGGCCGGTACCAATCCTCTTGAATCTCAAGTCACCAACGATACAGACTTTGATGGTGTGCCAGATAATTCTGAAATTCAGAAGCATTCAAGTGTAAGAATCACTGATCCCAAAATTCATGAACGATATGCCTATTCGTATTACCTTGAGGATCAGGGCTTGATTCCCCTGGAGCAAGGATCAGAACAACAGTCATATGTTCGTGAATATGCATTCATGATTGAGGGTATTGATTTGGTTGAAACGAAAGGCACTGTATTAAATGATGGCACACATTTATTTGATGGCGACAACATGATCACTTTATATATTGCTCAGGTTCCTGAAGACAATCCACAAAGACCGCCAATTTTTCGCAAGGTCGTATTAATTGTTAATATATCTGATGCCAACAACACAATTGTGTTGACACCAGGTGATTTTGATCTGGTTCAGTAAATACCAAAAGGAATAAAAAAATGAGATATCATCCAATAATATTTGTGTTCATTTGTTTGTTTATCGCCTGTCAATCATCGGACGATAGTGCATCATCCCCCTCTGGAAATACAATTCCAATGCTTTCAGAAAACCAGCAAGTGTCTGGCAGAATTGAATCCATTGGAAATGTAGACTGGTATCAATACAGAACACGTCGGGCAAATTCAGTGCTAAATATTCAATGCACCAACAACACACAAAGACCGGATACTGAACTTCTGGTTACTGCATATAAAAAGCATGGTGATGGCAGCTATGAGCGGCTTTATGCAGATCATGCACCTGAAAACAGTGTGCGTCCCGCAAATATTCAAATGAATTTATTGGTAAAATATCCACAGGATATTTACGTATCTGTTCGGGATTTCATGGATGATGAGATCTCAAGCTATCCTTATTATTTGAAAATTTCTGAAACAGAATTTACAACCGCTAATGCCAATATTGACGCCGCAATTCCGATAATGGTTGACAATACCGATGAATGCGCAAATGCTGCCATTGAAACCATTGGTCAATATGATTATTTTCGATTTGAAATTATGTATCGCGGCATTTACGAAATTCAAATATCTCCGCAAACCTTTCAAAATACAACATCAGTTGTTTTCAGTGTCGAAATTTTTGATGCTCAGGGAACTTGCATCATTCAACATAAACCATTTCACAATTATGAAACCTGCTTACCATTACTCCTCTCGGCTGGTGAATATCGCATGGTAGTCAGTGATTCAGGCCAGGATAATGCAGATGCTTCAGCATCGTGTCGTGTATGTATTCAATCCCGAACTGGATTAGAACTGGCCATGAATGATACCCTGGATCATGCCAAAGATTTAGGTGAAATCAGCACTGGCAGTATTCACATTGATGAAGGGCAACTTTCGTATTTAAACGATCATGATTGTTATGCATTATCCCTTTTACCTGAAAGTGATAATGAACTGGCGATTATGAAATTTCAATTTCAATCTCTGACCGGTCATCAGGGGACTTATCAACTTGACTATTATGATACGGATCAGCTTATCCGCTCCCATGAATACACACCTGGAAGTTCAGCATATAAAACATTGATGTACATTCAAGGCCTTGACAATAAATTCTGTGTTCATGCAATAAAAACAGACAAATGTGATCCAATGGCCTACACCGCACAATTCACATTGTCATGGGTCGATGATCCGGATGAAAAGCAAGAAAAGCAAGATCCAATTACCAATGAATGGAAACAGGGTAACAATACAATTAATACAGCAAATATCTATGATATATTGGAAACAGCATCCACGTTGACTGGAAAAATTGCATATCAGGGGGATGAAGATTGGTATGCCCTCGCTGTAAATAAGAATCAGGCCAGTGTATTAGAAGTATATTTCAATACCCAGCATGGGGGATCGGTTGAATATCGTTTATCTATTCGTACTGATGCCATTCCTGTTCGACAGCTAAAGTCATTGAACATATCAGAAGATGCAACATTCATTAAAACAAGCATCTGGTTGCCGCCTGACAACACAACAGAAACATATTATCTGCGTATCTGTGATGATTTGGGCAATGATGCCGATCCTTACAATTCATATGCCATTCAAACACAAATCAACCCAACACCATTAACCATTGCTGAAGCAGAAGCCGGGGTTCCAACCCTGTATCATCATGAAACCAAAGGTGTGTTTTCACATGCTGTATCGCTACAAATGTATGATAATTCAGCCCGGAGTTTTAAAGTCGATACAGTCAGCCTTCGTGTAGATAATCCATTGGCAGTCACACAATTGGATGATGATCGCTTGGCAATAGAATATCCCTGGATCGGAGGATATATTGATGATCAGGGAGATCATGATTTTTTTCTGTTAACGCTTGATTTATCAAATATTTCAATCCTGGGTTTAGATGAAAGTTTTGCGACAGATCAGTGGTACTATGATATTTCGATTGATTTTAAAAGTCCTGGATCTTCAGTTGAATATGTCTGGAAATTGTTCCGCAACAGCAGCGGAAATAAAAAATTAATTGACAGACAAAACGTATCCAATGGTTTCTTTGCCAGTGCCGGGGATACCGATTTTCAAAGCCAACCTTTTCAAATGCATCACCCTGAATCTGACCAACAGTTTTGGGTCGGACATGAGTGGGCAGGGTCCTTTTATCTGTGCATAACTGATTTTAATAATGTGACAGGAAACTTGCCAGATGATGATTGGGGATATGATGCGCCCTACTATTTTAAATTAGGACTTGTTTATCATCCGGGTGTAAGCAGGCCATGACAGTTTTTTTGGGTATATTAATTATTACTCGATATTCAAGTTTTTTAGACTTGACTTCCATCAATCTACCGCAGCTCGTTCCCAGGCTCTGAAGGCTCTGCCTGGGAATGCATAACAGGTGGCTCCTACCACATCTTCATAAGTTCAGGCTGCAGGAACGCTAATAAGCATTCCCAGGCAACGACATGGCAAAGCCTGGAAATGTGCTGCGGTAGATTGCGAATCATTCCATTGCCTATCGGCAAACTTATGTATTTATATTGATCAATAATCAAAAGTGTCAATAAACCTATGTTCGGCTTTTGCAATCGCATGAAAGTGCCTGGGCATACAATATGCATGGTATAAAAAAATAATCATTTTTACAACAATATGGAGAAATAAAAGTTGAAATGAAACACACCATAAAAGATCTTGCGATTAATGGTGGAAAACCAAAATTTAAGGAACCGCTGCACGTAGGATCTCCGAATATCGGTTCACGAGAGCGACTTATTGAATTGTTCAATGATATTCTTGATCGTCGATGGCTTACCAATAGGGGAATTTACGTACAGGAATTCGAAAATAAAATCGCTGACATGATCGGTGTCAGACATTGTATTGCCATGTGTAATGGCACCATAGCTCTTGAAATAACTACCAGAGCCTTAGGCTTTTCCGGTGAAGTAATTGTACCTTCATTTACCTTTATTGCAACGGCTCATTCACTTCAATGGCAGGCAATTACACCGGTATTTTGCGATATCAACCCGGATACGTTTAATATTGATCCGATCAGTGTGGAAAAAATGATTACACCGAGAACAACAGGAATTATTGGTGTTCATCTATGGGGGAGAGCATGTCATGTGGAAGCACTAACACAGATTGCAAAAAATCATAATTTAAAATTGATTTTTGATGCGGCACACGCTTTGGGTTGTTCTTACAGAGGAAAAATGATTGGTTGCTTTGGCCAGGCAGAAGTTCTCAGTTTTCATGCGACAAAATTTTTTAATACATTTGAAGGCGGTGCTGTCGTTACCAATAATGATCAACTTGCAGCAAAAATTCGTCTCATGAAAAATTTTGGGTTTTCCGGAAAAGATAATGTGATTCATATTGGAACAAATGGTAAAATGAATGAGATATCAGCTGCTATGGGCCTTACTTCTCTTGAAAGTATGACAGATTTCATAGATACAAATTATCAGAACTATCAGGTATACAAACAAGAAATGAGTGATATTCCAGGTATTCGATTGCTTTGTTTTGATGAAAAGGAGAGATCTAACTATCAATATATTGTTATTATTATTGATGAAAATGTGGCTGGTATTTCAAGAGACAAACTGATGAATATATTACATGCTGAAAATATTATTGCTCGTCGGTATTTTTACCCCGGATGTCATCAGATGGAGCCATACCGCTCCTATTTTCCACATGCCGCACTGATGCTTCCGCATACTGAAAATCTTAAGAAAAAAGTGCTTAGCCTGCCAACAGGTACAGCAATTGGAAAAACTGAAATTATTCAAATTTGTGAAATTATAAGACGGGTAGTTGATATGGACAAAGATATTGAATAAAATAAAATATTAATTATATTTATTTTGAATGAATGATTAAAATGGAACAAGCAAACACAAACACAAGATTAATACCCATATTCTTCATATTTTTACTTACGATCATTTTTTTTTATCCCGTCCTTTTTCAAGGAAAAACATTTTACGCGTTTGATACCTTGCAGACATATTTACCCTGGTCATCTGATAACCCGAATTGTCGTTCACATAATCCTTTAATTACAGATCCAGTCAATCAAATATATCCTCTTACTCATTTTTTTCACAACTGGTTTTCTAATGGTGCATTGCCCTTATGGAACAATGCAAATTTTTGTGGATTACCCATAATACCAGGGGGACTCACCCAGTATATCAATCCCTTGGTATTTTGTTTAGATACTTTATTTAATCCAACAGTCGCTCACGATTTGTTGCTCTGGCTCCACCTTTTTGGTGCGGGAATATTTATGTTTCTCTATCTAAAGCAAAGTGATATCAGAACTTACCCTGCTCTAATTGGCACTGTATCATGGATGTTTAGTGGTTATGTGATGGTATGGTTTGAATTTGAAATAATTCCCATTCTGGCCATGTCTTTACCTGCATCCTTATATTGCATTGATCGTTGGTTTAGACAAAAAAAACTATTCCATGCGGTCTGTTTTATCTGGGCCATAGCAATTGGTCTTTCCAGTGGCTTTGCCCATGTCGTAATATATCAATTTCTTTTTATTGGGTCTTACATTCTGTATCGCTATTTTCAATCTAGAGAAAACATTCATCCTATGAAAAAATCAGATCTGTTTTATCTCAGTCTGGCAGTTTTGACTGGCTTATGCATATCAGCAACTTTTTTTACAGCCCATATATCTTTACTGGATAGCAATCAGAGATACAGTTTCAGTTTTGCAGAACTTTTTGCTCAAACCGGAAAATTGCCATTCAAATATCTGATAACCCTGATCATACCAAATTTTTTTGGAAACCCTGTCAGTATGTGTTTTACCCCCGGTGGCGGGCCTTATAATAATTATAACGAATTGTGTATTTATCCTGGATGCTTGTCAGTTTTTTTGATTCTTGCATGTCTTCCCTGGCTTTTCAAAAAAAAACATGCGCCCTTTTATTTTCTCGCAGCAATTGCAACGTTATCCATGGCAATGGGAAGCATCCTTTACTATCCTTTAATGAAATTAATTCCAGGCCTAAACTTCTCCACTCCCACTCGCATACTCTATATTTTTGCTTTTTCCAGCTCTGTTCTGGCTGCAATTGGTTCGGATATATTACTTGATACAAGAAAGGAAAAAAAATGGATCATTTTTATTCTGTGGGCAATGGTTATTTGTATCATCTTATCCATATGTTTTTCTGTTCAGACTGAAGCAGGTATTCGATGGGCAATAAACGTAGAAAATTTTACTCAATGGGATCAGGTCTATCCATTATTGAAATCACATTTTTCATTCTCGTCTCCCATCATTGTTCAACCGCTCATGATGATATTAACTGCATTATTATTGTTAACGCTCACTCTTTTTTCCAACAAACGACGCTCAAAACAGTTTTTTCTACTGTTCGCGCTTCTCTTCCTTGCTTATGATTTGATTTCATTTGGACGATATTATAACACAGCGTCACCACGAATTTTGGCTTATCCTGCCACAGATGCGATCCGGTTTTTACAAAAGGATCAATCACCATATAGAATTATTACTTATGGAAAATTCATGCATAATACTTTCAGACCATTTGGAATTGAAGATGTTGGCGGGTATGCTTCTTTTTATCCTAAACGATATGGTGAATTTTTGAATATCACGCAAAAAGGACCCGATTCTCCAATTCCCCGACGATTTTCCAGATGGACAAGGTTCAATAAATTTGGTTCACCGCTCCTTGATCTGCTCAATATAAAATATTTATTGTTTCCACCATCTTTTTCTCTTCAAACGCCTAAGCTCAATCTTATTTATGATAAAGAAATTAAAATATTTACAAACAAAGATGCTTTTCCTAGAGCTTTTTTTGTTTCAGATTATCAATACTGTTCAGATGATCAAGATGCTTATGCAGCGCTGTCTTCATTTTCATCCTCTGATTTTAAACGTAAAGTCATACTGGAGAAAAGACCGCCGCAGGATTTTGTAAAGAATGAAAATGTACCGAAAGCAATCGAATCAAAAGTCAGTATTGTTTCATATTCTCCCGGAAAACTTGTCATAAAAGTTAAGAACAATCATAAGGGCTTTCTTGTGATAAGTGATAGCTACCATAAAGGTTGGCGAGCAGAAATTGATGGAAAGAAAGTAAATATCTTTAGAGCCAATTACATTATGAAGGCCATTCCATTAAGACAGGGGGATCACAAAATTTCTTTAACATTTTTTCCTTCATTTTTGATAATAGCAATACTTTTTACAATAATTGGATGGGGGGCTCTTGCTGTATTAACAGGATTTGCATATTATCAAGGAGACCTCCTGATTTCAGATTCTGACATTCGAAAGGGATCATTTTCTTGATTAATAACAGAGTCATTCATTGCCAATTCTCATGCAATATTTGTGTGTATTAATAAATTGATCAAACTGATGAAAATTTGATTTATCTTTCATAAATATTTTTCTGATAATATATGATGGTCTGTTCTGCAAAATAATAAAATTTCGGATCACAAATTCTCCAATCGCACAAAGGATTGACAAAAGTATTAAAAAACATACCAGGATGACATTTAATATCAATCCAGACGTTATAGTTGGCAAAATGGAGAAGGGAAAAACATATGAAATTATAATTCGTACAACAAATAACAGCGCAAAAAAAAGACATAATGCACCTGTAATCTGAAAGGGTTGTTTCGACAGATTAACAAGATTTTCCATATTATATGAAAACAGCTTTTGAAAAGTCCAACCAGACTTGCCATATTTTCGCGGATGATGATTCACTGGCACTTCTTCTATTCTCCTGGCATGCGCAATAACTGGCAACGGTCGCCAGGGGTTGAAAGCGTTAAATTCAAAAGCACGAACGAGGCAGCTGTCATAAATTTTATATGTGCATCCAAAATCACGAAAATTGCTGGCAGATGCTTTACGCATGATCATATTTGCAACAATAGAAGCCAGTTTTCTGAAAATCGGATCCTGCCGGTTTTTTCTATAACCACTAACGATATCATACCCTTTATCATATTTACGTATCAGCATAGGCAGATCCTCTGGATCCAGTTGTAAGTCGCTATCAATAAGAACCATTGCTTTCCCCCTTGCTAATAGTATGGCAGGCGTTGCAGCGTTCGCCTGGCCAGCATTTTTGTAAAGATCAATTATTGATGACACATTTGGATCTTTATCAAAAATTTCTTTAAGGATTTCAAATGTCCTATCAGTGCTTGCATCATTGACAAAAATAATTTCATATCGCCTTTTCATTGATTGAAGTGTTGCTGATAAACGTGCGTAGAATTCATGTATGCTCTGCTCTTCAAAATAGCAAGTTATCAAGATACTGAAATCAATTTCTGGATCAACGGGTTGACAATTATACGTCATATTTATTCTCCTAATATTTAGAACACGATTGTAATTCTGTTTGATAACATCTTTGAGCTATTTCAAAAAAATTTAATCTTTCCAACAACAGACTACATATCCCCAATACAGCAATTGGTATCAATGTCAATGCATGCGAGACAATTGCGACAGCTATTGTCATATCTGTATTCATATCTGGAATGATCATTAGTAAGCAAGCAATCACTGGTAAGTGATACTGCCCAACCACTCCAGGTAAAATGGGAAAAGCAATGAAAACCGATATCATTGATAGCATCATAAAAGATGTATACCATGGACAATAAATTGAGAATGCTTTAAGTATTGAAGTGATAGATAGAAGATCTGCTCCCCATGTTATAATTGAAAAACCGGCAGATTTCATCATATCTCTATGTGAATGAAAAATATGCATTCCCTCTGCAAAGTTTAGAAATACATTGCGAATTCCCCTTGATACCCCCTGGGATAATGGCAATGTAATCCTGTCTATTAATAGAATTACCTTGTTCTTTTTGAAGTACAATAAAACAAGAAGACCTGAAATGATGAATAAAAAAATTGTAAAACTTGCGGTAATCGTCTGGAGTAGCTTGGTCGATACAACTACCCTGTCTATCGTGTTAAAAACATCAGGCTGAAATATAATATCCTGATGAATGGGAAAGGACAATACTGCCACAAATAAGATAATAAGCATGCCAAAAATATCACTCACGCGATCCAATGCTACCATAGCAATTGTCTGAGGCAGTGGGATCTTTTCAAGCCTTGCCAATACATAAGCCCGAATGATTTCTCCCATCCGGGCTGGAATCGTAAAATTGAATAGATACCCAATTTGGGTTGCGGTGAACAGGTGTCGGAAACGCGCAGGATGAGAGGATCGAACAACATAACTCCAACGCTGAACCCTTGTCCAATAACTGCTCCATGTGAATATTTGCGCCAAAATTAACCATTCCGGGTGAGTTTTATGGATTGCGAAATACACAGCTTTCCAGTCTGTATTTCGGAACAAAAACCATAAGCAAAAAGCTCCGATCGTACTAATAACTACAATTTGAAGATTTTTTTTCAATTTATGATCCATACTTTGTCTGGTATAAACGCTATTTTATTTTCTAAGGAATACTCGAAAAATAAGTTCCCCATTTCAAAACAATGTTTATCGGGGTTTTTGTTCTGTAGAGACGTAGCATGCTACGTCTCTACGTGCCAAACGATTATATGTTAAAGATAAAAGGGGAAATTATTTTTCGAGTATTCCTAAGAAGAAATGAAAATTATTTGCAATAATTATTCCAGAGACTTTTTTATTCCCCTCTTGATTCACAAATTGTTTGATGGCATGATATATTAAAATTTAAAATGAATACATTTCAATTTGAATTGTTCGGAAAGAGAGGAATCAATGCATATCGAACGACTAAGATCCTGATGTTTTGAATGTCCTGAAGCAGAATTTGACAATTCGGCAAAAATGGAACAATTTCGAATTCACCGAAAACTGTTTGCAATAATTAATCAAAATCAAATTTCACTGAAATGTACACCGCAGCAGTATGTGCAGGAAATTCTCAAGCCCGGCATTGTGCCGGCAAAAAAAATGTCCAGATATCAAATGAAAATTGCCAGTTTTGCAATCCTGGCTGACAATACCCCCAATTGGCGTCCATCAAAATATGAAGATGAACTATGTGCAATTGATTTTGTGGGGGATTGCGTTACATATATCAATTCCCAAAAATCAGAATAACAAAAGCCCCGATTACCATAAACGTCGCTCCAACGCTCCGAACAATCAGGTTCTCCTCCTTAAACAGCAATCCGGCATACACAATACTAATGATAATATTCATACGTTTCACTGAAACAAAATACGCAACTTTTGCGATGGACACCCCCAGACAATGAGACAATATTTCACCAAACATTGCCAGCCCCGCTATTATCCCCTGGGGATATCTTTGCAGGAGTTGCTTTATTCGGATTTTTCCACAACAAATGAAGACAATTGTCATCAACCCATTAAACAAAATAAAAAAATGCATCCCCATATACAGTGGTGATGAACATAAAATTGCCTTTTTTCCAAAGACCGCTGCAAAACCATAACAAAAAGCTGCCAATAACATGATCATTGATCCGATATTTGTGAACATACTGGATATTGTGGTGAGCATGCGTCGGTCTTTCGGATTGATATGAAGGATATATGCGCCCGCAATAATGGACACAATTCCCATAATACCCCATGTATTCAGAGATTCGTTTAAAAAAAATGCGCCGGTGATCATTACAAATGCGGGTGTAAATGCCAAGAAGGGCATGGTCAATGACAAAGGTGAGATATGGATTGCAATCATCTGGCAAAAGAAACCAACTATCTGGAATGGTAATAATTTCAAAAGGCTATACCAGTATTCAATCTGAAATTCGGGCTTTGGAATCAATAAATAGATAATCAATAAAGGTGGAATGCTAAAAAATAAAGGGCAGATTGCCAGTTCAAAATGGGATAAATCTGAAAAATGCTTTTTGAGCCAAGCAGATAAACTGGCTGAAAAAAATGCTGAGGATAGTGATAAGATGAACCATGTCATATTGGTTCTTTGTTTAAGATTGATAATATTTGCATGTTTTGAAAATAATGATACAATTAAGGACACAATCGTATTGTGTCCTTAATTGTTAAGTCAAATGAGAGATTTTATAATAAAATCAAGGGGAAGTTGATAGTCATAACTTGCAATTACTGTATTATCTGATGTTCGTATCATGCGAACCGATATAAACACCACGTATTTGGATACTGCATATGTTCCAACCAACACCGCATTTGCTTTATGATTCTCTCCAATATTTTGTAATTCTCTGGATAATAAAAACTCACCCTCATTTTTTTTGATAAATACCGAATCCTGTCTTAGTTTCATTTCAACAATTTTGAATCCGTGTTGTGCCATGCGCCCCAGCATTTGTTCTGAAATAATTCGGCCCAGAGAGCAGGTCTCTGCCAGATTATTAATGTTGACTAGACTGGCAGCAATGATTGCCCCATTGGTATCAAAATCACGTTGTTTCATGATTTCAGCAAGAACATCAGTTGCTGCATAACTTGTTCTGATAATTTTTGAATAGGGTTCTTGGTCTACCTTGACCCGCTCAAGCGGATAAGGACAACCCATTGTAAGCATAATTACCAGACATAAACTCATGCCATAGATTAATTGTTTGAGAAATAAGAGACAGGGCTGTCTATTGTCCGACAACCTGAAATTGTTTTCCCTTGTTTGCTTTTTTAAAAGCATCTGTATCATAATGCCACCCGTCTGATTTGTTAATATAATAGATATCTGATCGATGAATGATAAATGTATCATTGTGCTTCAATGCCAGAGAAATGATCACCTCTTCATTAGAGATCCCACCGGCTGTTGAACTTCGGATACCATCAGCAATCATCCCAATCGGAAACGCCAGATCCCAAAGATCTTTGGAATCTACACTTCTGGAAACAGTTATTCCCAATCCAACCGCCGAATAAAGCAATGGCGGGTTTTTAATATCGCGTTTTGAATGCTGTAATATCCGTGCATCATATTCAAGATGCAAGGCATCGTTTTCATATGGAGAAACTGCCACACCCTTTTGAACCAATCGTGATGTGACCAGTGAATGAAAAATTTTTCCAAAAGGTGTCTGATCAACTGGCTGCACAAATACAGGCATATGTCGAACATTACTGTTATTATTGCGAGCCATTTTTATTTGTTCGGCCACATCAGTTGCCAATACGTCCCAATGTTGTGCTGCCTGCATTTTTTCTTGTTTTGCAAATGGATAAGTTACCGGATATGGTACCTGTGTACAGGCTGATATCCATATAAAAAGGCTCAATAAACAACTTCGCTTGATCACTGTGTTTTTCATTGTGTTTGTCCTCTATTGCTTTTGGCAATACGTTGAAATAAATTGCCAATTTTATCCGCATTACGTTGCAACAGGCCCATTGAGGAAGGTGCCTTTGCGCCCTTGCCATAGAAAAATATTAAATCTTTACTCGGTTTTGGATGGGCAACCTCTGTGGTTTTTGCATACCATAATGGAACAATTTCTGTATCGGATACCATAATGATTTTTGCCTGTTCATCCACTCGCGATGACATGGTATCTGATCCTTCAAAATAATATGTTAAATCACCGGAAATAATTATATCATATTGTTTCATTCGTGCAATGTTAATTAAATGATGCTCGGCAAGGTCGGTTATCTCCAATTCCGCAGTCACACGATTAAAAAGGCCTTTACTTCGTAATGCTTGCGCAACATACTGGGCTGCAATCTGGCCCATGCCTTTTGCATAGTCTGGTTCACTAAATGAAAAAACCCCGACATGATACTGATGAAAAAAATGTTGAACAGGTAACTGCATATGCGAAGACAAAGCAAAATATATTTCTGGAAGTCCTGCAGGCCGCATAGTTACGTGACGTTGATAAGTACATCCGGCATAACAAAATACAAATAGACATACGATGATGCGAATCCATGATTTCATATGTTTTTTACCTCCGATTTATTAACGATTTTCAAGTTCTATGCCATTTTATAGGCCTTTGACAGTTGTTTCATTGATTATCTGGTTGGGCAATTTTTTCCTATCTCGACTTGTATTTATCCGCTTTAAACATACAAATCAACATAGCCCCCGATATGTCCCAAATGAAATAAAATTGTGCGACATTGCCCATCATACATAGGTTCTTCTTTTTCAAAAGAATCTATCCCGCCAAATGCAGTGGCGGTTGCCCGCTTATGGATACGTCGATACCGATTGTTTTGCCTGTAATGAACAAATCTTTCTTTTGCACGTGAGGGAGTGACCTGTACAGCACGATTTGAAATCGGGCTTATGGCGCGTGTTTCAATGAGCATAGTGATTTAATTTTCTTTCCATTTCAGATTGGAAGTCAATCATTATTTTTGTCAGTGCGTTGTTCCATCCCTTAACCAAAGATTGGGTATCATTTTTATTTATTACCACCTGTTTTGCATAATTTCTTTGAAAAATCAACTGATAATTCAAACCACTATCCTTTATCAAGAAAAATTGAATACACAACACAGCAAGTGGCCTGTCAATATTTGAATAATCCCCATTCAATGTTGTAACCGCACCCTCCAGAATATATTTTTCTTTGAAATGACCTGGTGAGCAGGTCACGCGGTCAAACAGGCCGCTTGATGCCATCCATTTACGAATCAACTCTGCAAGCATGTCATCGGGTGAAATTAAAAATTCGTTATAAAAATCAGTATCATACGTGTTCTCGGTTTTTTTGTAAATAAACCCTTTTCCGGTGTAAGGCGGTGACATTCTAATTTTTGCAATTCTCAATATCCCATTTTTTGCTTTATGCGTAACAGGTGTTTCCTGTGTGATTTCTAACATATAATATTTTTTTTCTGGATAGATGCTTTGTGTGTTCAAGCATGATGGGATGAACAATAGAATTACAATAAAAATCATTTGTTTCATGATTCAACCTTGTGATTAGAGTGTAACCAAAATTGCCAGTTCCCAAAAAGACTTTATTTTTCTTAGCCCTGAAAGGGCGGCAACATACCAGCCCAGGGCAACGCCCTGGGTAAATGGTAGGCTTGTTTTTAGCCCTGAA
>Ga0272440_1002522_pt1 | contig 14202 bp, 11 predicted proteins | sample SSMMMBAug17_FD_192440 | JGI IMG/M metagenome (GOLD analysis project Ga0272440, IMG submission 192440) | Marine sediment archaeal communities from Little Sippewissett salt marsh, Falmouth, MA, United States - SSM-MMB-Aug17 | ecosystem: Environmental > Aquatic > Marine > Wetlands > Sediment ...
AAGGTTCGCCCCTACATCGGGCTGGCAAATAAGAAAATGAGGAACTTATTTTTCGAGTATTCCTTAAAACAATAATATTTTTTATAATAAGGAATGCTCGTAAAGTAACATGCTCATTTTTCATGATCGTACAAAAAAAGAAGGTCGTGTAGAGACTTAGCATGCGACGTCTCTACAGTACAATTACCTCAAAACGAAAAATAACAATAATGGGGAAGTTATTTTTAGAGCATTCCTAAGTATGAATATTGTCATAAAAGGAGAAAATTATGAAAAATTTTCAAAAAATTATAACACTCATTTTAATTGTGAGTTTTATGTTATGTTCGTTCACTCCTGCATTTGCAGACGATTCAACTGAGAAACCCAGTGCTGAAGAAATGTTGTTTGATGTCTTATTAGTACGTCCACTCGGATTGATGACTACAATTGTGGGAACTGGCTTTTTTACAGTATCATTGCCATTCAGTCTGATGGGGGGGAATACTGTTGATGTTTTTGGGGAACTGGTTGCCGGTCCTGCTGCTTTTACATTTAGCAGACCTGTTGGGGAACTGGATTATTGAAATACAACAATTTAAAATTTCGTATCACATTTTTTTTTATCTTGAAGTTCATGGAAATAAACGCGTAAAGCAAAATTTTTGCAATTCTGCCTGGGGTCGCTCAGAAAAAAACATGCTCATTTTTTCTTGATCGTACAAAAAAAAGGTCGTGTAGAGACGTAGCATGCTATGTCTCTACAGTACAATTACCTCAAAACGAACAATATCATAATATAACCCGGGGCGTAACCGGGCACTTCCCTGGGCAATTATATTTCGCATTTTAAAGCGCTAAAATACGCATATATTAAATAATTTGCCCGAAGGGCATTATGTTCTCAAAACTTTCCTAAAAAAAGCCGATCATTAAAGTTCAAATTTTTGGAAATGCATGCATCCGAAAGCACTATGATGAATAACAAACTTTATATCAAACGTATTTATCAAACCAACCGCAAGGAAATTCAGTTTGTCGTATTTTTTATATTTTTTTTTGTGTGTGGTCAGGGACTTTACTATTGGAGCAAAAACTATATGGCGCCAGTAGTTGTCCATCGACTTAATGCTGATGTCAGCTCATACTTAATCAATTGGATTCATCCAGGAGAACGTACCACAGTCCATAAAAATGAAATCAGATCTGTAGGACTTCGCATGATAATTGAGGAAGGATGTGAAGGTACTGAAGGGATTATCCTTATAACTGCTGCGCTGATGGCATTTGAAATGCCGCTGATTATAAAAATGTCTGGAATTGTTTTGGGGGTTTTGCTTTTGTATTTGTCAAATCTTGCCAGGATTGTTGTTTTATATTTTTCCCTTCGCTATAAACCCGAATTGTTTGATCTATTGCATATGTATATTGGACAATCATTTTATATTTTTGTTGGCGCAATTTTTTTTATTTTTTGGATTCATGTAATTGCTTCGCGAAATACCAGCAGAGTTGTTTCGCGATAATTGTTTGCTTATGTAGTGCCCTTTCAGGGCTAAAACCAAGGATATCATCTACCCAGGGCGTTGCCCAGGGCTGGTATGTTGTCGTCCTTTCAGGGCTAAGAAACCAAATTTCCAACTTTTTGGGAATGCGCCCATTTTTATATGCTGATTCTAAAAAACGAGGAGAATGATGCAATTCATTCAATACAAATTAAACCAAAAAATATCATTTTTTTTCATTTGTCTGGTCATGATTATTTCAAGTACGGCTCAGGCATCAATGACTGAAAAAGACTATAACAAGGTCGCGAAAAATTATTTAACCTATATCAACAGCCATAAACGCATCAATGCTGTATCCCATCTTTACGATAACCAAAAACCGATTGGAAGAGTTTTTCATCTTAGTGGCGGCGGTTACCTGGTTGTTCCAGAAACAAAAATTTTGCCACCCATAAAAGCTTACGCTCTAAAAAAAGACTATGAATCCCTGCCTCAGGCATATAAAAAATTTATTATTAATGAACTAAAAGTGTATCAAAACAACATAAACAACAAATCACATCGGAAACATACCTTGAACACCGCGCGTTGGGATTTATTATTAAGCAACCCAAAAAAAATTCAAAATAAACGAAATGACAGGCCTGACACTTTTTTATTACAAACGACCTGGAATCAAAATTATCCTTATAATAAAATGCTTCCAGAGATTAGCGGCAAAAATGTCTTGGCAGGTTGTACACAGGCTGCACAGGCACAAATAATGAAATATCATCAACATCCTGAAAGGGCCAAAGGCATCGCTTCTCATACATGGAACAACCAAAACATCACAACCATTCTTTTCAGACAATATCATTGGGAGCATATGCCCAAGAACGTGGATACCAATACACCTGAGTATCTTCAGGATGAAGTTGCACTTTTATATAGAGATTTAGCAATTGTCAATAAGGCAAGCTTTGGGTTAAATGCCACCTCCTCTTCTGTTGATATTGATGCACTGTCTGAATATTTTGGATATGCAACAGATATCAAGCAAATGACCAATGAAAATGAAAGCGCCTTTTTTTCGGTGATCCGAGATGAAATCGACAATCAACGGCCTGTTTTACTATCCTTACCCGATCATGCAACAGTCGCGGATGGTTATGCATCAGACCCTACTGGAAAAAAAATTCATATTAACATGGGGTGGAGCGGTCATGATGATGATTATTATTTTCTCAACGAAACCATATATACTGAATCATATATTTTTCCAGTTACAACATTGAGAATTAAATACAATATTCAGCCATGTGATCCTGAAAAGTATAATTGTTATGAAAACATATCTGCACTTGAAGCATACGACAGGGTTGATGGGTCTCAAATAACTGGTATATTTGAATCAGAAAACGATATTGATGCCTATATGTTCTATTTAAAAGGATCTTCAGAAATCTATGGCGATAGAGGTTATTCGAATCAGGCATTTTACATTGAGGTCTTCAATTCAAAAGATGAATTGGTTCTTTCCTGTGACCAAACAGAATTTTACGATTTCCCTGTTGATTATTATACAATCAAAATTTCATTAAAGGGATATGAATTTAATGATATCTATAATTCGTATGAAGTTTATATTTCAACACAATCTGTTACTGATACCGAAAAAAATAACATTCAGAATCAGGATCAACCGCCCATCATTAATACTGAACTGAAAGATCAAATCATTTCAGTGGGAGAAACAAACCATATTCGAATTGATGCCGTTGATACTGATGGTGATAGGGTTTCTCTTAACGCCATGTCATCAAACAATCTTGTGAATACTTCCATTTCAGACGATGTTTTAACCATTTCATCAACTGGAAATATTGGCCATGCGCGGATCTTTGTTATTGCAAGAGCGAACAAGAAACAGGTATCCAAATTTTTTGACTTACTGATCAGTGACATAGAAATGGGATGGGGTAACGATTTTAAAATTCAAGGTTTTTTTGAAAATCAAAGCGATTATAATATGCATCAGCTTTTACTGGATAATCAGTGCCAGATTACCGGATACAATGGTTTTTCAAACCAGGCTTTTTATACATCAGTTTTAGACCAAAATTTAAATACCATTATTGACATGAATGATGCCGCAATCAATCAAACATTCAATAAATCGAAATATTGGATGGGTGTATCTTTAAAACAAAATCCTGAAGGTGGCGGTTTCCAATACGATTTTGATCCTGAAAATCCCGGATATACTCTTTTTGTTACGTGTCCTGATGCACGTTGGACATTTCAAGATATTGCAAATATTTTGAATATTGAAATATCAGATCCACAATTATTTTCATTAAGACAGTCGATACAATGTTTACAGGTTCTTTCAGGGTATTTGGTATCAGATCTCAGTGATATAATGGCCATTCAAAATATGACACAGATAGGGATAAAGGATGTTTTGTTTATTCTAAAACATCTTTCTGAGAATTGATAGTTATGGAACGATTCACCATGCATGAACACCCGATAAAAATTGCGCTAATCGCACCGCCATATCCATTATCAGAATTTCCATCCCCACCCCTTGGAATCTGTTATGTTGCGGCTGCATGTGAAAAAGCAGGCGCCCAGGTGCAATTGTTCGATTATATTATCAGTGAGTATCATCCCAAAAAATTGAAACATTCACTTGATACATTTAAACCTCATGTAGTTGGTATAACCTCTGTCACAATGAATTTTCTGAAAGCGGCCGAAATCTTGAAAGAAGTCAAAAAATTTCATCCGCATGTGATCACAATGATGGGTGGTCCTCACGTGTCATTTGATTATGAAAATGTACTTCAAAACGACAAAAACATAGATATCATTGTTATTGGTGAAGCAGAAAAAACATTGCAGGCGCTTATTCCATGTGTCAAGAATCGAAATATGTGGCAAACCATTCCCGGCATTGCATTTTACGAGAATGATTGTGTTGTTGTGACAAAAAAACAATCTCTCATTGACAACCTAGATGATCTCCCATTACCCGGCAGACATCTGTTGAATATTCCCAGGTATCATACATTAGGCTTTCCTATCAGTATCATTACAAGCCGGGGATGTCCCAATCAATGTATTTTTTGTCAGGGACGTCGTATGGTTGGGCAAAAAGTACGCTATCGTTCAATGGAAAAAGTGGTGGATGAAATTGAGATGCTCATGGGAATGGGATTTGATTTGATTAATATTGCAGATGATCTTTTCACAGTAAATAAAGCACGGGTCATTCAATTTTGCGGGCTGATCAAATCGCGTAAACTTGAATTTGTATGGAGTGCTTTTTCTCGGGTCAATACTGTAGATCTGGAAATCTTAGAAATTATGAAATCAGCAGGATGTTATGCAGTGAGTTTTGGTATTGAGTCCGGAAATGCTGCAATGCTCAAACGTATTCGTAAAGGGATTACGTTAAAACAGGCAAGGGATGCGATTAAATCATGCAAACAAGCTGGTATTCGCACGCATGCATCTTTTATGGTAGGATTACCCAGTGAAACAAAACAAACATTGAACGACACCCTTTCATTTGCAGAATCTTTGGATATTGAATATGGATTTCATTTTTTAGCGCCTTTTCCAGGTACGACCTTGCGTGAAAATATTCAAGAGTATGATCTTGAAATCCTGACCCATGATTGGAACAAATATGATGCCAATCAAGCAATTGTTCGTACATCGGCATTATCACCCATAGATATCGATTCTTTTGTGGCAAACTGGTCCAAAGAACAGGACGATTTGTGGAACAATCTTTTACAAACATATAAACAGGGCGGTAAATTGCAGTCAAAAGACATGTCTGCTGTTGAAGAATATTATAAGCGACAATTCATTTTCTGGTTACTTTCAGAGGATTTAATTGAAAAAATGGGTAATGTTGACAACCAAACCAATAACTCACTGGATCTTCTCAGTGTACGTATCTCAAATTATGTTTCCAGGAAAGAAACAGTCATGACACCTGATTTTGTCAAAAAACATTTGACAGCATTGGTGCAAAAGCGTTTTATTGTATGCGTGACTGAAAATACAACAAAACGATGGAAATGGACTTAGAAAATGTTCGAATATATCATTCCAATCCTATTGGGGATTGTTCAGGGGTTGACAGAGTTTTTACCTGTCAGCAGTTCAGGACATCTGGTTATTTTTCAGAAATTAACTGGAATCAATTCACCTGCTATACTGTTTGATATTTGTGTTCATGTTGGCACTTTGATGGCTGTGCTGTTATTATTCTACAAAGAGATTTTGGAAATGATGACAGCTCTTATTGCATTGCCCAAAAGTATTTCAAAAAAATCATGGCAAACGATCAAAGCTGATACACAATTACAAATGATTTTTTTTATTATTGTAGGGACCATTCCAACAGGTTTAATGGGACTTTATTTAAGAAAACAAGCTGATATCTTGTTTGGAAGTATTTCTCTCGTGGGCATGATGTTAATCATTACAGGCTGTTTTTTATTACTCACACGTTTTGTTCAAACTGGAAATAGAACAATAAAGGAAATGACTGTTTGGGATGCCCTCTTTTTAGGATGTATTCAGGGTCTTGCAATTATCCCGGGGATCTCTCGATCAGGGGCAACAATCACCGCAGCATTATTGATTAAGATGGATCGATCTGTTTCAGGGCGCTTTTCATTCTTGCTGTCGATCCCATCAATTTTGGGCGCACTCATTCTTGAACTGAAAGAACCTGTTGGAACGCCTGTTTTTTCATATCCCATGATTTTTGTTGCTTCATTTGTATCCTTTGCTGTCGGATATGTTGCATTACGCATTTTATTAAATGTAGTTGATAAGGGGCGATTATATTACTTTTCGCCATATTGCCTGGCGATTGGCGGAGCAGCGATTTTTTTATTGTAAAGACAGCAATCAAAATATTATCGGGCGTTTGTACAAGTTAATTGAAAATGTTGAATTGAGCAACATTTTCAATTAACTTGTACAAACGCCCGATAATATCGACCATTTTGGTAAAACGAAAAATTATTATGACAGTGAGGTAAAAAACAATGCGAGATCTTATCATATTTATTGTTATTGTTGCAGTGTATTTTCTGATGCAGTTATATATCTTGCCCAAACTGGGAATTTCTACCTGAATGCGCAATGCCTGTCAGGTGACAGGCAAGCAAGATATGGGGGATTATCAGGATAAGAAAAACGTAGGTAACAAATAATAATGGCAATAATACCGCCTTGAAAGGCGTTACACTACAGCAGATCCTTGCAAGTTAAAACAAATTGGCCTTGCCTGACAGGCGGATCAGGCGAAAACATGCGTTGAACATGCTGAACAACCTGTTGACATTTTACCATAAAAATCATGCAAATTGGGGCTTCTGAATCGCATAATGTTTCAAAATTTCCCTGACCTTTGCTGATAATCAAATCTGCCTGTGTAAATGCCTGTTGAAAGGATTCTGAACATTTGTCAAGAACAGTACCAGGATATCCGGCACCATTATCAATAATTTTGGCAAGATGATCAATGCCCACATCAATGGCATCCTGACGAAGGGCATCATTGATAATTGGCAAGCCACGAACAGCTAATGTTACTGGCTTTTGAATGGTTTCAAGTAAGAGACGATCAAAGACAATTTCACCGGCATTGTCTGCCAGAAATAAAATATTATTTGCATTTTTTAATCGTTTCAGAAATGTTTCATAGCAAAAGACTGAAAATGGCTGATCCAGGCTTTGATTAAACGCTGTGGTGATTTCTGTTATGGTGTGTTGTGTACCATAATCAATGACATTTCCTGCAGCAGCGATTCTGATTGCCATTTTTAGAGGCTCAGAAGATTTTAGTACACGCTCTTTAGCCATTTCATATAATTGCATGGCTTGCTGATTGCTTTGCCTTTTTATTTCAAGAAAGGGATCCTCAACGCCAGAAACCGCTTGTATTTCATCATAAATGATACGACTGTTCCATGGGGGCGATTTATCAATTGATAAGTTTGGAATTTGTATTGCCACTCGATCAACTACGCGTTTTGTTTGCTGTGGAGACAAATCTAATAATGCGGCACATTTTAATGCCTGTTGTAAAAAACAGGGCATACATTCTAAATAAGTGATCATTCCGGCGCCCCTAAAGAACGAATCCGATCTGTTTGACTGGCAACATCTTCAATGCGTACACCAAAATTATCATCAACCACAACAACTTCACCAGTAGCCATCAGTTTTGAACCCACATAGATTTCAACCGGTTCATCGGCATGTTTTGTCAGTTCAATCACAGACCCTTGATTTTGTTGCAGCAGTGTTTTAACATTCATGATCGTTCGTCCAACTTCAACAGTCAGTTCAAGTGGAAGATCAAGGATAAAATGAATGTGCGGAATATCCAAATCCTCGGGAATAAAGGGCTGTGTGTCTTCAGGCGCTTCCTCTTCATATTCTTCCTCGCCTTCTTCATCTTCGCCCATATCAGCCTGTCCGGTTGTGATCGCTTCAGCCGCCGCATTGTCACCACCAGCAGCAGCTTCTGCAAAGGCAGCGCCCCAATCAACATCATCATCTCCACCATCAGCTTCAGCATCACCGCCGCCACCGCCGCCACCTAACATGGCATCAAGATCATCCTGGCTCATATTGCCATTTTCTTCTTCGTCGCCTTCTTCAGCAGTTTCATCCTGTGAAGATGAACCAAACATTGCATCCAGGCCGTTTTGATCAAGCGATTCATCTCCACCGCCTGATTGTTCACCACCCAACAATTGATCCAATTCTTCCTGGCTCAACATATCGTTACTCCATCATGATTAAAGTTTAATTATTGTTTATCTTTGATTTTTTCAAAGCAGTGTCTATCAATTACAAATTTAATCTTCTATATAACAATACAAAATAAAAAGCAAATATGAAATGAATCATTTAGGAAAACCCTGGAAAAAAAGTCCTCCGCATCATTTTAATAACCCCTTATCCATATAACATACTGAATCATTAAGAATTGCCCCCAGAAAATATAAATCATAGCAGCAATGGATAAGAAAGGGCCATAGGGAATTTTCAGTTTTAAAGAAAACGACCGTGTGTGAATCATTACCATAATGCCTGTAATTGTTCCAAGAATTGAAGAAATAAAAATAATAAACAAAACACCTTTTAAACCTAAAAACGCGCCAAGCATGGCCAGTAATTTCATATCTCCCATTCCCATGCCTTCGATGCCTCTGATTATCCTGAATATCGTGGCAATTCCATAGAAAAGTCCGCCGCCAACGAGAATGCCTATTAAAGAATCTTGAACACTCACTTCAGATAAATAAAATGATGCAATAAATCCCAGGACAATACCGGGCAATGATATGATATTGGGGATAATATGAAAGTCCAGATCAATAAATGTTATCACAACAAGTGAGATGAGCAGCAGGTAATATATAAGCCCAGTAAAAGTCCATCCATATTTTAAAGATACTGCAAGGGCAAAACATGCGGATATTAATTCCACAGCAGGGTATCTCATTGATATGGATGATTGACATGTCCGGCATTTTCCCAACAAATAAATATAGCTGATTAAAGGGATGTTTTCCAGGAAATGCAGTTGTGTGCCACAATTGGGACACATGGAACGTTTTGGATTGTTTACAGATATTTTTTCTCTGGGCAGTCGATAAATACAAACATTCAAAAAACTGCCAATACATAAACCAAAAATAAAAATGAATGTGTATGGCAAAAAAAGCGTCACTTGTTATTCCTTTATTTTCTTGATGTCAATCATATGACAGGCCACAAGTTGACCATCTGAATGACAGGTTAAAATTGGTTCGTGTGTCTGACAAATATCCATTTTATGTAGACATCTGTGGTGAAAATAACATCCTGATGGCAGATTCATTGGAGATGGCGGCGCACCTTGAATAATATTGGATGGCCGGTTTGATTTGCCTGGTAAGGGAATTGCTGAAATGAGCGCCTGGGTGTAGGGGTGGCGTGGATTTTTTAACACATTTTGTGTGGGCCCCAATTCTACAATTTTTCCCAAATACATCACTGCAACCCGATCTGATATATGATTGACCACACTTAAATCATGAGAAATAAATATGTAAGAAAAATCATGCGTGTCTTGTAACGCCATCAATAAATTAATAATCTGCGCCTGAATGGAAACATCAAGAGCGCTGACTGCTTCATCACAAATAACCAATTCCGGATGCATGGATATTGCCCGAGCAATACTGATTCTTTGTCGCTGCCCACCTGAAAATTCATGGGGATAGCGAAATATGGACTGTTTGTCCAGACCAACTTCATGCAAAAGTTCAATGGCTGTTTCCTGGCGGCTTGATTTTAATAAGCGATGGTATTTTAGCCCCTCAGTGACAATATCCAAAACATTCATGCGGGGATTTAATGAAGATTGCGGGTCTTGAAAAATCATTTGCATTTTGTTTCGCAATTGTTTTTTTTCTTTTTTGTTCATTGAAAAAATGGATTTCCCATAAAATTTAACATCACCCTCATGTGGTGTTTCCAGAAGCATAATCGTGCGGCCCAGGCTGGTTTTACCACACCCGGATTCTCCAACTAAGCCGACAGTTTCCCCCCGCTTTATGGAAAAAGAAACATTATCAACCGCTTTGATATACCCCACAGTTTTAGACAAGATACCTCTTCTGACTGGATACCAGGTTTTCAGGTTTTCAATTTCAAAAAATTGGGATTGTGATTTATTTTGTTCAGTGGCCATATTATTGTCCTTGATTGAAGGATGTTTTATATCAATACTCTGATATTTTATCAAGAACAAAACAAAGATAGGATATACCTTTTTTGAGATTATCGTTTTTCAATGCTTGACAGATCAATGTTTTTTAATATAAGAATATTTAAAAAAATTGATTGAAACACATAATCTATCAAACAAACTCTTAAGGTGATTGATTTGGCGGATATATCGAAATATTTCAATACATCACAACTAAAACGCGCATTTGAATTTGCCGAGCAAACTGGGTGTCACTTGTTTCTAACCGGCAAGGCAGGTACAGGTAAAACAACCTTTCTTCAAAATTTTAAAAAAGCATCATCAAAACGTTTGATTGTTGTTGCGCCAACAGGTGTTGCTGCAATCAATGCGGGGGGTGTTACCATTCATTCATTTTTTCAATTGCCTTTTGGACCGCATTTACCCAAAATTGCGCACAATGCGCCTGAGTATTATCAAAAATTAAGCCAGCAAAAAAAAGATATTATTCGACATCTTGAAATCCTCATTATTGATGAAATCAGTATGGTTCGGGCAGATCTGCTTGATGCCATTGATGAAACTCTTCGTCGTTTTAAAGATCGATATCTTCCTTTTGGAGGTGTTCAGCTTCTTATGATTGGTGATCTTCATCAATTACCGCCAATTGTACCCCGAGACGAATGGAAATTATTACAAGACTATTATGACACGTTGTTTTTCTATGGAAGTAGATCACTTCAGCAAAGCACCTATACAAGTATCGAACTGACACATATTTTCAGGCAAAAAGATGATCATTTTATTTATTTGCTCAATCAGATCAGGGACAATAATCTTGATCCAGAAACGCTTGAAATACTAAATGAACGTTATGATCCTGACTTTAATCCATCTGATGATGCGGGCTATATTACTTTGACAACCCACAACAAACAGGCTCAAAAAATGAATCGCTCCAGATTGAAGAAGCTTTCTACTGAAATGTTTATTAAAGAAGCTGAAATTGATGGCGAATTTCCTGAGCATGCCTATCCCACAAATGCAAAATTAAAACTAAAAATGGGTGCTCAAGTCATGTTTGTAAAAAACGACACGGCTGCCAAAAAACAATATTATAATGGAAAAATAGGTGAGGTTATTGATATCACTGATGACCATGTTACTGTGAAATGTTCTGAGGATGCCAAAGTTATTGCGGTAGAGCGATCCAAATGGCATAATATTCAATATACAATCAATGAGGAAACTGAAACAATTAAGGAAAAAGATATTGGCTCTTTTACACAATTTCCACTGAAACTGGCATGGGCGATAACCATTCATAAAAGTCAGGGATTGACCTTTGAAAAAGCGATTATTGATGCCAACGCTGCTTTTGCTCATGGTCAGGTTTACGTGGCATTGAGCCGATGTAAAACCCTTGAGGGTATTGTATTGATATCACCCATTTCAAAATCATGTATCAAACATGACCACAACGTATTGCAGTTTATGAATACCATTGAAAATGACTTTCCTGATAATCATTCTTTAGATCAATGCAAATTTGATTTTCAACTGTCACTACTTAAAAAATTGTTTAATTTCAAACCTATAGAACAACATATGCGTTCATTGCTTAGGTTTATCCATAAACACGACAGGTCCATTCCGCCTGAAATGATTCAACACATGATTCAAGTGGACACATCTGCCAGAAATGAAATTGTTGATGTTTCCTATCGGTTTGAAAAACAGATTGATCGTCTGGTTTCAGAAAACCCTGATATTAAAAACAATGATATCTTACAGGAAAGAATTAGGAAAGGGTGTGAATATTTTTCCGACAAAGTGGAGTCAATTATCGTCAGTTTCTTAACTGATTTGACAATTGACATTGATAATAAAAAAGTCAACTCATCCTTAAAAAAACGTTTGACCGCTTTGGCAAAAGATACTTCAACAAAGTTACTTCATCTTCGTGAAAACTTATCAATAATTGACTTCGATTAAGAACAATCCATGAGGCGGTGCGGTCGGGCCGGCGCAATGGCGATCCCTGGATTCCAGAATTTGCGGGATCGCATCAAATGACATCCGCTTTTTGCCAATTTCAACCAGTGTACCAACAATATTCCTTACCATAAATCGCAAAAAACCATCTGCTTCAATTTCATAAATAATGTATTGATTGTCATTCAAGGTTAAAGTTGATCGTAAGATGGTTCGCACAGATGTTGATCGCGGGCTCCCAGCCCCTTCAAATGCTTTAAAATCATGGGTGCCCTCAAAAAGGGTGCTGGCATTTTTCATGTCTGAAATTTTCAATTTATATGGAATAGACCAGCAATACTGATGAAATAGCGCCATTTTGTGAGGGTGTTGTCCAATATAATAACGATATATCTTGGATTTGACATCATAGCGGGCATGAAAATTTCCAGAAACTTCCATACAAGAATGAATGGAAATATCATCTGGCAACAGACCATTCAATCCTTTCATGAATTGTTCGGGCTGCAAGCGTGTATGGCATTTAAAATTTGCCACCTGCTGCCATGCATGAACTCCGGCATCAGTCCTTCCGGAACCAATCAGAGAAATGGGTTGCCCTGTCATTTTTGAAATGGCGGTTTCGATGGTTCCTTGAATACTTGCCTGGTCTTTTTGACGTTGCCAGCCACAGTATTTGGTGCCATCATATTCGATGACCAGTTTTATATTTTTATAGCGACTGTCCAATTTTATTCTCCGCAATTTTGAACTTTTAGAGTAAAATGTTGCCTTGAGCAAAACCCATCGGACATAGGTTTGATTTTGGTTTCTGTAAGAGGGCGAACAAGATTCGCCCCTACATTGGTTTCGGATATTGGTTGGATATCGGTGTTTTTCAAGTCAACATTTTCACCTAACTTGTACATTCTTTCGCCCGCAATATTACCGAAAAGACACCATATCATATGATTGTGATAAAAACAATCATGGCAACGAAGGTGGGGGGGGCTTATTTGAAACAAAGCCGCGCACGAGTGTCTTATTTAAATATTGGGAAATTAATATAAATAAAATTAGATAAAATGAATATATATAATATTTTAATATATAATTTTATATACTAAAATTTTATTATATTAACAATTAAAAGAAAATATCAAAATATTTATAATTACGTTAAAAAAACAAATCTATATCCAAAAAAAATATATTAACGTCCAGCTTTGTTTTTTCCTGGCATATTCTTTTCCTTATCGTTCCCACGCACTGCGTGGAAATGAATATTGGATGCTCTGCGTCCTGTGTATTGAACTTAAACAGTAAGGAATGCTCGAAAAATAAATTCCTCATTTACTTATGTGCCAAGAACGTGTAGGGGCGAACCTTATGTTCGCCCATCGTACATAGGAACGAAAGCGTTATTAGTTCGAGGGCGAACATAAGGTACGCCCCTACATCGGGCTGGCACATAAGTAAATGGGGAACTTATTTTTCGAATTTTCCTAAGGAAAGCTCGGAAAATAACATGCACATTTTTCATAATCGTACAAAAGAATAAGGTCGTGTAGAGACGTAGCATGCTACGTCTCTACAGTACAATTACCTCAAAACGAACAATATCAATAGAGTGTAACCAAAATGGCCGGAATTTAAATTATCATTCACCATTTTTTGAACCAGGATTACACTGAAGAAGATGAATAAGATGAAATAAACACAGTATTTTAATCATCTTCTTCATCTTCTTCAGTGTAATCCTGGTTCAAAAAAAATGATGAGCAATTTGTATTCACCGACAATTTTGGTTACACTCATATCAATAATGGGGAAGTTATTTTCCGAGCATTCCTAAGTAAGCGATCATAACTTCTCGGGTAGATCGTAACAAATATTTTGTTATTCGTCTGGTGGGTCGAACCTACAATTTTGATTGCACCCATTTATTATTTAAATCATATAAATTTTAAATAAATA
>Ga0272440_1002523_pt1 | contig 14197 bp, 8 predicted proteins | sample SSMMMBAug17_FD_192440 | JGI IMG/M metagenome (GOLD analysis project Ga0272440, IMG submission 192440) | Marine sediment archaeal communities from Little Sippewissett salt marsh, Falmouth, MA, United States - SSM-MMB-Aug17 | ecosystem: Environmental > Aquatic > Marine > Wetlands > Sediment ...
GGGCGGCGAAGACTTTGATTTGCGTTTGATTGATTATCTGGCTGATGAATTTCGCAAAGATCAGGGCATTGATCTTCGATCAGACAAAATGGCATTACAACGATTAAAAGAAGCTGCTGAAAAAGCAAAAATGGAATTGTCTTCATCAGTTGAAACAGATGTCAATCTTCCATTTATTACTGCGGATGCCAGTGGCCCAAAACATTTGAACATTAAGCTGTCTCGATCCAAACTTGAGGCGCTTTGTTCTGATTTACTGGATAAACTTGAAAGGCCGTGTGTTACCGCCTTGAAAGATGCGGGAATGTCTTCATCAGAAATCAATGAAGTCATTCTGGTTGGCGGTATGACACGTATGCCAGCTGTTCAGGAACGTGTCAAGCGTATATTCAATAAGGAACCGCATCGGGGTGTCAATCCTGATGAAGTTGTGGCCCTGGGTGCAGCCATTCAAGGCGGTGTTTTGAAAGGTGATGTTAAAGATGTGCTGCTTTTGGATGTCACCCCATTGTCTCTTGGCATTGAAACGCTGGGTGGCGTCATGACAAAGCTGATTGAAAAAAATACAACCATTCCAACAAAGAAAAGTCAAATTTTTTCTACAGCAGCAGACAATCAACCCGCTGTATCAATTCATGTGCTTCAAGGTGAACGCGAAATGGCAGGCAGCAACAAAACCCTGGGTCGTTTTGAGCTGGTTGGTATTCCGCCTGCACCGCGCGGTGTCCCGCAAATTGAGGTTGCATTCGACATTGATGCCAATGGTATTGTTCACGTATCTGCAAAAGACCTGGGAACAGGTAAGGAACAATCCATTAAAATTACAGCATCCAGCGGCTTGAGCAAGGAAGAAATCGACAGAGCTATCAAAGAAGCTGAATTGCATGCTGAAGAAGACAAGAAAAAACGAGAGCTTATTGATGCGCGAAATACTGCGGATTCACTTGTTTATCAAACCGAAAAATCACTCAAAGAAATGGGCGACAAGATTGATGATGAAACCAAAAACAGTATTGAAAGTGCCAAGGAACGATTAAAAGCTGTATTAGACAGTGACAATCTTGATGAAATCAAACGTTTGAGTGAAGAACTTACCAATTCATCGCATAAACTCGCTGAAGCAATGTATCAACAGGCCGCTCAGGCAGGTGCGGCAGGTGCTGCAGGCGCTGGACCAGATATGGGAGGCGGCTCAGCCTTTGGTGGACAACAGCAGGCAGATCCGAACCAGAAGCCAGGATCATCAAATCCAGATGATGATGTTGTTGATGCGGATTATGAGGAAGTGAAAGATAAGTAGGAACGTTAAAAAAATGTTCCCCTTTCAAATTCTGTAGAGACGTAGCATGCTACGTCTCTACACGACCTTATTTTTTTGTACGATCATGAAAAATGAGCATGTTATTTTCCGAGCATTCCTAAGAAACTGACTGATGACTGAAAGGTTATTCTATTATTTGCTGCTTGATAATTTGAAAATATGATTGATGATATTTAACTTTTGCAATATCACCCTTACAAATAAGAGACGCGGTTTCAGGATTATCAAGAAGGACCCATGAAACATCATCGTCCATCTGATTGGTCATTTGGCCAGTTCCAGTTTTTTCTTCATATCGAATACTGGTTTCGGGTTGATAGGTTGGTTTGTAAAATGAGACAGTTGCTCTTTTGGTAAACAGTCGTTTTTGTCCACATGTAATGCATACAATATATTGGTTGGTATCTTTATGCTTACGCATTTCTTTGACATAGGCATTGGGAGAGAAAAAATATTGAATATCTGTTCGCGCTTTTTTGATCGCATCTTCAGCATTTTTTCTGGTCATTGAAACTACAAAATCACAGTAATTTGAACATTTACTATTTGATACAATTGAATAAGTTTCTTCTTTTCTCATTTCAAGACTTTTGACAATTGTTCGGGTAATACCATCATATATTCGAATGGTTCCAGAAAGGTGAATAGTATATTTACATTGTGCTGGATAGTGGTTTATTTTACCAGTAAAGAAACTTTTCTTTTGATAAGGAGCGAGGTACTCACTAAAAATATCCAATGAATTTAATCGACTAAAAATAACGTAATCAACAATGATATGACCGGATTTGGTATCTAAAAGGATTTCATTTTTTTTGGCATTCTCAATCAATATCTGTTTTTGTCGTTCATTTCCATCATAAATTTGAACACCAGCCTGGCTGAGATATTTTTCCAATTCCCCTGTGATAGTCGTTGGTAAATTTGATTTAGAAATAAGACTGGCTGGTTCAATGCCTTGAGCATCAAAGGGGGCTACAATAACAGTGGTATTTCTTCTTAAGTATTGTTCTGAAAAAGTTGGTAAATCACTATCTGGAATATCAACAGGGTTAAAGTCATTAAAATTAATTCTGGTCGTTGCGCAACCTATCTGTAATATAAGGAATAGAAAAAGGATAAGCATAAATGGATAACGCATAGTTATAATCCTCCTTACTTTGGTTGTTTTTTTAACTCAAAATTTTTGTATTAAAGCTTTTAAATTCCTAAAATTTCTAAAATACCTTTTTGTTTCGCCTGTTCATAAAAGGCTTTTGATGCATTCTTTATGGCGGAATCAAATCCCAGCGTGGAGACACCAGGAAGATCGAAATTTTTTTGAGATATTGTTTTGTTGCCTGTTGTTTTTAAACGAATATTGATAGAAAGTTTGGCCCAGTATTCTTCCCCAAATTTTTCTTGTTTGATTTTTCCATCAATTACCATGACAGCCAGTCCATCATCATTTGTTTTTGCGTCAACAATTTGAATATTGGTTTCTGTCATTAAATTTTTAATATGTTCAGCAACGTAGTTTAAATGCTTATTGTAATGAATAAAAATTTTTGCTGAATTTAGTTTTCTGTTAATTATATTATTATAGCGCATATGATCTGAAAGAAAAGTATTTTGAGGTTTCGGATATCCAAATGTATGGAGAATACCTGCTTTCATCTCTGCTTCTTTTAACTGGTGCAACCATTCCTTTTTGCGTTTAAAGATCTCAATAACATGACTGTGTAACATTTGTTCAAAAAAAGAATTGATCGACGAGTCCATTTTTGAAAATTCAGATTGGTACGATGAAAGAAATTTCTTTTTATTAACCTTAATTATAACATAGGTTGTATTTCCTGAATAGTTCGTTGAGACGATATCATATCCGGGGAAATGAATATCTTTGATGTCAACTTTTAAAAGGGATTTGGTTTTGGTATCGAAACGACCATTATCTTCCTTTTCCACGTTTTCGAAATGGGCGTTAACATTAACTGAAATTTTGGAAGCTATTCGTTTTAATGCAATATTGCATGCGACTTCTACATTATCACCTTCACCATTACCAAACCAATAGTTATTATTATCAGGAGGAGGATTGTTGGGTATAGGTGGTTTATTTTGTACATTAGGAGGGACGCATGAGGCGATTGTTAATAAACAATAAACAAAAAATATAGCGTATTGATTGTTTTTTTTTAACATTGTATAAATATCCTGTATATATTTTTTTGAAATGTGATATATTTGACTGGAATTTAAGATAATTTTGGATGAAGAATGAAAAATAGAAAGTTTATAATTTTTTAATTTTAAATTGTCAAGCAAAAATAAAAAATATTATGTAGAAAGAAGATAATGTGTGTCGAAGTTCAAGACCAAGAGATTATTTGATCAAAAAGATCGCATCAGTAATTCAGTAGCCATTTTTTCTTCCAAAGGCTTTGAAAAATAAAATCCTTGAACAGAGTCACATGACAGCGCCTTTAAAACAGATAGCTGATCTTTTTCTTCAACACCTTCAGCAACAACTTTTAATTTTAAATGGTTTGCTAGGGATAAAACAGTTTTAACAATCTCCATGTCTTCATCAGATGCATTCATGCTCGCGATAAAAGATCGATCAATCTTGAGTCCATCAATGGGAAATCTGTTCAAATATGACAATGATGAATATCCTGTGCCAAAATCATCAATGATTAATTGTATTCCCATTTTTTTTAAGGCATTCATCTTTTCAATGGATGATTCCGCATAATCCATCAATACACTTTCAGTCAGCTCAATCTTTAACTGACTGGGCTTACAATTGTATTGTTTAATTGTTGTAGAAATAAACGCAATAAAATCCTGTTGCATGAATTGTTTACTGGAAACATTGACACTGACTGTCAATTCATGGAAACCTGGGACAATCTGATTCCAACGATTAATTTGTTGACAGGCATTAGATATCACCCATCGACCCAGAGGAACAATCAAGCCTGTTTCCTCTGCAAGGGGAATAAATTTTGCGGGTGACAATAAGCCATGATCAGGATGATTCCAACGTACTAAGGCTTCAAATCCTTGAATATTTTCAGAGCCTGTTTTTACAATGGGTTGATAATGTAATGTCAGCATATTCGCATTGATGGCATTTCGGAGATCATTTTCAATCGTTACTGATTCAATAGCCTGTGCATGCATTTTTTTATTAAATACCTTAAAACATGCTTTTCCAGATTCTTTTGCACGATACATTGCAATGTCTGCATCACGTAAAATATCTTCAGAATTGGTATAATTTTCAACTTTTAAAATAATACCAATACTCGCGCTGACATAAATTTCATTGTTTTCAATAAACACAGGCTGTTGCGCAAGATCTCGAATACATCGTGCAACATGAATGACATCTTTCAATTCAAAAAATTCTTCTACGATAAGTGCAAATTCATCACCACCCAACCTTGCGACTGTATCTACAGAACGTATGCATTCTTGAAAACGTGCTGACATTTGTTTTAACAATGCATCACCTACATGATGCCCCAATGAATCGTTTACACGTTTAAAACGATCCAGATCAAATAAAATCAATGCATACTGATAGTTTTTTCTTCTTTTGCGACGCTCAATTGCATGGTTTAATCGTTCTATGAATAAGGCACGATTGGGAAGACCTGTCAATGCGTCGTAAAATGCCTTTTGGTATAATTGTTCTTCAAATGCTTTTCTTTCAGAAATATCGTTGTATATGTAAAAAATGCCATCAATTTTTCCATCAATGTGGATCGGATATCCCATCATGAACACAGGTATCAGCCTCCCATTTTTATGCCTTCGAACAGTTTCCTTATGAATGGTATTCCCTTTTAATACAGTCTGATTGATTGTAACGACTTCGTTAACACGATCATTTGGAACAATCAGTTCTCTATTGAATTTGGATTTCACTTCATTATCAGCGAAGCCAAACATATTTTCAAAACCTTTATTGATTGACATAATTCGGCCATCATTATCAATCATAACAATTGCCTGGGGCGAGTTTTGAAATAATTGCTTGAAATATTCCCGCTGCAATTGGAGTGCTTCCATGACGTTGTTGTATTTTTGCGCAATGGGTCCAATTTCAGTAAAAGGATCAACAGGTACACGAAGGGATAGATCACCTGTTTTTTCCTGTTTGGACATCGTTGAAAAAAGGCTTGATGTTTCTGTTTTTGCACCATGTTCTGATACATTCAACCCAATTAATTCATCCTCTTGAGAAACTCTTAAAGGAAATTTTTTATCGATAAGCCAAAGAAACAACAGTGCAAATGGAAATGAAACCAAAAAAGCTGTCAGGATGCCTGTCAACTGCACACCTGACTGTTCAATCATACTTAACCCATTGTCAAGAATTTCCTGTTTTCCAAATAATGCAACCGCAAAAGTGCCCCAAATACCGCATCCCAGATGAACAGGAACAGCACCAACTGCATCATCAATCTTGAAGCGAATCAATAAATGTTCGGATCCCATGCATACCCAGGCGGAAATAATTCCAATGATTACCGCAGAGATGCCGCTAACACAGTGACAAGATGCAGTAATCGCAACAAGTCCTCCAATAGAGCCATTTATTAAATAATTAATTGAGGGGATGCCGCTGAAATACCAGCCGGTTAATAAATACATGACCGCACTGCTTGCCCCTGCCAACATGGTTTTAGCAATGATCGAAGGAACATCGGAATTGAAAGCAAGCGTACTTCCTGCATTGAATCCAAACCAGCCTAGCCATAAAAGTAATGTTCCAAGAACTGAAAAAGGGATGTTCCAGGCTGTTATCTCAACTGCCTGATTCGCTTTATTGAATCGTCCTTCTCTCGGACCAATGCGCATAAGCGCTGCAAGCGCAACCCATCCGCCAACACTGTGAACAACTGTAGAGCCTGCAAAATCAACAAAACCCATTTGTGCTAACCATCCTGCGCTTTTTGATTCATTGATTCCATTCCATACCCAATGTCCATAAAATGGATAAATAAATGTGGATAGAACAATAGCGATCATTAAATATGATGCAAAGCGCATTCGTTCAGCGACTGCACCAGAAAAAATGGTGGTTGCAGTCCCGCAAAACATGGCTTGAAAAAAGAAAAATGCTGAAAGATATGCGTTGTTTTCAAAAGAATAACAGTATTCTGACATTCCCCAAAAGCCATGAAAGGATTGGCCAAACATAATTCCAAAGCCAATGATCCAAAAAAATAAAACCGCAAAAACAAAATCTGCCAGATTTTTTATGGCAACATTGATACTGTTTTTGGATCGTGTCATTCCGGACTCCAGACACATAAAACCAGCCTGCATAATAAAAACAAGGATGCCCGAAAAAACTATCCATAAGATATCAACCATTTGTGAAATATTATTTTCCATTTTTTTTCCTGATAAAAATTAAAAAGGATTCGTTTGATTATAATAAAGGCAATGATTATGCCAAAATCTTTATTGTAATATAGTTGAATAGTTGACGTCTTTTGCTGCTGTTGATTGATGGAAAATAATGTTACATAGAAAGGCAGGTAATTTATAGAGTAATGAATAAACGTTTGAAATTTTTCAAAAGGCACATTATTGTATCAACTTTTAATTTAATACAACAATGTCGCAATAAATAAAGTGGGTGAATAAAAAAAATGCGCGTATTGTGTTTTGTGCTGTAGAGACGTAGCATGCTACGTCTCTACATTGTTTGGTGTAATGATTCGTGGCAAGTTTTTGCAATAATCTGTTATCTTGAAGAATGTCACTTGAGTACCGGTTATATATTATTTGCCAACACATCAATAAGCTTATGATCCCATCCAATAGTTGATATAACAACGCCTTGGAGGCCCATTTCTTTTATTGATTCAATCGTTTGGCGGCAAATATTCAAGCATTCATTGTTTTTATCTTTTGATTTTTGAATCTGCTTGATTAATTCATTCGGAATATCCACAGATGCTACATTTCTGGCCATATATCGTGCCATACCTAAAGATTTCAATAACAAGACTGTCGGAAAAATGTTTGGTTGAAGATCTTTAACAGATTCATAGAAATCGGATAACATCTGAAGGTTAAAAATAGGCTGGGTTACAAAAAATGAAACGCCTGCATTCATGTATGAAGAAATCGTATCTCTAATTTGAAAGCGTTCACTTACTTTTGAACTGATCTGCAAAGGCGCCCCCACCAGAAAATCAGCAGCGCCATCCAGTTCCATGCCGGCCATGTCAAACCCCTCTGACATGGCTTTTGTTGCAGCAAACAATTCATCTAAAGTCACATCAAATACCCCTTTTGCTTCATGATGATCTCCTGTTTTGGGATCATCACCCGAAACCAACATCACAGTTTGAAATCCATTCGCATAAGCGCCCAATAGATCCGCTTGCAATGCCAGTTGATTTCGATCCCTGCAATTAAACTGGACAATGGATGAAAGGCCATTTTTTTGCAACAGACATGCCGCAGAAAACCCACTCATCCGCATAATTGCGTTGGGAATGTCCGGGATAAGGAAGGCATCAGTGTTATCCTTTACAGCAATAGCACTGCCGATAAATTGTTCGGTATTCGTTCCCTTTGGCGGGGTTAATTCTGCCAGGGTAATAAATTGTGATGCTTTTAATTGTTCTTTGATATTTTTCATTTTATTCAACCTATTCTTTTTTTTAATTGTTTTTGCCATCTTATTGTATTTTGTTTAAGTTTATTATGAACACTAAAAAATTGCAATGATATTTTTGAATGCATCAAATATTTGAAATGATAATTTCATTGACAAAATAATTAATCCAATTTATTTAAATTTATTTGATAAAAGGAAAAACATGATGAAAAATACAATTGTAGATTCAAAAGGAAATGTTTCATATGGCATATTTCATACACCGGTTGAAAATGTCAATTATCAGGACTTTCCCTTTCAGTTATTATGTGGATTTCAGTTACCCAAAATGGTTCGGCCATTTTTTGTCAATCAGTTTGTTTTTATGGGAATTTCATCCAACGATCTCTTTATTGGTCTGGCAGTGATCGACTTAAAATACATTGCCAAAGCTTTTCTGTATGCTTATGATCGAAGTACCGGTCAAATGGTTGAAGACCAACAGTTGGCCTTACCCAATGTGGTAAAAATTGATTCTCGGCCAGACAAATGCCGCAGTGCCTTTCAAACACAGCATTTTATTGCAAAATCCGATCAGGGTCACTTTACAGCAAAAACATCACACATGAATCTAGATGTTTCCCTGGATTTCTCACAAACAAATCCCTTTCGATTATGTTCACGTGCAGGTTACAATGGCTGGGTTTATACACAAAAATCAACGCCTGTAACAGTATCTGGCAATATTGTCATCAATGAAAAAAATTTTTCTATCCAGTCACCGCATTCAATGGCAATGGTTGATTGGACTACAGGGTACATGCAAAGAGAAACCTTCTGGAACTGGGCATCCATTGCGACGACGTTGAATGATAACCGATATCTGGGTTTAAATCTGTCATGCGGGGTAAATGAAACGAGTTTTACTGAAAATTTTTTTGTTGTTGGCAATCAAATGACCAAAGTGGATATGGTGCATTTCAATTATAATAAGAAGGAACTGTATCAACCCTGGACCATTCGATCTTATGATGAAAAAATTCATCTGACTTTTTCAGCAGACTGTCATCGTTCCGAAGATATGAATGCATTGCTTGTTGCATCAAAGTTTACACAACTCATGGGACGTTTTTCCGGACATCTACAAACAGATACAGGCGAAATGATTTCAATCAACAATTGCCCGGGGTGGGCTGAAGATCATTTTGCCAGATGGTAAATTTATTTTTTTTTTTTCAAGGAGGATTTAATGGTTTTTAAAAAGTTTTTTGGTTTTATTATTCTGTTAAGTGTTTGTTTTATCGGATGTCAGGCGCATGCGCCCAAATCTGTGGATGAATCCTTTCAGCCGGTAAATATTAAAGGTCCTTTTATTCAGCAGACCGATAATGTCATGTTTATTTTGGATGCGTCTCAGTCCATGGCAACTGATATGCATGGAAAAAACAAGCTGGCATACGCCAAATCAGTTATAAGACGTATCAATCTTACCATGCCCAAAATGCATATCAATTCTGCCTTGCGGACGTTCGGTCATACGCGAAGACCAATAGAATATCGTTCCGATCTGGTCTATGGGCCATTATCACATGATAATCAAGCCTTGGATGATGCAATTGATTCAATTATGTTTGTTGGTGGCATGAGCTCATTGGATCTTGCACTCATCAATGTCATGAAAGATTTCAGAAATGCTTCAGGTCACATTTCAATTATTTTTGTAACTGATGGTGATGTCAATAAGACAAAAACCATTGAAGCTGTAAAAAAATTGAAAAAACATTATGGCCGGAGTTTTAGTTTGTATCCAATCATTCTTGAAAGTAAACATCAATCATTTATGAATAAACTTGTCCAAACCGCAGGACAGGGATTTACAAAACATGCTGATAATATTTATTCTTCAGATGATATGGCCACTTATGTGAATCAGGTCTTTTTGTCGCGGATACGCCATCAAGATAAGGATGGAGATGGTATCACTGATGATAAAGATATTTGTCCCAATACGCCTGCAGGGGCTCGTGTGACTATCAATGGATGCTGGATACTTGGGAATATTCATTTTCATTCGGATGCATGGGATTTAAGAGAAGAAATGATACCTTATCTGGATGAAGTGGTTGCCATTTTAAAAAATAATCCCAATTTGTGGATGGAAATTCAGGGTCATACCGACAGTACAGGCTCGGCGGATCATAACTATACGTTATCCAGAAATCGTGCGATGACAGTCATGAATTATTTGATTTCTAAAGGGGTTTCAGCAGATCGTCTCACATCAACAGGATATGGTGAAACAAAGCCTGTTTCAAATAATGATACTGAAGAGGGAAAATCTCTGAATCGTCGTGTTGAATTATCACCCATTATACGCTAAGAATATCATGGTATTGAAAAAGAAGTATATCCGAATAAGCATTATTTTGACATTGATTATGATAACAACCTCTTGCACTTTTTCGTCATATGAACCTCGCAATAAAAATAATATTTGCCAGATATTTAAAGAACAAAGACAGTGGTACAATAGTGCAAGTGAATCTCGCAAACGATGGGGGGTTCCCATATCAGTGGCAATGTCAATTATTTACTATGAGTCCAGTTTTCGGTCAGATGCACGCCCACCGCGCCGCACCTGTTTGTTTTTTTTCCCTGGCCCGCGATTAAGTTCTGCATATGGTTACGCTCAGGCGATTGATTCAACCTGGAAAACATACCAGACATCTACACGACGATATGGCGCGGACAGAGATGATTTCCATGATGCCATTGATTTTGTTGGATGGTATTGCCATACAACAAGTGTTGAATGCGGTGTGCATAAAAATGATGCCTTTCGCCAGTACCTGGCATATCACGAAGGACAAAAAGGGTATTTGCGGCGAACCTATCGTCGAAAATCATGGCTGATCAAAAAAGCACGTCAGGTACAACAACGTGCAGTCATGTATGCCAGGCAGCTCAATCAATGTGAAAATGATCTCAGGCGCCGCAATACGTTTTGTATCTGGCCTTTTTAAATATGGAAGGAATGCGCTGAAAATATAATACTCATTTCTCTTGAATGTTCAAAAAAATAAGGTCGAGTAGAGACATAGCATGCTATGTCTCTACAGTTCATTTACCTCAAAACGAACAATATTAATGGGAAGATATTTTCAGAAAAATTCGAAACAAAAAAAAAGGAGGAAAAAATGAAAAAACGTGTATTGTTTGTATTAATTATGTTCATAACCCTTACATCCTTTGTATGGGCGGAAAATCCACCCTGTGTCAAGGGTGATATCAATGGTGATTGTAAAATTGGTATGGAAGAGGCTTTAGAAGCATTGAAAGCTGTTGCAGGCCTGACGCAGCCACCAGAGCAACAGACAAAAGATGTTGAAAATGTTGTCAATTTCAATACCAGGGCATTATCTGATGCACAAAACGATGTTGCAAGCCTTGAACAGCTCACATCAGTTTTGGCAATGATTCCACTTCCACCACCGCAGCCCCAAAAAAGAAATCAAGCACAAAGCCTGTTTGATTTTCTAACCCAGGCAAGTATTTCATGCGCGGATATCTCACAAGATGAAAATGGTGTGATTATTACGTTTAACGAGAAGCCCCTGTGCCTGGGAATGAAAGGCAGTATTCATATAGCTGTTATTGAGGATAGTTATATATTAGAATTTGACAATGTGGCACAGGATAATTGTCCTATTGATGGCAAGGTTACTGTTTCAATAACTCAGGTAAATGAAACTGTAGCGGCAGATTTGATTTTTGAAAATATGTCTATCAATGATCAGCCCATTGAAGGCGACTATACCATTTCTTTTGATAAAATCAGCGGTTTGCTTTCTTCTGTGGATTTCAAGGAAAAAATTCAATCATATGTTATTGATGGCAATGAAATTCAGACAAAATTTAAAGCAGTCTATGATAAATTGACTGGCTTTTCTGGCAATTCTAACATGATATTAAATGGTCAGACATACAATTCTTTGTTCAGTAATTATTTTACAGATCCCATGAATGGCTTGCCTGCAAATGGCAGCATGGATATCAACAATATCAAGCTTGTATTTAAAGAGCAGTTCTCAAAAGACAATCCAATGATCAGTTATTTGATCAATGATATTCCTGTTAACCTGAAATTGACAGCAAATAAAATCCAACAGGGCGCAAAAGATTTTGCGCAACAAATTGCCAATTTTTCAACATCACTGATTTCTGGCAGTAATGAAGATATTAATTTTATTGAAAGACTGACAGAAATTTTTTCAAAGATGGATCTTTCGACATTAATCGAAAATCTGAAACAAACGCAATCCAGATCTGTTAAAGAACCCGAACAGATTATTCAAAATATCGATTTTTCTGCTTGCGGTACGCTTTCTATTGATACAAGCGATGGCATAGCGATTATTTATAACTTTCAGGCAAAGCCAGACTGCTACAATATTACCGGTACGATAACCGCTATTCCAAACATTTCAGACCAAAGTTTGACACTTTTGTTTGACAATCTTTTTATTAAAACGTGTCTTGTTAATGGCAAAACAATTATTACGATGACATCTGAGTATCCCCTTATCAATGCGAACCTTGCCTTTGAAAACATGTCTGTTTGCGGAAAAGTAACATTAAACGATTCCTACGACATTACATATAATAGAATTACAGGTAAACTGACATCAGCGCAAACAACAAAGATCATTGAGGCCCTGTTTCGCAACATGAATATGCAGATTCCATCCACCATAACATATGAGAAAGAATCAGGATTAAATGGTTATGTTACAATTCCAGTTATGGGTAAAGCTTACACATGTAATTTCAATGCGGTCAATATTGAAGAAAAATGCGGGTTGCCGCTTTCTGGCACAATGAAAATCAATGACTTTGAAGTTAATTTTGATGAATTATCTTGTGAAAACAGGACAGTCAATGGCATCCTTGATGGTATCAACGTAAAAATCGAAATGATTTCAAATCGTATTTCAGATGAATATCAAGATATTCTTGGAAAAATAAACCAGTTCGCGACACTTGTTGTCTCAAAACATGGTTCTGATATTGATATGCTAAAAAAGATGTCGATGGTGCCATCATTGACAAAGCTTTTTAACGTGGAATCTTCTGATATTATTGACACTATTACAAGTTTCACATCCGGTGATTTCACTTGCGGCACTGCAAAAGTAAACATTCTTCCACCGAGCATTAGTTATACTTTCAATGGCACATGCGATGATATTACAGGTTCAGTCAAAGTATCTGTTGCTCAAGGAAATATTATAATCAATTACGATACCCTGTCATTTGGCAATGGTGATTGCACAATTGATGGTGACATACAAATTGATATTTCCCGCGAGAATTTAAACCTGATATATACTCAAACTGCGAACAATTTGAAAATCTGTGAGAACACTTTGGATGGCACATTGAAGGTTATCAATGGCATTGGTAAGCCGGTAATCATCAATCGACAGGGGACAGACAAATTGATGATTAATGGGGAGGAGTATTCTGTTGTATCTGATATTTCATACACGCAAAATGAAGGATTAAATGGTTCTGTCGAATTTACTAAAAATGAACAACCCTATCATTGCGAAATTGAAAATGTCGAGTTTGATTTGACATGCGGTATACCAACATCAGGCACAATTACGATTGATCAAATTGTCATAGATTTTTCTGAAACAACATGCGAGAATCTGGAAGTGAATGTCGTTATCTTTGGAAAGACCATTAAAATGAGTCTGAATGAGATTTTGGACTTGTTGAAAAATTTGTAATCAAGAAACCATTGACGTTGTGCCTGAATATATTGAAAAGAAAAATAGACATATTTCAAGTCAGACAGGTTTATTTTGGCAGGCCATGCGGTGTACATCCTGATCGTACTAAAATAAGGTCATGTAGAGACGTAGCTTGCTACGTCTCTACAGTACAAAAATCCTTAATATCATTCCCTCCTAAATACTTCATTCAAAAAGAATTCAAAAAAATCCGATAAACTCCCGCCAATATTGCCGATTGTACTGCCAATGCAACAGGCATTAATTATCAGAAATTCCAGCAGATGCAGCTTGAATATCAACAATTGCAGGCCTTACCTAAAAAAATGCAGATTTGATTTGAGTGTAACCAAAATAGCCGGTGAATACAATTTGTTCATCATTTTTTTGAACCAGGATTACACAGAAGAAGATGAATAAGATGATTAAAATACAGTGTTTATTTCATCTTATTCATCTTTTTCA
>Ga0272440_1002524_pt1 | contig 14191 bp, 8 predicted proteins | sample SSMMMBAug17_FD_192440 | JGI IMG/M metagenome (GOLD analysis project Ga0272440, IMG submission 192440) | Marine sediment archaeal communities from Little Sippewissett salt marsh, Falmouth, MA, United States - SSM-MMB-Aug17 | ecosystem: Environmental > Aquatic > Marine > Wetlands > Sediment ...
AAATCTTCCCCCCAGCGGGCCGCCCATCACAGTTCTAAAAACCAGCGTGACAGCCGAACCAGTAACCAGCATGGGTGCTTTTCGGCTTTGGGACATGCGGTCATAGGTGGCTGTGAGGTTGGTGCCCGGTAAATCAGGATTTGTTTTTCGTTCCGATCTGATCTGTTTTAATTTTTCTTCGTCAATATTATGCACGTAGAATTGCATGTCCTGAAATTCATCAATAATTACTGCCACACGAGTCCCTGTTTTCGATGCCAGAAACTCCGGAACTGTAATAAATGCATCCCACTGATTTCGTGCATTATTCAAATAGTTTGGATGATTATACATCGTCAAGAAATCTTCAATAAATTTCTTTGCCATGTCTATTGTTGAATTCGGATCCGAATAGTCCAGAAGTTGTTCCAGTTCTATCGATTTCGTCTTATACAAAGCCGGATCTTGAGAACAATAAGCGATATATTGACGAAAAAAGGTGGTTGCGTATTCTAAAAGGAAATCGCGTAAAGTTGATTCCTCCCTTTTCATCCGAAAATAAAATGGCGCAACCTTATATTCAGGTTTAAAAAAAACAGTATTGACCAGTCGATCAAGCAATGCTGTTTTTCCCATACGTCTGGGAGATATAATGGCTGTGCTGGGTGCTGTCATTCTTTGGATATTTTTAACCCATGCATCCATTTCACGAAGAATTTCATCACGATTGGTAAATTCTTCATAGGCGACCATTTCATCAACAGGGAGTGTTTTTTCTTCTTTCATGATACATTAACCTCATAATCAAAAAACAATCATTTCCGATATTATTAAGCATTTTGGCACTATATTTTTAATATGTTCAAAATGGGGAGCTAATTTTTCAAGATTACCAATAATCATAATTGGGATACTGGGAAATTGCAAGATGAAAAAATCTTGCAATTATTTCTCAATATGATAATGAGTAAGTGTTCATAAGTTTGTTTGTTTTTACCCAGGAAGGTAACGACATCAATGTTTTAAATGATCAGGTGAAAGAAATAGCGATGAAGTAATAATCAGCAAGATCCCTATTTGATATTGTGTATTAATTGTTTCAAGCAATCCTGATTATAAGAACATATACTTTATAAAACTTGTAAGATGTGAGAAAAATAATGAAAATATGTGTCATTGATGGTCAGGGTGGTGGCATCGGCGCCACGATTATCAAAAAAATCAAAGAACAATACAGTGAGAACCTGGAAATTATAGCATTGGGAACCAATGCCATCGCAACATCTCAAATGTTAAAATCGCGTGCCAATCGAGGGGCATCTGGAGAAAATGCCATTGTACAAACAGTTGCTCATGTGGATGTTATTATTGGAACCATTGCAATTGTATTGGCCCATGGCATGATGGGTGAAATGACACCTTTGATGACTGAAGCCATTGCGAGCAGCCCTGCCAGAAAAATAATTATTCCCCTTTCCCAGGAAAATGTTCAGATCGTTGGTGCACCCGCAATTCCACTGCCACGATTGGTGGACCAATTAATCAATGACTATTTATCCACATCTTTTGAAGCAACTCATAAATAAAGGAGATGTATTATGTGCGAAGCCAATGCATATCTTGTGAATGAAAATGATGCGCACAAAGAATTGGTCATGGAAGCTGTTGACACTGTTGAGCCTGAGGATGATGGTGTTAAATTGACCAATATTTTTGGCGATCAAAAATTTCTTAAAGCCATGATCTATTCATTATCACTGGTAGATCATCAGGTTATTCTAAAACCAACATGAAACTAACACTTGCAAAAACAGCGGGCTTTTGTATGGGGGTGCGTCGTGCAGTTGAAATGGTACTGGATGCATCAAATCGTTCTGAAGGGACTGTCTGTACATATGGCCCGCTGATTCATAATTCTCAAGTCCTTGAAATTTTAAGAAATAAAGGCATTTATATTCTTGATCAACTCCCTGAAAAAGGACAAGGGACAGTCTTGATTCGTGCGCATGGTGTTCCGCCTCAGGATAAATTGCACCTTGAACAGGCTGGATTTCATGTAATTGATGCCACATGTCCAAGAGTAATCAAAGTACAGACAATCATTAATAAGTATGCAAAATCGGGTTTTAATACTCTGATTTTGGGCGATGTTGATCATTCTGAAGTCAAAGGACTTATGGGCTATACGCAAGGAAAAGGACATGTCATTCAAAATATTTCAGATTTAAAAAATTTGCCTGAATTTCCCAAAGCCATCATGGTTGCGCAGACAACTCAAAATCATGACCTGTTTTCTCAGGTGTCGTCATATATTGAATCGAATCACGCGCATTATTTAATTTTTAATACAATCTGTGATTCAACATCAAAACGACAGGCTGAAGTTAAAGAAATTGCAAAACAATCAGATGCTGTAGTTGTGGTAGGAGGGAAAAATAGTGGAAATACGCGTCGTCTTGCTCAAATTGTAGATCAGCAAAATATTCAATCATATCATATTGAAACTGAAAAAGAACTACCTGAAATTGAATTCCAGGACTATAAGCGTGTCGGAATAACAGCAGGAGCCTCCACACCGAACTGGATTATCAACAGGGTATGTCATCATCTTGAAACAATGTCATCAACACAGTCAGGTCGTTTTATTAAATCCTGGCAGACATTTCAACAAGCACTTTTGTTTACAAATTTATTCGTCGCTTTTGGTGCCGGGTGTCTTGCCTTTGCCAGTATGTGCATGCAAGGAATTACGCCAATGTTCGCACATGTCATGATGGCTTTTTTGTATGTCCTATCCATGCATACATTGAATAATTATATCAGCAGAAAAGCAGAACGATATAATTATCCCTATCGCGCAGCCTTTTATGAAAATTATCGCATCCCCTTGCTGGTCATGGCTTTTACATCGGGACTGGGGGGGCTGATCCTGGCTTTTTTTCAAGGGCTAACTGCCTTTATTATCCTTTTAACAATGAGTGTTTTGGGAATGGCGTACAAAGTAACCTTGTTTCCATCGGGAATAACATATTATAAAATCCAAAAAATTCAGGATATTCCAGGCTCAAAAACCATTCTGATTGCAATTGCATGGGGGGTTGTAACATCAATCCTGCCAGCAATGACAATAAATGCGAACATATCGCCGAAAACACTGGTCGTTTTTATGTGGTGTACAGGTCTTGTTTTTTCCAGATGCGCTTTTTTTGATTTAATAGATATTCAAGGAAATCGAATTGTTGGCCAGGAAACACTACCTGGCGTACTGGGAGAACGTCAAACAATGCGAATGCTTCGCTTATTGAGCATCGGACTGTTTATATGGGGATTTCCTTTTTATATTTATGATCTTGTTCATATTACAATTGTTTTTGTAAGCGGCTCTGCCTTATTGTTTTACTTTTTATTACAATTTTATAAAAAAAATCATCTTGTATCCAATATGCGATTACATTTTTTAGTTGAAGGCCATTTTATTGTTTGCGGTATTCTTGCCTTTATACCCTGGTGGATGGTGCTGTAATTTTTAATTGACAGAACTATTTATATTCGTTAAATATACAATTTTTGTTGTTAAAAAAATAAAGAGGGTAAACACAAGGTTTGCCTACACTCGTCCTCGGACGAATGTATATCCTCGGTTATTGAAAATACCGAAACTTATAGACCAATGATTAAACTTTTAATTGAAAGATGAAAGGATGAACCATGAAAAACTTTCAATTTTTATTCACACGATTCTTAGTTATTTGTGGCTGTTTTATTCTGGTAGCCTGCGGTGGGGACCAAAAGGATGTCACTTGCAAGGATTGTTCACCTATTGCCAGTTTCAGAGCCAACGAACGACATAAGGTCAATAATAAAGTCGAACTGGATGGCAGGGCATCTAAACCAGGACAAAATGGGGGCGAATTATCTTATAATTGGACGTTATTAAATGCGCCTGAAGGTAGTGAAGTAAGAATTCATCAGGCAGATAAACCTGTGGCCTATTTAACGCCTGATAGGCCAGGAGTTTACAGAATTCAACTGATTGTTAATGATGGTGTTGCTGACAGTAAACCTTGTATTGATGATTTTGAAGCCATCATCAATTCACCTCCGGTAGCGCATGCAAGCTATAATGATCCAGTTAGAATTAATGAATCAGTATTGCTTGATGCAACCCTTTCCGAAGATAAAGATAATGACCCGCTGACATATGTTTGGGAATTAACACATCGTCCAAATATGAGTCATGCTGAGTTATCAGATTCAAGTGCATTAAAGCCTGAATTTGTTGCTGATATTGTTGGTGAATATATTGTTCAGCTTATTGTTAATGATGGTGAACTTAATAGCGAACCCTTTACTCTGACAATTCGGATATATGACAAACCTGTTGCAATAGCGACCTTCGAACAACACGTTCCTGTTCATCAACATGTGCAGCTTGATGGAACCAGTTCCCAGCCGGGTATTGAAGGCAACGATCTGACGTTTCAATGGACATTCACCCAAAAACCTCCTGAAAGTAATGCCCAAATATCAGATCCATCATCAGAAAGGCCCACATTTATGGCGGACAAGCCTGGACTTTATATCATTCAATTGATTGTCAATGATGGCATCGACAGCAACCCTTTTATTTTAGAATACACAACACTTAACTCTAAACCCATTGCACAATGCGAATATAATCAACCGGTTTATCTAAATCAGGTTGTTGAACTTAATGCCAGCTTATCTTCCGATCTTGACAATGATCCCTTGACCTATGAATGGGAGTTAACACGTCGTCCAAATGGAAGCGCAGCAGAATTATCAGATCCCAATGCAGTAACATCTGTGTTCATCCCAGATCGTCTGGGAGATTACATTGTACAACTTATTGTTAATGATGGCAAAGTTAATAGTGATCCCATTATTTTGACAATTCAAGTCTATGAAAAGCCTGTTGCAATTGCTGTATATGCGCAGCAGTTACCTGTTCAACAAGAAGTTCAGCTTGATGGCACCGGATCACGACCGGGTACTGATGGCAATAGTTTGACGTTCCAATGGGATATAAATCAAAAGCCTGATGGAAGTAATGCAGCCCTTTCTGATCCAACATCAGATAAGCCCTCTTTTATTCCAGATAAACCCGGAATATACATTATCCAATTAATAGTCAATGATGGCATCAATGACAGTGCCCCTTTTATCCTTGAATACGAAACACTCAACTCAAAACCCATTGCTCAATTTGACTATAATAAGCCAATATATTTAAATCAAGTTGTTGAACTTGCTGCCACGCCATCATCAGACCTGGATAATGATCCGATGACGTGTTTATGGGAAATCCTTTCTCGCCCTGAAAACAGCAATGCAGTGTTATCAGATCCCAATGCAGTGACTCCCTCATTTGTAGCGGATCAACTGGGTGATTTTGAGGTTCAACTCATTGTCAACGATGGTCATATAAATAGCGAACCCTATATCTCAACAATTCAGGTGCTTGAAATTCCTGTTGCAGTTGCAAGCTATGTGTATCAATTACCTGTTCAACAAGAAGTTCAGCTTGATGCCACAAATTCTCAGCCCGGTGCTGGCGGTGGTGACCTATCATTTCAATGGACAATTGTGCAAAAACCTGATGGAAGTGCGACTGAATTATCGGACCCAACGTCAGATCGTCCAACTTTTGTACCAGATAAGCCAGGATTATACATTTTCAATTTGATTGTCAACGATGGCATCAATGAAAGTGCTCCTTTTGTTCTTGAGTACGAAACCCTCAACTCCAGGCCCATTGCTCAATTTGACTATAATCATCCAATCTATTTGAATCAGATTGTCGCGCTTAATGCCATGTCATCTTCAGACCTTGATAATGAACCGCTGACATACACCTGGGAAATCATTTCACATCCAGAATTTAGCAATGCAGTCTTGTCAAATCCCAATGCAGTGACCCCCTCATTTGTAGCGGATCAACTGGGTGATTTTGTTGTTCAACTCATTGTCAATGATGGTCATATAGATAGCGAACCGCATATTACGACAATTCAAGTGCTTGCAATACCTGTTGCAGTTGTAAGCGATGTGCAGCAATTACCTGTTCAGCAAGAAGTTCAGCTTGATGCCTCTGGTTCCAGGCCAGGTGATGGCGGTGGAGACCTGACATTTCAATGGACAATTGTTCAAAAACCTGATGGAAGTGCGACTGAATTATCGGACCCAACGTCAGATCATCCAACTTTTGTACCGGATAAACCAGGATTATACATTATCCATTTAATTGTCAATGATGGCATTAATAGCAGCGATCCTTATGTTATTGAATACGAAACCCAAAATTCTAAACCTGTCGCACATTTTGGCTTTAATCAACCCATATATGTAAATCAACTGGTTGAGCTTGATGGCAGCCAATCTTTTGATCTGGATAATGATCCACTGATGTTTAAGTGGAAACTCTTATCAAAGCCGATGAACAGTATGGCCAGTTTATCCGGAGCCAATGGTGCAAAACCCTCTTTTGTGGCTGATCGCCCGGGTAAATACGTGGTGCAACTGGTTGTCAATGATGGTAAGGAAGACAGCGATACTTACACTCAAGTAATAACAACCCAAAACTCAAAACCGGTTGCCATAGCAGGCGAGGATGTCACTGTCTTTGAAGGTGAACCGGTTCAAATGGATGGCAGTCTTTCTACTGATGCTGATGGGTCATCACTGGTGTATATGTGGACAATGACAGAAAAACCAAATGGAAGTCATGCCAATCTGTCTGGTGCCAATAGAATTAATCCAGTATTTACGCCTGATGTTCCAGGACTTTATACAATCCAGCTTATCGTGAATGATGGCGAAATTGATAGTGATCCAGATACCCTGGATATTTATGCCAATGCATCAGTTGATCTTGAGCCTGCCAATATTGACCTGAGCGATCTTGTTACTGATCCTGATACACTCTTAATCACAGGCACTGTGCATGTAGACATTATCAACACCGGAACAAGACCTGTTCCTGGTTCATTTCAAATTTTTGTGTTTGAAGATACCAACAACAGCAATCAGTTTGAAAATTCTGATTTGCTTATAGCTGTTGAAACTGTAGAGAATCAACCTGATGGTAGAGACTCAATCACTGTTGATTTACAGGCGGGTTATATTGATGGTCAGGAATTTCCCGGAGACACACATGTTTCCTTTTTAGATAGTATTATTTTTGTTGCGATTGATCCATTGGAGAAGATACCAGAAATTGATGAAACCAACAATCTGACGAACAGCCAGGAAGGACAATTATGCAAACCGCCTGTCAATGTTTTCTCTCCAACATTGGCATGGGAATGGACAAAAAGCCTCAATAATGATTTTCCATTGTCCAATCAGGTTGTTTGTACGCCCATCGTTGGTAATCTCACTGATGACAATAAGGATGGCAAAATTGATTTAAATGATATTCCTGATATTGTATTTATTACCTTTGAGGGAAGTAATGAAACAAGAGGTGTGATTCGGGCAATCAGTGGGGATGGTTCTAGCGAACATTTTGCCATTGGTTCATTTGTATCTAACGATAAACATTTCGAGGCGTTCCCCAATTATAACCCTGCACTGGCTGATATTGACAATGATGGCATTGTCGAAATTATGGTCGTTGTAAATGATCAGCTTGCAAATAAATGGCTGGCAGTGTTTGAACATACCGGTGAATTAAAGTGGATCAGTCATGATTATAGTTCCAGCCAGATGGCAAGCCCTGCAAGTGTATGTGTTGCAGACCTCAAAGCCGATGGTATTCCAGAAATAATTATTGGACATTTCGTTTTGTCCAATACCGGTCAGACACTCATGATTGGTAAAGAAGACAATGGGTTAAACAATGCCAGTGTCGCAGATATCGATCTGGACTCACAGATGGAAATTATTGCAGGCCGCACAGCATATGAAGCTGATGGCAAAATACTCTGGCATGTGAATGAATTGAATGAAGGATTCAACGCAATTGCCAATTTTGATAATGATGACTATCCTGAAATTGTCCTTGTGGGAAAAGGTCGTGTCGCATTAGTTGAACATACTGGAGAAATTATCTGGACGAAAGAAATCGCACCAGGAGACCCAAACCGATACCAAGGTGGTCCCCCCATGATATCTGATGTTGATGGTGATGGCCAGCTTGAAATTGGCATTGCAGGCTCATCTAAATTTTGGATGTTTAATGGAAATGGCAGTGTGTCCTGGACTGCTGACATAAAAGACCCATCAGCAGTCACAAGCGCCTCAGCTTTTGATTTTGATGGTGATGGTTGTTCGGAAATTGTATACAGAGACAGTGAATCTTTAAAAATATTTAATGGACATAATGGTGAACGTATTTATGAAGATTCTGTAGGATCAAGCACGTTTATCGAAATGCCGGTTATTGCTGATGTAGATAATGACAACAGTGCTGAGATCGTTGTTCCCTGCAATTCATATCAAAGCGGTAATGCTACAGGCATTCGTGTGTATGAGGATGCCAGTGATCATTGGGTAAATACGCGAAAAATATGGAACCAGCATGCTTATATGACCACCAATATTCTTGAGGATGGACGTGTCCCCAAAAAGCCAATCAATAACTGGGAAACCTACAACAATTTCAGGCAAAATCAGATGGACAATCCTTTTGGCTGCAAAGATATTTCTGCATCATATATTCGTTTTGATTTAGATGCTTGTCCGGATTCGGTAAAAATCACTGCGCGAATCGGAAACAGTGGCGCCCTTCATGTACCTATTGACATGATGGTTTCTTTTTATCTTGGAAATCCGGCTGGAACTGGACAATTATTGGCAGAAATTGCTCTGGAGCATCCGATTCAGTCAGGCCAATGGATTGACTTATCTGTCAAAATGGAGCATCCTGGTACTGGCATAAAAAATATCTTTGTTTTTGCTGATTCCAGTAACAGGCTTTGGGAGTCTAATGAAAATAATAATATATCTCAGCGTTCATTTACCTGTGATTCACAATAAGAAAGCGAGGTTCAATCATGACCAAAACGCAAAGTAAATTAATTATCAGCGTATTATTTATCGCACTGATGTTTCCATTGGGGGCTCATAGTGAAGTTGAAAAGGACACTTTTCATATCAGCCCAATGATCGGTGGATACTTTTTTGAAGGCAATCAACCCATAAAAAGTGGCCCTGTTGTGGCTTTAGGTCTGGCTTACAATTTTGATGACAATCTTGGGCTAGAACTCATGGGCAAAGCAGGAGAATTTGATTTTTTCTATTGTCAGTCCTGTAATAATAATCCTCAAGAAGATTCCTTGTATGGATACTGGGCGCACATGGATCTTTTATACTATTTATGGCCCAAAGATCGGCTGGTTCCATATCTTGCTCTGGGCGGGGGATACATGTGGCTGGATGATGAGCGATACATCGACACAGAATCTCCTTTTGCGCATTATGGTGCAGGTTTTTTATATGAAATGACTGAAAAAATTCATTTTCGAGGTGATGTACGTCATGTGCTACCTTTTGATGATGAACATAATAATTTATCTGCTGTCCTGGGGGTTTCTCTGGTATTGGGTAAAAAATCTTCAGCGCCTCAAATTGATTCAGATAAAGATGGGGTATATGATCACAAGGATCAATGTCCGGATACGCCTTTTGGTGTTAAAGTAGATTCCTGGGGATGTCCATTGGATAATGATCAGGATGGTGTTCCTGATTATGAAGATAAATGCCCTAAAACAATGCCTGGAACGAGAGTAGACCAATATGGCTGTCTTGCCAATCAAGACCAGGATGGTGATGGCGTCAACGATTCTAAAGATAATTGTCCGGATACGCCAAAAGGAACAAAAGTGGATCAAAATGGATGTCCAATCTTTGGAGATGCCGATGGTGATGGCGTTCCAGATAACATTGATAAATGCCCGAATACGCCTTTGGTGGCTGATGTCAACAGCGCGGGATGTTGGGTTATCAAAGATCTTCATTTTGATTTTGACAAATCGATAATCAAGAAAAAAGACAACAAATCATTAGATAAAATTGTTGAAATTTTAAAAAAGAATCCTTTTTTAAATGTTGAAATTCAAGGCCATACAGATAATCGTGGAACCAGGAAATATAACAAAAGGCTGTCTTCAAAACGTGCAAAAGCAGTTGCCGGGTATTTAATCAAACATGGCATCCGCGCTGCACGTATTTCGTATGCGGGATATGGTTATGATACTCCCATTGCAACCAATAAAACTGAGGAAGGACGCTCTTTGAATAGACGTGTTCAAATCAAGCCAATGAAATAATAAAACAACTCAATAACGTATCGTTGGGGAATACCATCATTCCCCAACTTTTTTCCAAACGCGCTCGCATTCTGTTAAGGAAACGATACAAGTGAAGTCATTGCAACCAGGTCATTGGAAAGTTCTTATTACAGATGATCAAGAAATGATTCATGTAATGATCAAACATTACCTGAAAGATTATCAATTCCAAGGGATTGGTTTGCAATTCATTGATTCGTTTTCATGCAAGGATGCCAAATCACTTCTAAATAATAATCCTGACATTGCTGTTGTCATTCTTGATGTTATGCTTGAAGAACCTGACAGTGGCTTCCAGATCGTCCAATATATTCGTGAAACCCTTAATAATAAATTGTTAAAAATTATTATGCTCACCGGGAATCTGGATATTGAAAAGGCAAAATTCTTTTTTATGACCTACGATATTGATATCTATTGCCCAAAATACGATATTAACAAAATATATTTCATGATGACCGCATCTTTACGAGCCTATCAAAGTTCTTATTCCATCCATATCTTGCATGACGAATTAAAACAAAAATTAAAGAATCAAGAATCCGCCGAACAGGAATTAAAAGAACTGAACCTTCAGCTTGAACAAATGATCCATAACAAAGATGACCAATTAAAAGCCACACACCATTCTCTGAAAGAAGCAGTTGCCTATGCACGAAAGCTTACAAATGAAATTGAAAGTAGTAATAAGGCCAAAAGTCAATTTTTGGCCAATTTAAGCCATGAAATCCGAACACCAATGAATGGCATTATTGGGATGCTGGATCTTGCGTTAAACTCTGACAAAAATACGAAACAAAAAGAATATATTGCCTTGGCAAAACATGCGGCAGATCATATGCACTTTTTACTGACCGATATTCTTGACTTTTCCAAAATGAAAACATCGCAGTTCAGTATCAATTGCAGTACGTTCAAACTGCTGGATGTCATAGAGTCTGCAATGATTCCTTTACAATTAAATGCGTTGGAGCGCAGTATTCAGTTAATTAAGGAAGTGGCTCCAGACATTCCCAAGTATTTGTATGGTGCGCCGGATCGCCTGCTTCAGATTTTAATCAATCTTATCAAAAATGCGATTAAATTTTCTGAATGTTGTGAAATTGTTATCAGAGTCAAAAAGAATATGTTATCGCCAATGCTTGAATTTAACCCTGATACGCATACTGAACTCATCTTTTCGGTAATTGATCAGGGCATTGGAATCGCTAAGAATCATCTTGAAAGCATTTTCGAACCTTTTTTTCAAAGTGACTTGGATACCAAAGGAGGTTTAGGTCTTGGCTTAAGTATTTGTAAGCAGTTGGTTGAAATGATGGGGGGGAAATTATGGGCAGAAAGTGATCGAAATAAAGGGAGTACATTTCATTTTGTGCTTACTTTCAAATTAATTGATTTGAATGAAAATAACAAACCGCAAACAAACAATATGCATCAACCAACTGAAATCCAAACAAACAGAAAACCCAAAATTTTAATCGCTGAAGAACATTTTGGGCATGAGGATGTTTGTGTTAACACATTGGAATCACATGGGTTTGATGTTACAAGGGTTTATGATGGCGCCTCAGCAGTGTCTTCGTTTGAAAAAGAAACCTTTGATCTCATTTTAATGGATCTTAAAATGTCAGATATTGATGGTATCATGGCCACACGTCTCATTCGCAAAAAGGAAGACAAAGGAAAACGTGTTCCAATAATTGTTTTGACATCAAAGGTCAATGATAAATGTCTTGATGCTTGCATTAGAGTCGGTATAGATGGCCATCTATCAAAACCCATTAAAAAAGAGGAGATGATTCGAAAAATCTCTCAATATATTTCCATACCCTCACAACATTTAGTTGAAACAAAAAAGTCCCTTATAACAACTGATATAAAACGTCAATTTGATATTCATATTGTAAAAAAGAAATATCATGATAATATGGATATCGTAATTGAAAAATTAAATGATTTTATTGATCATGGAAATAATTTAATCGAAAAAATTGAGTCTGGCCTGGTTCGTGGTGATAATAAGCACGGGGTCAAATACTTCCATGAGTTAATGATACTTTCTGCTGATATTGATGCTAAAAAAATTTCTGACAATGCATTTCGATGTAAATTGGCCTATCGAAAAGAAGATTATGAAAAAGCAAAACGTATTATGCGGTCAATAAAAGAGGAATACCAGGTATATGCGAAACAAATTCAAATCTTTCTTAATGATAAGAGTTCGTTTTGTCAAAAATAACAGAAGGATAAAATAAGATGAAAACTTTAATTGTAGAAGATGATTTTGTTTGTCGCCAAATATTGAAAGATATTTTAAAAAAATATGGTGACTGCGATATAGTTGTTGATGGTGAAGAAGCGGTACAGGCATTTCGTCTGGCCCTGGAAGACAATGAACCTTACGATTTAGTTACTATGGATATTATGATGCCGCGAATGGATGGCAATGAAGCGCTGAAACTGATTCGGGAATATGAAAAAGAAATGAATATCAGAGGACAAAATGAAGTCAAGGTAATTATGACGACCGCTCTTGATGATCCAAAAACTGTTGTTGAATCTTACTATAAAGGCGGCGCCACTTCCTATCTGGTGAAACCGCTGACTGAAGATAAACTTTTGGCAGAAATTCAATCTTTTGGTTTATTGAAAGATATTTAAGAGATGCTTGGGTAATAAGTTACCCAATTATTGTAGGGGCAAACCTTGTGTTTGCCCTCAAACAAAAACCGAAAATGAACCAATTCCGAGGGAGAACATATGGATCTCACTATAGAACATAGGTTTGATATCGGTATTTGTACGTAAAAAATGTCCGACTTTTTTCACAGGGGAAATTATGAACACTTTACAGCCCGCTTATCTCAGAAATTCTGATACTTGGAATTTCTTCAATACCTTTGAAAAAGAAAACTTTTCTGATATTTTTTCTTCTGTATTCAAGAGGAAATCCAAATCTGAAATTACGTATCCAGAAAGTGATGGTAAACCAATGGCCGATAATACGAAGCAGTATAAGATAATTGTCAGGATAAAGGAAAACCTCGAACATCTGTTTGTAAATCGTGAGGATGTATTTATTGCCGCAGATTTGTTCTGGTATCCGATTCAGTATAACAATAAATTAAAATATGCACCTGATGTCATGGTCGCTTTTGGCCGTCCAAAAGGAGACAGGGGGTCTTATCTTCAATGGGAAGAAAACAACATTGCGCCCCAGGTTGTATTTGAAATTTTGTCTCCAGGCAACACGCATAATGAAATGAACAAAAAATTCAATTTTTATCAAAAATATGGCGTTGAAGAATATTATATTTTCGATCCAGATAATGTTTCATTGGAAGGTTGGATCAGAAAAGGTAAATATTTGAAGCAGATTCAAAGCATGACAGGTTGGTTCAGTCCAAATCTCAAGGTCAGGTTTGAAGTTGTACAAGATGAACTTGAATTGTTTGATTCTGAAGGAAACAGGTTTACTTCGTTTACAGAGGAAAAATGCAAGGCTGTAAGAGAACAGAAACGTGCAGATACTGAAAAACAACGTGCTGATACTGAACAACAACGTGCAGATTCTGAACAACAACGTGCAGATCAGGAAAAAATGCGTGCTGATAAAGCGGAACAGCAGCTTAAGCAGGAAAAAATTCGTGCTGATCTTGCGTGGGAAAAAATAAACGCACTTGAAAAAAAGGTTGAATTACTGATGGAACATATCAGTTCATGAAATGTAATTCATTCTATTGGCTCGCTTAGGAAATCTCGAAAACTTTAAATTGTTTCACAGGAGAAATTATGAACACTTTACAACCCGCTTATCTTAGAAATTCTGATAGTTGGAATTTCTTCAATACCTTTGAAAAAGGAAACTTTTCTGATATTTTTTCTTCTGTATTCAAGAG
>Ga0272440_1002525_pt1 | contig 14190 bp, 9 predicted proteins | sample SSMMMBAug17_FD_192440 | JGI IMG/M metagenome (GOLD analysis project Ga0272440, IMG submission 192440) | Marine sediment archaeal communities from Little Sippewissett salt marsh, Falmouth, MA, United States - SSM-MMB-Aug17 | ecosystem: Environmental > Aquatic > Marine > Wetlands > Sediment ...
TAGCCAGACGCCTCTTTTATCTCCGGGTGATACTTTTCAAGCACATGTGGAATTATATCTTCCCACAGATACAGTAAACGCTTTGAACAACTTTGAAAGCGATTTTGATGTTGATGGCAATGCTGACTCTATTGACGGCAACTCTGATGGAGACGGTGATTATCCTATTTTTATCAAAATTGAATCAGCGACCAATCCCAGTGTATTTGATGTCACGATGGATGCGGTTGATGTGGAACCAATTGAAGACATTTCAATGTCTTCCCAGCGAACCGGCCAGGTAGAGACAAATGATTCGATCATATATGATCATATCATAAAAAATGAAGGTAATACTGTTGAACTAATAAAAATAAAAGGTTCCAACAAGTGGTCCAATAGCATACTTATGGATACAACCGGTGATAAGGTATCTGACACTTTGTATTCATCACTGAAAACAGGTACTTCAATTTATTATTACGATGCCAATGACGAATATAAATCTCAAAATTTTGGTGGCTCTGATCTCTCCAAAACCAAGGATGATATATTATTGAAACCAGGTGAACATATAAATTTTGAAGTACAGGTAACCGCTCCATCAAATGTTGAATCTGATAGTTTTGACTCATTAGTCGTGTCTGTCTCATATAATGATGGCGCAGCAGAGATCGAAAATACGGTCATCACTACTTTGAAAGCAGGACAACTTCAAGCCAAAAAAACTGTCGCAATTGATGCAAATTGTGACGGAATTCCTGACGAAGCATTTTTCGGGACTGCAAGTACTGATGTGGCACCTGGTGAGTGTGCTATATGGCAGATGGTTATTACAAATATAGGTATGACCGATGCTCTTAAAGTCAAAGCCTTTGATGCCATCCCTCCTTTCAGCACATATGTGCCGGGTTCAATGATCTCAGGGGCAGGGGATGCTGGCCAGGATCCAGTTCCTGCGGTAACCTTATTTTCCAATACTGATGCAGATGATGACGCTGCTGCTGAAAACCATGATGACAATTATTTTGGAAAACTTGTTGGTAGTGATGTTATTTTTCATCTTGGCACGGATGCGACTCAGTTCGAGGGAGGTACACTGGCACCTGCAGCTTCTGTAAGTTTTCGATTTAGCACAAAAGTTGACTGATTTATTATTTGATATCGTCAAGTCAAACTGAAATAAAACCCAATATACCGGAACCAACAAAGGTATCGGTATATTGGACTGTCTGGGTGCGGGCCATTGCAGTCAGGTTAAGATGTTCAATTCTGGCAAAGCCACGCCCGCGTGGTGCTAAAAGCCCCACGCTAGTTATAAAAAAGGCAAAAGGACGTTCGCCCTCTGAACTAAAACCAAAAACGAACCTATATCCAAAAAACAATGCATATGGGTTCATGGTTTACATTCGCCATCGGACATAGGTTTGATTTCGTTTTTTTCGAGGCTACATTTTCCCCTAACTTTTACATACGCCCACTTAAATAGATATTTATGGCACAATCATTCTTTCAAACAATGCATTCTCGAAGATTACATCCGAAAGACCTTACGTATGTATGGTTGTCCATCGGTTGCTTTTTTTCTTGATTATAATATATTGGCTGATTATATACCGACCAATTTTGGTTACACTCAAATCAATCTGATTCAATGCCTTTAGTTATCAAAAAGAAATGTCGAATAAAAAAAAATAGGGCATATTCCATTCTTGAAATAATTGTTTCATGGAAAATGTTAGGATACCAATATCTCATACAAAAAGGAGAAAAAAATGAAACCAACACAAAAAAAATCGAAAACAGGTGTAAAAAAAAGTTTTATCAAAGTCAAAAGTGATTTTCGATGTGGACTGACACAGGCTGAAAAACTCGCACAATTCAGACAAGGTTTTTTACGAAAAAACTAAACGTGTATGAGGGGATATTCAGAATGAATGTCTCCTCAACAAAAATATAACCACACCAGAAGCAGCCCATTAAAAACAAAATGCAACAACTTCCAAATAAACACAACAAGTGAATACCTCAAACAACACCTTAAACATACCAGATGATCTAGCATGGCCTATCAACAGGCTGAATGTAGCATTGGGAATACTGGTTCGAAAAGCTGGGTTTGTATCTGAATTCCTTGAATATTATGCCCCGCCTCAATTTCACGACCCAAAAGACCTTGACAAATGGTTTGATGATTTTGCTTATCATGCTGGCATTGAATCCATTTCTGTTCATACCCCATATTCTGAAATCGATGATATGATCCATCAATGTGGACCGGCCATTATTCGAATGGATACTGAATCTGGCTCATATCGCTATCTTGTGATGTTAAAATGTGGATTAAAAAAAGTGTCTCTTATTACGCCGAACCGCACTGTTGTGAAAGTGGATATGCAAATGATTAAAAAGCATTTGTGTGCCCCAATAGAAAATCCTGCAAAAGCATCCATCAATCAATTTCTTGAGAAAACAGGTATTTCTGATTCACAAAAACACGCTGTCCGCAAAGCCATGCTGTTTGAAAAACTGAGCAATGAAATAATTGGTAATTGCTGGTTGATTCGTCTTTCTCCTGGAGATCATTTTTTTAAATGGATTTGGCATATCAAGATTCCCAGAAAGTTGCTTGCTATCATCACCTGCGAAACAATCTGCCAGACCCTGGTCATTCTTTCATGGTTGGTCATTGGCAATCTGATATTTCAGTATCATTATGATTCTGGCAAATTTATATTGTGGGGATTGCTCTTATTAACGATTGTTCTTGTTAGATGTTTTTCCCAATGGAATCAATGTCAGCTCTCCATTGATATAGGAGCCATTCTGAAACAACGACTGCTCTTTGGTGCACTTCATTTAAAACAGGATGAAACCCGCAATCAAGGTTTTGGTCAATTTATGGGCCGCATGATGGAATCTGAAGCATTTGAATCAATGGCCCTTGATGGCGGTTTTGAGGTGATTTTATTCTTCATTAAGTTATTGGCATCATTATATTTGCTTTCATTTGCCTGTGGATTGAAAATCAGCCTGTTTCTTTTCACCTGGATTGCTTGTTTTCTTGTTTGTTGCTTGATTTATTACAAATACACAAACAACTGGATCAACCATTTTAGAGCAATGACCAACAATATGATCGAACGTATGGTGGGGTATCGCACACGAATTGTTCAGGAAAACTTAAAACACTGGCATGATGAAGAAGATGAGGAACTGGAACGTTATCACAGTTTGTCCAAACAACGTGATCGCATCACCTTAATCCTGAACCCTGTCTTAACAAGGAGTTGGTTGCTTTTCAGCCTGTTATTTTTGTATGCGTTTCCACCTGACACTCAACAAGGCATGTTTATTGCGCTGGGCGGAACGTTGATAGTGTATCAAGGTTTTAATCACTTATTTTATGGCATTTCAACCTTTGTTATTTTTTTATGTGCATGGCAACAGATTAAACCGCTTTTTCAGGCTGCATCACGATACAGAACTGAAATTTCAACCCATTCTGTTGCAAATCAAAAAAAGGCTTGCTCAAAAGCAATTATTGAGATCAACAATTTATCCTACCGCTATGTGAATGATGCAGACTTTAAACTCACCATTGATCATCTGGCCATTGCGCAAAACGACAGAATTTGGGTTCAAGGACCATCGGGTGGCGGAAAATCGACCTTGTCATCAATTCTTTCTGGAATCAGAATACCGGATACTGGAATGATGTATTGTAAAGGACATGATATTCGATCTATCAATCCCGCCATATGGCGGAGAACAATTGTTCTTTCTCCACAATTTCATGAAAATTATGTGTTTACCGGTTCCTTAACATTCAATCTTCTGATGGGAAAATCCTGGCCGCCAAGCAAAAATGACTTAGAAGATGCCAAAAAAATATGTTATCAACTTGGACTGGGAACGTTATTAGAAAAAATGCCATCAGGGATGAATCAAATTCTTGGGGAAAGTGGATGGCAGCTTTCTCATGGCGAACAAAGCCGAGTTTTTATCGCAAGAGCACTGTTGCAACATCCTGATTTAGTTATTTTTGATGAAAGCTTCATGCCACTGGACTCGGACAATTTTGAAAAAGCAATGAATTGTGTCCTTGACAACGATTCAGCGATAATTGTTGTCGCCCATTTATAGAAAAAAGGAATTTATTATGGCACGCCCTTTTTCATTAACCATGCGATCAATGAAATCAGACCATCCAAAGACAGTGATGCTTTTTTTAATAATTACGACAATTGTTCTTTTTATCTGGAATATCTGGTTTTTTGGCGCAAAACTTCCTGTTTATGAGTTGAGTATCCAGGCAAAAGTGACCAAACAGCCTGAAAAAAGAATACGATTATTTTCAGGCTCTGGGCGTTCAGAGGAAATCAAACAGAATGAAATTGTTGCCAGTTTTCCCATGTCCATAGAAAAAAGTATTGCCAGAAATCAACGCGGATTATTTTTTCCTGTCTTAAAAAAGGGGCAAATTTCAGAAGCTGTAGACTGTGTTGTCGAAAAAATATTAGTACAATCAGAGAATAAAGTGATTCAGGCCAGACTAAAAACCATGCAGCCTAAGAATCGTCCGGTATATTTACAACCCGGTATGTCGGGTTTGATCAAGTTGGAAATTGACCGATGTACACCTTTTGAGATGTTGATCGAGTGGCTCAGGTCATCATGATTTTATAATTTTTTACGAGAAGAATTCCATTGTCATTATTTAATGCATTCAATGCCAATCGACGATATTTAATCCCTGAAGTCATTCAGACATCTGCAATGGATTGCGGCCCTGCAACCTTAAAGGCAGTCCTGGAAGGATATTATATTCCAGCAAGTTATGAACGTCTCAGGGACGTTTGTCAGACCGATGTTTCCGGCACATCAATCAACACAATCGAGGATATTGCTTGTTATTTGGGACTTGATGCGGAACAGGTGATCATTCAAAACGACCATTTACTGTTACCTGAAACCGATGCCTTACCTGCAATTGTTGTTGTCAGATTACCAGATGGCACGGGCCATTTTGTTGTTGTCTGGCGGATACATGGCCAGATGATTCAAATTATGGACCCGGCAATCGGCAGAATTTGGATCACTCAACAAAAATTATTTGATATGGTGTACCCATTTACACAGCCCATTAAGATTGATATCTGGGAGCATTATTCAAAATCAGACACATTTTGTTTGCCGCTTATCAGACGCATATCAGATTTAAATATTTCCACATCTGAAATAAATCGTCTGATTGATCACGCTCAAAACAATGATTGGCAGCATATGGCAATACTGGATGCATCTGTCAGAATTCTACATACAATCTATCATTCAGGAGCAAATTTTAAGGGGGATGATTTAGAGAAAATTCTCACAACCTATTATGAACTTGCACTGAATGAACCATCACAACAAATCATTCCAGAAGAATACTTTTCTGTTCTTCCGGATTCACATGACAGCCAGACATTATTCATGAAAGGCGCACTTTTGGTTCACATTGCTGGAAAAACAGACAGAAACAGTGAAGATGATGACGAAACCGATCGAAAAGAAGGTGATGATACGTGCTCAAAAAAATCAATCTCAGATATATTAAATGCAGTGATTCATGATCCCCCCATCCAACCAGAAAAAGAAATATATGAACAGTTATTATCCGAACATCAGCTGTGGCCCTTTATGCTGATTTTTGCATTAACTTTAGCAGCCATCAATGTTGCAATTGAAGCCCTTTTATTGATGGGCTTTGTGGATATTGGTTTTGATTTTTCTAAAGGAATTTATCAGCAGCCCATGACAATGGTTTCCATTATGATCTTTTTTGTCGCCTTATTATGTTTAGAAACACCGGTTAATGCCGCAATACTCAATCTGGGGCGTCGCTTTGAAATATCAATGCGCATGAGGTTCCTGACAAAAACACCTGTGCTGGGAGATCATTTTTTTCGAAGCCGACTGAAGTCAGACATGGCGCAGCGTGTGCATGATATGCGACTGATAAGAGAAATGCCAGAAATCGCAGGCGGTATCTACAGACTGATATTTCAAATGCTGATTACTGTTGTGGGAATTATGTATTTAATGCCAACATTGTCAATTATTCCCATTATTGCCGGCATAACTGCTGTGATCATTCCAATGGCCTCAATACATCTTCTAAAAGAACAAGATTTGAGATTTCGCACATTAACCGGTTCACTGGCACAATATTGCCTTGATGCGTTAATTGGTATCGTCCCCCTTCGCAGTCACAGTGCTGAAAATGCAATACGCTATAAATTTGAATCCATCCTTTGCCAGTGGAAAAAAAGTGGTATTTCTTATTATTTCAAAAAATTAGCGATTACTAGCACTGGTGCCCTGATCAATACTCTATTGGCAATCTGGCTCATTTACGAAAATATTTCAATAGGTGGCAGTGATAACTGTGTACTGCTGTTGATTTATTGGGTGCTAAACCTATCTGAATCAGGTGCACAGCTTTCAAATCTGACAGGCATGTATCCAGGCCTTCGAAACAGGATATTTAGAATTCTTGAACCCATTAATACCCAACCAGAGACTGAATTGTCTGATGAATACGTTTCAGAAGAAAAAATTGATCGCCACACAGGCATGAAGATTGAGATCAAACATACATCTGTTTTTGCCGCAGAACGACAGATTCTCGATGATATTCATCTCACAATCCAACCTGGAGAACATATTGCCATTGTTGGCTCCTCAGGCGCTGGTAAATCGAGCCTCATGAGATTATTGCTGGGGTTCTATCATCCAGATACTGGCCATGTTTTAATAGATAATCATTTATTATCCTCACATATGATCTCAATTCGTCGTCAAACCGCCTGGATCGATCCCAGTGTGCACATTTGGAATCGTCCATTATCCGAAAACATTCGGTATGGCACAGAAGAAATAAATGAGTCAAAATATGGCATGATTATGACGCAGGCCGGGCTGATCAAGGTATTGAAAAACCTTCCTGATGGCAACAACACCAGACTGGGAGAAGGCGGCAGGTTGGTATCTGGTGGTGAAGGTCAACGCGTTCGCCTGGGTAGAGGTATGTACAGAAAAGATGCCAGGCTTGTCATACTGGATGAACCTTTTCGGGGGCTGGATCGGACTGAAAGAAGTCAGTTGCTGCAAAAAGCACGCGACCATTGGCATGACAGTACATTGTTTTTTATTTCTCACGATGTTCAGGATACGATCCCTTTTGATAGAGTATGGGTGATGTCACATGGTAAAATCGTTGAAGATGGAGCGCCTCAAGCTTTATTGGGAAATAAAGAGTCTATCTATCGATCCATTGTTAATCATGAAAAAAAAATCCGGCAGTCAATTGTGAATAAAGCGCAGTGGCGAAAATGGTGGATCGAAAAGGGAGAGGTTGTGGAGTGAATATTCTTTATTTTATATTTTTCAAGTATTCCTAAACATTACTTGCATTTATTAATTATATACATTATTATTAAATATAATTGTTTGATTCTGCAAAAGAAATTTCGTTATCGTTTCGAAAAACCCCACCATTACTGATAATCGAAAATGGTCGTATCCATTGGATGTTGAACAAAAAGAGTTCATTCTTCTTTTTTATCATGAGTGTGCTAAAACAATTATGACGAAACGATATGTTCCTCATCTGTTGGATGCCCCAGTGACAATATATAGAATTATTTTGATAACGCTCGATAATCGAGCAGCAAAGAGAAAGGATTATTCTATTATGCGAACAAGAAATCTATTGTTCATCTCGTGTGTTTTAGGGCTGTTTGTATCTTCTGCATTTGCAGCAGATGGAATCGATTTTGATTTTCATGGAAAAATGTTTCAAGTTTTCGGTTCAACAAACAACAATATGTCTTTGGCAGGTAAAATAAAAAGTGGGAGTACCGATTTTTTCAGTTACAATGGTGCGCTGAACCAAAAAGGTTATGACGAAAAATATCTGAATTATTATAACACTGTTGGTACGACTTTTGGTCTCAGCAAAGCGCGTTTAAGGTTTGAAGCAAAAACCAAAGACAAGCTGGCCAAATTTGTGTATGGGTTGGAATTGGGAACGGTCAATTGGGGAGACAAAAATAAAGATTTTGACCTCTCTGGTGATGGTATCACACAAGAAACGCGCTTTGTGTATGCTGAAGTGAAAGCACCTGTGAATAATATTAACCATATGATTCGGGCAGGCTTGCAACCAACGAAAATCAGTCCCTGGGTCTGGTCTGAAACAGCTGCGGGTTTGACGTATCATGGGAAATCACCCTCCTGTAAATGGATGCTGGGATGGTATCGTGGGGATGAAGATTCTAAATCCAATAGCACGGATAACAACTATTTTGTGATGAAAGCTTCAGGCCCGCTATCGCAAGAACTTGAACTTGGCTTTTTTATGGTGCTTGAACAAGCCGGTGCTGAAACATCAGAAATTGAACAGGAACTTACAACCACGATACTCAATCATAAATACGATAGAAAAATGTACTATGTTGGTACCAGTCTTGCTTTTAATAGCAGTCCATTCCAGGGATTGTTTGAGTTGATTTATCAAGGTGGAGATATCGATTTTCTTGATAAAGACGTTGATGATCTTGAACGTGGCGCCATGTTAATGAACCTGGACTTAAGCTTTCAAGTGAATGAACAGTTGAAATTGGGTTTTAATACCCTATACGTTACTGGTGATGACAACCCGAATGACATGGATGCAGACAATTTTGATGCCATAGATGTGGATGTTAAGGTGGGGATGATTTTATTTAAAGACAGTTTGGTCTCAAGTTGTGACCGATTTGTCAGCGACGCACCTTATTTATTGGATAAAGGTCTAATCCAACATGCCTTAAAGGCTGATTATAAGCTGAATAAAAAGCATAAATTTTTTGCAGCAATCAGATCATTATCCCTTGCAAAAGATCTCACTGACGATGGTAATGAGGAAACAGATGGTAACGATATTGGAACAGAATTGGATTTCAAATATGCGTTCAAGTACAACAAATATGTCAAATTGAGACTTGAAGCTGCCTGCCTTTTTCCTGGTGGCGCATCCGATTTGATGACTGCGGATGATAAAGATGCGGAAACGATAGTTAATGTTGCGACAGGGATTCAGTTTACCTTTTAGTCAAAATATAATATATAACATAAATCGGATTTTAAAATTGATCCGGTTTGTGTTATATCTTTTTGTATGATCCGGCCAATGGATCGATTGAAAACAAAGGACAATTATATTGTGAAAAATATCACCCTGCATCAATCCAATAAAACCGAAGTATTATTGGATTGTTTGATCGAAATCCTGAATAACCCATTGTCAAACCCATTCGCTCCGGAAACCATCGTTGTCCAAAGTAAAGGCATGGAACGTTGGATTTCATTGAAGGTCGCTGAACGATTGGGGTGTTGTGCCAATATTCGTTTTCCATTTCCCAATGCGATTGTCCGGTCATTATTTGATTATTTAATGCCCGATCTGAACCATTCCAATGACATTGATAACGTGAGCGCCTTTGATATGGATCTCATGACATGGAAACTCATGCGCTCAATACCAAAATTTCTAGATCAGGCATCTTTTTCTTCATTGACGAATTACTTAAAAGATGATGCCATCAAAGATCTCAAACAAATACAACTTTGTGAACGTATTGCCGATACCTTTGAACAATATATCATTTACAGACCCGATTTGATAGCGGATTGGGAAAAAGGTGGGGAGGAACACTGGCAGGCGGTTCTTTGGAGATTTCTTACAACCAATGTTTCTGATTATCATCAAAGCCAACTGGGTGAAATGGCAATCAAGCGTTTGCTTAATCCGCCTCCTCATTTATCTCAGCCATTTGCTGAACGTATTTGTGTGTTTGGTATTTCAACATTGCCTGTATTTCATATTCAACTGTTAATGGCGCTATCCCAACTGTGTCCGGTTCATATCTTTGTGCTGAATCCAAGTCAGGAGTATTGGGGTGAAATTCGATCCAAGCGAGAAATGATAAAGATTCACATGAAAGAAAATGCGGATGAAACAGACCTGTACCTTGAAGAAGGTCATCCATTGCTGGCATCAATGGGAAAAATGGGCCGAGATTTTTTGAATATCCTCTATGGTTACATGGATGACCATCGCATCCAGATGAATTTTAATGACCAATTTGAACCGATTTCTTCGGAAAATTTGTTGACCCATATTCAATCTCAAATGTTTGAATTACAAGCGCCAAGCCATTCAAACATAAAGATTGATCAAAGTGATCAATCCATCCATATCCATTCCTGTCACAGCCCCATGCGTGAAGTTGAAATCCTTTTCGATCAATTACGTCACATGTTTGAAAGTGATCCATCACTAGAACCTAGAGATATTCTGGTAATGACGCCAGATATTGAAACATATGCGCCTTTGATTCAGGCAGTTTTTGAACATCCGGATCACAAAAAAACAATTCCATACTCAATTTCTGATCGAAATCTGCGAAAAGAAAACCAGATCATGGATACGTTTTTCATGATTTTGGATCTGGTGGGCAGTCGTCTGGAAGCGACCGCAATGCTTGCAACTTTAGAATGCCCGGCAGTTGCACGAAAATTTGATATTTCACACGATGATATGCCTTTAATTATTCACTGGCTGGAAAAAACACGTCTGAGATGGGGCCAATCTGGAAAACATCGCACCCGATTTGGTATGGCAGAATATCCAGAAAATACCTGGCAAAACTCTCTGGACAGATTACTGTTAGGTTATGCCATATCAGATGATGAAGAACCTTTTTGTCATATCTTACCCTTTGATGAAATTGAAGGTCAAAATGCCAGTATTGTTGGACATCTGGCGCAATGGGCTGCAACAGTATTCAAATATGTCCATTTACTGGATACATCACGAACGCTTCTGGATTGGATGAAGGTACTTAATAATTTAATCGATGATTGTTTTCTGCCACATGAAGAAGAAGACATTCAGGTCGTCACAATTAGAAAGGCGCTTCATCGGATTGAAAAAATTTCGTTATATCTAAATAACGATCCAAATCATTGTGAAACATCTTCCATTCATTTTACTGCGATTAAATGGTATTTAAGCCATATATTAGAAAAGCCGGGATCGTATTTGGGGTTTTTGTCCGGTCATGTTACATGCTGCGCAATGCTTCCCATGCGTGCAATTCCATTTAAAGTCATCTGTATGATTGGCCTGAATGATAGTGATTATCCCCGACGAGATCGCAGCCCGAACTTCAATATGATTGCCCAAAATCCAAGATTAGGGGATCGCTCCCTTCGCAATGATGATCGCTATATATTTCTGGAAGCCATTTTATCTGCCAGAAAGCGCTTATACATGAGTTATGTTGGCCAAAGCATTGCAGATAATTCCAGCCGTCCGCCATCTGTGTTAATCAGCGAATTGCTGGATTATCTGGATGAACACTTTCTGTTTGCATCAGGAAATGCACGAGAATCCTTGATTACCTATCATCGGCTCCAGGCCTTTCATTCGGCATATTTTGACAATCAATCCAAACTTGTGAGCTACTCTCAGGATAACTGTGATGCGGCAGTCAAAATAAGTGAACGTTCAAATGACAGGCATGTTCCCTTTATCAGTCGTCCAATAACTGATGAAATCGAAACAAACGTTCATATTTCAGAATTACTCGATTTTTATAAACACCCCATCCCTTATTTTTTCAATAACCGACTGGGCATTTTTTTAAACGAGCGCATACAAACCTTTGAAAGGCGAGAACCCTTTGATTTAGCCGGCCTGGATCTTTATGGATTAAAAGTTGACCTGCTCGAAAAAATGCTGGCAAATAATGATCCATATAAATTATTGGCGCAAATACGTGCGAGAGGTGTATTACCATTGGGACAAATGGGCCGATTGAATTATTATGAAGTTATCGAAGGATTGAGTGCTTTGGTGGAAGGCATTCGTCCGCTCGTTCAAGGTGCCAAACCCGTATTGTCTGTTGATTTAACTGTTGATCAGTTTCGAATATATGGGAATATTAACAATCTGTTTGAAAAGGGACTTGTCTTGTATCGACCTGCAATAACGAAGGCGGAAGACTTCATTGCATGCTGGATCAATCATTTAATATTGAACGATCTGCATGGTAGCCAGAAATCATATTTTGCAGGTACAGATGGAATATATCAACTCTCTCCAGTGAACAATCCTCAAGTTATACTCAGTGATTTGTTACAAAAATATCAAACCGGTTTATGTATGCCAATTCATTTTTTCCCAAAATCTTCTTTTGCCTTTGCCGATTCCTTACTGAATGGAAAAAGTGAAACTGAAGCCATCTTTGACGCGCAAAATCAATGGCGCCCCAATGAATATCGCCAGACAGCCTCTGAGTCTGAAAACCTCTATCATATCCGATATTTTCAATCATCAGAACCATTTGATCATTCTTTTAAAGAAATGGCAAAAAAAATATGTATACCAATCAAAAAGCACATCAAAAAAATGTAATCCATATGGATCCATATGAAATCATTAAAGAATACTATTCAGAATCCTCATCTCTATATAAATGTCTCATCTTACACAGTGAAAAGGTCGCGCAAAAAGCCCTGAGTTGTGCAAAAAACGTTGATGTAGACCAAACATTTATTCGAGAAGCGGCATTAATGCACGATATCGGTATTTATTTAACCTACGCGCCCAAGATTTCGTGTTATGGTAATTTGCCCTATATTTTTCATGGATATCTGGGAATGCGATTACTCGAACAAAAAGGATTATATCGACATGCACAGGTTTGCGTTAGGCATGTCGGCGTTGGCCTCACCATTGAAGATATTGAAGAAAGAAATCTACCTTTGCCAAAAATGGATATGCAACCGGAAACACTTGAAGAGCAGATCATTTGCTATGCAGACAAGTTCTTTTCCAAGTCAGAAAACAATGTAGAAAAAACGATTGATCAAATTCTATGGGAGCTATCTCATTATAATGAAAAATCTATTGAAAAATTTATGAAATGGCACCAATGTTTTGGTGTATCAGTTTCAAAGTCAAAAGCACCTTGACAAAGATCAATTATACTTATATCATTAATAAATTCAGCAGTTATTGATTCAAATAATGGTCTTGATGTCAAACAAGATGACTTTATTTTTGCATAAAATAAAACAAATGGAGGAAATAATGGAATCAATCATTAAAAATTTTTTCTTTTATGCGGCATTACTGGTAATGAGTATTGCACTGTGCGTCTCGATTAATGCATCAGAAAGCAAGGTGACTGACCCGGATGCACCGGTTTATATTTCACCGAATCCAGATGCCGACAAAAGAAGGCTTGAAGCGGGTGACTCAGGTGGTGCAAATAGAGGTGTCAGAGTACGTGGTGTACGTGTACGCGGTGTTCGTGTTAGAAGTGCTGGCACACGGGGTTCGACTTCAATGTCCTCAAGTCTGACAGATGATTTATCAGACATATTTGATACGAAAACCACAAAAGAAGACAATACCCCATCCCCGACAGTATCTTTTCCAAAAAGACTTGCACCAATCGCTTCAGAACAGACAGGTTTTACATCAAGCAATCAACCCAACCTGTATTGGTATATCTCAGCACCATATAAAGGTGACATGGAGTTTAAGCTCAATGAACCGCATGTCAGTCAACCTGTTCTGTCTGTAAAACTATCTGGATCACCGGCTGAAGGTATTTTTGGGATCAAACTGAAAGAATATAATATCAACTTGAAACAGGGTATAGATTACGAATGGTTTATTACAATTATAACTGATCCATTGGAACGTTCTGGAGATATTTATGCAAGTGCCACAATCCGGTATGTTGAACCTTCCAGCAATTTAAAAGATATGTTTAATATGGCATCTCTGGAGCAGAAGTATTATGTTTTTGCAAAAAATGGGTATTGGTATGATTCCATCAGCTCTTTATCCTTATTAATTGAACAGTCTGCCACAACAAAAAAATATAGATTACACCGCGCTGCTTTATTAAAACAGGTCAATTTACCCAAAGCGGCCCGATATGACTTGAGCTTAGTAAATATTCCTTGATTATAAGAAGGAAATCTCTGAAAATAACTTCCCTTATTATTGATATTGTTCGTTTTGAGGTTATTGTACTGTAGAGACGTAGCATGCTACGTCTCTACACGACCTTGGAATTCCGGGGACACCTTGCTTAATTA
>Ga0272440_1002526_pt1 | contig 14189 bp, 8 predicted proteins | sample SSMMMBAug17_FD_192440 | JGI IMG/M metagenome (GOLD analysis project Ga0272440, IMG submission 192440) | Marine sediment archaeal communities from Little Sippewissett salt marsh, Falmouth, MA, United States - SSM-MMB-Aug17 | ecosystem: Environmental > Aquatic > Marine > Wetlands > Sediment ...
ACTATGTACATGTATATGTATCGGAAAAACAAAATCCTGCTTTATATTGGTTCAAGTGCAATTCCGCTTGCTAACGCGCGCGGCTCTGAAAATTTCGGCAGCTTTTAACCTGAGCCGCGCGCGTTAGCAAGCGTGACTGTACTTGAAGCAAATATCAAACAGGCTTTCCGAAGACGCACATTTCAAAAAAGGGGGCATTTTCTTAGCCCTGAAAGGGCTTCACATACCAGCCCAGGGCAACGCCCTGGGTAATATATTACAATGATTTTAGCCCTGATAGGGAGGCACATATAAGAACAATAATTAATGGTAGCTCATTTATGTAACGCCCTTACAGGGCTTAAGATTTTTTTTAATAGTTTACCAGGGCGTTGCCCTGGGCTTTAATTTAACGCCCTTTCAGGGCTAAGAAATTATCCAACGCATGTTATAATTTACTACGATATACCCGAAAATTTATGATCGCTTACGCAGTACATAATACGTCAAAAATGATCCTTAAAAAAAGAGTCCATCGACACATTGTCTGTCTTGTCAGACGCCATTGGATTTGGCCCTGTACCTTCTTTAAAGCATTCGTAAACAGTATGTTTGGTTTTTGATGTTGGCAATGTACCTGTATCTGCATCAATTCTAGAAAACGTAACCCCGGATGGAATATCAAATTTACGCATTTTTTGGCCCTCCAGAATTTTTACCATAAAATTTTTCCAAATGGGAAGCGCTGACCTTGCACCTGTCTCCTTTTCGCCAATGGATTGGGGTTGATCAAAGCCCACCCAAACCCCAGTAATGTATTTGGGTGTATAGCCGATAAACCAGGCATCATACAAATTGTTTGTAGAACCTGTCTTGCCTGCTATGGGTTGTTTCATTGATTTTAAACTTTTTGCAGTCCCCTGCTGAACAACAGCTTGAAGCATATGTGTCATGCAATATGCAGTGGCGCGATCAAGCACTTTTTTTTTTTCTTTTGTTGACGGCAGCTTTACGATTTCTTTGGATTGATTTTCAACCTTTATCACCCAAATGGGTTCTATTAAATAACCTTCACTGGCAAATACAGCATAAGCCCGCACCAGTTCCATTAAAGAAACACCAGATGACCCTAAAGCAATGGACAAATCTTTTTGAATGGATGTTGTTATACCCAGTTTCCTTGCATAATTTATCACAGTATCAATGCCGACTTCCTGTAATAGTTTGATTGTTACCAGATTACGTGATAAGGCAAGCGCTCTTCTTAAGGTGGTAGGACCATAAAATTTATTTTCATAATTATGCGGTTTCCATACAAAATCATTTTCCTGGTCTTCCATAACAATGGGAGCATCAATTATGATTGAAGCTGCGGTAAATCCAGTATCCAAAGCCGCGCAATAAATAATGGGTTTAAATGCGGACCCTGGCTGCCGAATCGCCTGAATTGCTCTGTTAAATCTGGATTTTGAAAAATTTCGTCCGCCAACCATTGCTTTGATATGTCCATTGTGAATATCCATACAAATCAATGCGCTTTGTAACTTTGGATGCGTTTTTGCGTATTTTTGCCTTTTTTCTATGGTTTTGAGTCCTTTTTCAACCGCTTTTTGTGCGGTTCGTTGCATTTGCATATCAATGGTGGTATATATCGTTAACCCACCATTATAAATAGTTTTCTCTCCAAAGTGTTTTTCAAGTTCAATCCGGACATGTTCACTGAAATAGGGCGCATTTTCAGCAAAACGATTCCTGCGCGGCAGAATATTCAAGTGCTGATCAAAAGCTGCACGAGCCTCTTCATCTGTGATATACCCTTCATTATACATACGTTTTAAAACATATTTTTGACGTGCTTTAAATGCCTTGTAATTTGAGTCTGGTGCGTAACGTGCGGGTGCCTGAGGCAATCCCGCCAAAGCTGCGCATTCTGCAATACTCAGTTGATTGATGGACTTGCCAAAATAATTCTGAGAAGCCGCCTCTACACCATACGCACCATACCCCAAATATATTTGATTTAAATATAGATATAAAATATGATCCTTTGAAAAAGTTTGCTCTAATTGAAAGGCCAGGATCAATTCTTGAATCTTTCTCAGGTAGGTTTTATGTCGGGTAGTTAGAAAAGATCTTGCAGTTTGTTGGGTAATCGTGCTTGCGCCCTGTACAATTCGTCCTGCAATAAGGTTTTTGATAAATGCGCGCATAATACTTTTCATATCAAAACCTTGATGTTCATAAAATCGGGCATCTTCTGCAGAAATAAAAGCCTGGATCAAGCGTTTGGGAATTAATCGCATGGGTTTGACAAATCGACGTTGCGTAAAAAATTCGGCAATTAGGTTTTTGCGCACGTCCAATACCTGAGTTGCAACTTGAGGATCATAGTCTTTTAATGATGAAAAATCTGGTGTGTTACGTTGTATTATGTATATTAAACCAGCAAAAAACAATGCAAGCATAATAACCAATATCAGGGACCACCACAAAAACCATTGTACAAATCTGCGAAGCAATCCTTTTTTTTGAGGTTCGGAAGGATTTTTTGGATCTGTTTTATCATAAGTTTCTAATAACTGTTGAGGTGTTTCAGGCATTTCATTTTTTCTACTGGCATCCTCAGCAATAATATCATCCGGCATATCAAATTCTAGCGGAGATTTTTGATCAATTATCGCAAGATTTCTATCAGTATGTTTCTTTCTTCCTGATGAACTGTTTGATTCCTGCAGGTCTGACTGATCAATTTCCAGGGGGGTGTCTGAAATGAATAATAAGTCAGGCTTTTTACGACTGTTGCTGTTATCATTTTTCATAAGATCATAAAACCAAATGTTCAATAAAACTTAAGAGTTGGTTTAAATTAATGCACGGTCGGACTTCATGGCAATGTTGGCTATAGGTATTCATTTCACTATCACCTGTTGCCCAGAATTGTTCGGGTTCTGGATTAAGCCAGATAACCCGACAACAATGATTCCGCATTTCCTCAAGGATATGGGCTTGCGGATTCAGATAATTCGAACGACCATCACCCACAATAATCAATGTTGTTTTCAGGTTTAAGCAATCCATATGGTTTTTGTAGAATTGCCGAAATGTTTCTCCATAATCGGTATAATCCTGATAATTGATATCCGGATCATTCATAACGTTTTCTATTGCAATATTAATATCGTAACGATCAAAAATATCAGTGACATCATTCAAGCTGGCAACAAAAACAAAACTTTTGACCTGTGAAAAGTATTCCTGAAGCGCGTATATCAAGTTGAGCATAAATCGGGCAGCGGACCATACAGATCCTGAAACATCACATAAGGTTACAATTTTTCCTTTGCGAGGTGGTCGATTTCGAAAAACTAACTTCATGGGAACGCCTTGAAATTTGTCTGCCCGACGCAAGGTTTTTTTGATATCAATTTTTCCTTTTCTCATGGCTGCATATCGACGTCCCACAACATCTTTGAGTTTTCGGACCAAGCGGTTAACAACATCGCGCATTTCTAATATTTCATCAGGGCTCAGGGCGGAAAATGGCACGTTACCTAAATTTTTTCGATAACTGTCTTTAGAACGAATCACCTGCACATGATTATCATCAAGTGGCATGTCATCTCTGAGCAACGCATTGGCGCGATCAAGACGCTTTTCAAGCATATTAATCATGTGGCCAACATCCTGTCTTGAATAATTGTCACCCGAAAAAGAAGCCATGCGAGCTCGTACCTGATTGATTGTCAACATCATGGACAAACGCATGTTAAGAGCCCCCATATTTGATTTTACAGCTTGTTGTTGTGTTTCAGAAAGGGTTTGTATTTTATACATTTGTTGAAGGTAAGCATTGGGATCATCAAATAAAAAATCCACAATGGAAGCATCACGTTCATCAGTGGCTGTATGCTGCAAATAGCGTTGCATATCAGCCATCATTGAGAAATGTTCATCAGTGTCTGAGGGCATTTCGCTTTTTAGTTGGTGAAAAAACAGGTCGTACAGTTTATCAAAATGAGGGAGCAATCGATATGATTTGACAAAATTGGTTTGAAGCACAGCTTTGAATTGTTTTTCATCCAATACGTTTATATACTTCAGTTGCTCCATGCAGTCAAGAACTTCAGCTGTAGCAATTGCCAATCCGGATGACCGGCAACATTTGACAAAAAGGGCAATTGTATCAAGCATATTTATCTCGTCGCGTTGATAACCACCTGCGTTTTTTCAAGAACAGGCCCGACTATGCCGAGTCGGTAACCCGTTGATAGGGTTTCAAGCACAACCTTATCTTGTAAATCCGGCCGATGATTTGTTTTAATGAGATGATGCAATTCTTGATCATAAAAATCTGTCTCTGGTTCTACTTTAATTTCTTGAATGTTTGAAATAGATAATAAGTCTTTTCGTGTATCATTAAACAAAGGTGCAACTGGTTTATCAGAAGCAGCCATTTGTGCGTATTTATCCTCAATGGCTGGCAATTTATTTTTAATGAAAACAAACAGATCATTTACAACAAAAGCATTTAAGGCATCAGTAAGCGATTTTTCCGATTTAAACATCCTGGGTAAAGCAGCATCTTTTTCTTTAAAATATTGTTGTCGCAATTGTTCTAAATGAAAATCTACACGTTGTTGATAAAAATGCAATGGATCCAATGATTTCCATGGACCTGTCTTTAACTGTTTTTCCTCTTGAAGACGAGTTTCTTCGTCAATATCCTGATAGCTAATGTGTTTGACTTTTTGGAGAAAACCTTCAGATGCTTCAGATAAAACAGGTGGATAAAATGCATAACCATTTCGAATTTCGATAAATTTGTTCTTAATGGTTTGTATGTCTTCAGCAATACTATTTGCATTTTGTTCGGTCACATCAGGTGGAAGGAGACGATCAATAATATCTTCAAATTGAAGCATAAGTTGCATCCGATCCTGAAGGTCTTTGGGAAATTTTTGTTTGATTTCTTGTGAGGTTACATTCTTATCCTGGTTTAGAATATTATACAGTCGAACTGCGGCGCAGCAAGCACGTTCGAAAGGATCAATCATTTTAATATGGTCTGTTTGTGTTTTGAGATTGTCAATCATTTGAATGGCTTCAGCATAACGATTTTGAAATTCATCAAAACTGTCCAATTCTTTTTGAATTTCCTGACGTTTTTCATCAGTCCAATCCAAGAATTCCTGAAGTATCTGGTCCAGAGCTTCATTTTTTTCACTCATCACTTCAGACAATTCGTCTAGCTCATTAACAAATTTTCGTTCGAGTTGTTCACATCGAAGTTTTGCCCAATCATATTGTTTTTCAACATAATTGTAATCTTTTTCCAGGCCTGGAATATTCATTTTATCAATCGTGGTTCGAATGTAATTGATTTCATTTTTAAATTTTTCAATAGTAGATCTAAGGCGTTGAATATCCATTGAGTACTGCTGTGTATTGAAACTCAAAATATTAAGAATATCATCAGAGATCCCCAAGTTTTCACGAACCATGTTAACAGCTGTATCAATAAAGTTTTGAATAAGTTCATCAGTAAGACCCAATCTCATTCGAAGGGCATCATCAGTCAGGCCCAAACGTTGCATTAGCAAATCGTCAGTAAGCCCCATCTGTCTTTTTAGCTTTTCAATTTTTGCAGGCGTCATGTTGTCATCCATACTAAATGATTGTTGGCGTTTTGGGCCAATGTTGATTTCTTCTACAACCGGTGATTTCATACCAAAAGGTGACGTGCGTGGCGATGTGTTTCGATATTTATTGATATCTATTCGTGAGGTGTCTACTTTGGAGTCAACAAACTTGAATTTATCATTTTTGGCATGGGGATACACTTTAATTGAACCAAATTTTTCATATTCTGAAAAATTATTGGTTTGAATTTCAAAGATCAGAGATAAATCCATAACTGCATCAATAGATGATACATAGTATAAAGGAAAATTTTCACCCTTTCTGAGCCGGATTCGACTGCTTGTAATATCTCTCGTTTTTCTTGATTCAGAGCTTGTCACCCGGACAAAAAGTAATGCAGATTCAAATTTATCGTAAAATCGCTTGATCTCAAATTTCACCATAACAGCGTTGCCATTTCGATTATCATAAAATTGTTTTAGCATGATGGTTGTTTCATCAAGTTCGGCAATTGCGAATTTGTTCACTTTTATTATCATTGGGTTTGTCCTGTTATTAATTTGGTTAATGAATTAAGAAAGCCCAGTTGAAATTTAACAATTCGATAAATTCTTATTATCAAATCCAATGTTTGGGGTCAAGTTTGATTGTTGTTAGCATATTGAAAAATAATCGAAAAATAATCGAAGCTGGCATTTCATGTCAAGAAAAAAGAGCATCTATCCGGACAAAAACCTTTATCAAACCTATGTTCGAGAATGAATTAGAAACGTTTGTCTTCGGTTATAGGTTCGCTAACGATCGTTGTTAGGAGGGCGAACATAAGGTTCGACCAACCAGACGAATAACAAAATACTTACTACGATATACCCAAAAATTTATGATCGCTTACTTATATTATTTCAAAATCATATTAATCAGTTCTTCCGCATTGATGGGTTTTTCAATCAATGCATTTGCACCTGCCGCAATGACATTCGTTCTTGTTTCATCGGAAGTATCAGCTGTCATAACCAGTATCTTTGAAGGCTTCTCGGTACGTTGAGATAAATTTTTTTCAATTTTTCGAATGGCCTTAATCGCTGATATGCCATCTAATTCAGGCATTTCGATATCCATTAGAATTGTATCATAGGGCATTTCCTGAAATCGTTCAACAGCTTCCTGTCCATTATTGGCAAACACCTTGAACCAGTCATCATATTGAGATAAATAAAACTCCATTAGTAAATGACTGTTGGGGCTGTCATCTGCAATGAGAATGCGTTTGGTATATGTTTTTGTGTCATTGATTGCTGTGGATTTATTATCGGGTAAAATTAAGATAAATTGTGATGAATGCGATGCGCTTGAACGTATGCCCAGTGTGCCGCCATGCGCTTTTGCAATAAGCATGGCCGTGTAAGCACCTTTGTATTGTTTTGATGTATCAGCCGGTCGAACAAAAAAATTGTTCAGTGTATTTTCTGGCAATGGCATTTGACATTGAATGCTGATATGCAAATCAGCTTCTTGATGGAATACGATTGTTAATTTTTGGTGTTCAGGTGAGTACTCAATGATATCTCCTAATAATAGACTAAACATGACATGAAGTAAATTACAATCCCCCCATATCTCAAAAATTTGATCCCAGGTTACAGGATCTTCATTCATGGAATACTGGATTTCCAATGATTTTGACAATAGTAATGCTGAAAAGTCTGTCGTAATTTTTTGAAAGATATTATTTAAATTGCATTGACGACAGTTGAGTGCGTAAGCATCAGCTTCAATCTTGAAAATATCCAGTGCTTGTTGAAGCATGTCTAACATTTTACGCGCATTTTGATGAATAATATGAGACCAATCAATTAAGTCTTTTTTACCCACCTGGGTTTTTACAGCCATTAGTTCGGACAAACCAATTACACGACTTAATGCATCCTTCAGATCCTGCTTTAACAGTAATTCCAGGTCATTTAACATGTAATTTGTTTTTCTTTTCCAAGACATTTCAATGCCGGTAATTAATATTTTATGGGGATCAGTATTATTTTTAAACAATAATCGTCCTGTAATAGATAGATACAGATATGTATGACCTTTGCAAATAATGGCTATTTCAAAAAGTTGTGTTTGTGTTTGCGTTTGAATTTGACGCATAAATGTTTGCGTAAATATTGATTGCCAGTCCTTGGGGATTAAATTTACAAATTCCATGTGTTGTATTTCTTGAATACTGTAACCGCTCAGTTTTAAAAAGGCTTGATTGGCTTCCAGTATTTTACCCTGGCAGTTAATGAATATTAATGATTCCTGACAACACCCAAAAACTGTTCGAAATTGATATTCCCATTCCTTAAGGCCAGTCTGTACCTCCTGCAATAATGTTCGTGTTTTTTCTGTTATTTGATAAGAATCTTCATAACTCTCATTGAGTTGATTATATTCAGATTGAATTGTTTTTACTTTTTTCATTAACCGCGAGCTGGTTTGATATATTTGTCTGGCCAAAAATCCTGTTTCATCAGTGCGCGATGCAAGCGTTGTATACATATTTTCCTGATCTGGCTGAAAATTTTCGATTTGTTTGCCCATTTGAATCAGCCTGCGAGAATGTCGAATCAAGATAATGTAAAGCGCAATCAATATGGAAATCATGCCGCTGATCCATACGACAAAAATCCAAATCATGTTGTAAAATAACAAGAATCTGAGATGAGCATTCAAACGCTTTTTTTCTCGGTCAATCGATTTTAATTGATATACAAGTTTAAGCATTCCCCAAACGTCATATTTTATAATAATAGGCACAGTGCATTCTAAAAAAGTTTTTGTTTGTTTGATAAAAATATGCGATTCAATCAAACCAGCCATCACATTTTTGTTATGCACATCTTTTTTGGGTAAGGAAATATATCGGGTGGGATGTGTTTGATGGTGAGCATAACCATTAGTATCGATAATGTATGCATTTAACAAGGATTCATCTTGTTCAACCATTTTGTCTACAGCATCAAATACTTCAATGTAACGAAACGATTCAATGCTTGAAGATATTTGTTTCACCATGTCTGCGCCAGTTAATTGCCTGACATGGATCGTACGATCAATGAGATTTGATAAGTATTGTTCATTTTTAGCTTCAAGCAAACGCTGGCAGGTATCATAATGTACAGTCATGAAAATGATTCCCAGAATTCCCATTCCAAGAAATATCCAAAAAAGAACTCTGACAGTGATGCCATGTTTGAATGAATTTTTCACTGATATTTTGTTGGATTTCACATTTCACCTGATCCCATTAGAAAAATAATAATGAATGTTCTCAAAATCAAGTTATCAAATTGGATTATCACGACTTTTCGTCCACAATAGGCAATTGAATAGAAAAAATTGCCCCTTTGCCCGGCTCACTTATGCAAAAAATATTGCCATGATGCAACTGAAAAATTAACCGCGCTGTTGCAAGACTCAAGCCAAGCCCTTTATGATGATGTCTGACATCTTGAATGCCAAAAGGTTCAAAAATGCTTTCCTGATGTTCTGTGGGAACACCTGGTCCCTGATCTGAAATATAAATCTTACAAGTATCAGACTCAGATTCAATAGAAATTGATATTTCACCCTCATCTGGTGAGTATTTAATCGCATTTTCCATTATATTTTGAACAGCAACTTGAATGTAATAAAAGTCTGCATTGATATTTATGTCCTGCCTGTTGCGCCATGTAATTTTTATTTGTTTTTCAGTCAATTGACTTTGCTGATCATCCAGCAGATTGTCAAGTAATAAAAGCAGGCTGCCAGGTTGAATATCCAATTTTTGTCCTTGTGACAGCCGATAATATAATGTAATTTTTTCAATAATCTGCAATAACTGTCTGGCACTATTATGAACAATATTGAGCATATCAATCTGGCTTTGAGAACAATTATCAGCTTGCAATAATTCAGTTGCGCCGATAATACCACTCATGGGCGTTTTTGTTTCATGCGAAAGCAATGCCAATAAGTTGGCCTGATTATTTTCAATTTCTTCAACACGCTTTAGTCGTTTGAAAACATTAATTTTTGCCAATAATTCATTTTTATCAAAAGGCTTCACGATATAATCATCTGCCCCTTTTTCATAGCCTTCGAGTCGCTCCACAAGCAGTCCTTTTCCGGTAACCATGATAATTTTGATAAATTGATATTTAGGTTCTTGACGAATTCTTTTGCAGACTTCATATCCGGAAATGCCTGGCATCATAATATCAAGCAATATAATGTCCGGTCGAAATAAGGGTAAAATTTCCAGAGCATTTTCACCATTTTCTACATATTCACAAATATACTGATCTTCTGAAATAAAAATATCCTTGAACACAAACATATTCATTAAATCGTCATCAACGATCAGTATTCTGGTTTTTTCCATTTTTTCTCTCCAATTACGATGATAAAAGATATTAAAGTGTTAGATATGATGCCCGCAGTATGAAATTAACTGTAACGCCCTTGTCATGATTGTTTTCAACCCAGATGGTGCCTCCATGGTCATGTATAATTCTCTTGCAGATTGCCAGTCCTAAACCAATGCCTCCAGAACCGATGCGCGTTCTGCTGCTTAGAAAAAACTTATCGAAAATTAATTCGTGTTCCTTTTCAGGAACACCGATACCCTGGTCTTTGATTGATATTTTAATGTCAGAGCATTCAATATCATCAGTTACTGAATGAGCATAGATATATACCTTGCTGTTTTTCGGACTGAATCGTATGGCATTACTAATAATATTTTGTAAAACCAGGACGATTTTATCAGAATCAAAATATGCTTTGAGTTGCGGTTGCTTAATTTTCAAAACTGGCTGGATATTCTTTTCAGTAAACATTTGTTTTAGTTCAGAAATTGCAATGTCAATGACAGGCTCAATAAGCGCTGTTTTGAATAGATAGGAGTGTTTACCAGATTCCAATCGGGAAAGATCTAGCAAGTCATTGAGCAATGGAAGCAACCGGTTACCAGCTTCATGAATATTTTTGAAATAAGCATAAATTTTATCTTTTGGCAAGGATTCATATTTTTTTTCGCCAGATTTGGCGCAGTGGAGAATCAATTGCATCGGCGTTCGAAATTCATGAGACATATTGGCAATAAAGTCACTTTTCGCATTGTTGGCTGTTTCGGCCGCTTCTTTGGCATCAAGAATCGCTTTTTCAGCTTTCATTGTTTCTGTGTAATCTCTTGAAATATGATAAAGTGCAGACATCCCATTCCACTTGCCTTTTGTTATTTTGGTTTCAACAGGTATTTTTTCACCATTCTTTTTTAACAGTGACATCCTGGATAGGACATTATGATGCGTTTGTAATTTTGTATATAGTTCTGTCATCATGTTATGGTGTTCTTGTGGAATTAGATCGTTGAAATGCATTTGTTCAACCTTTTCATTTGTGATTTGTAACTGCTTTTCAACACTTGGATTTGCCGCAATAATCTGACCATCAGTCTTTGTAATAATTATGAAATCATCAACAGTGTCAAACAGGGATTTAAGGTTTTCGCGACTTGCTTCCAGTTCTTTTTTTTGTTCAAGAATATTTTTTTCCAAACATTTTTGCTGGATCGCCATGCGAATACTGACTTTTAACTGGGTTATGTCAACTGGCTTGATCAGATAACCATAGGGTTTTGTGGCAATTGCTTTGTCGAGAAAATTGTTTTCTGAGGTTTTTGTCAAATAAATGACAATACTATCAAATTGTTTTGATATTTCATGTGCCGCTTCTATACCCGACATTTGACCGGCCAGTTGAATATCCATAAAAATGATATCTGGAAGGTTTTGCTTATTATTCAAAAGATATTCTAATGCCTCTTCAGCAGTCGCAAAAGATGCCTGAATATGATACGAAAGATATTTAAGTTGTTCACCTATTGTATATGCAGTAAAAGTATCATCCTCAATGATCATTATTGATAAAGGCATTTTATTTATCCTTATTATTGATGAGGGTTTCTTTCAGGTAAGTAAACACAAAAGGTTGTTCCCTGGTTTATTTTGCTATCCACAGTAATCCAACCATTGTTCAATTTTACAAACTCATCACATAGTATCAGGCCGAGGCCAGTCCCCTTCTCACCTGCTGTTCCTTTTGTTTTGTTTTTAACATCAGTTTTAAATATTCCAGAAAGACGTTCTTTCGCAATACCAATCCCTGTATCTTTTACTGAAATAATAATATGCTTGTTTTCACGTCCATTGGTGATCGAAACTGTGCCATCAGAACTGGTAAATTTAATTGCATTGGTAATCAGATTTCTAAAAATCGTTTCAATCATATTGGAATCAGCCCACACGACGAGTTCAGGGGGGATCGTATGAACCAGCTTGATGTTTTTTTGATGCGCTTGTTCTTGATACAGATCTGTTAACCATTCCATGAGTTTGAACAAATTTACATCTTTTGGATTGGCAGATAATTGTTGTCGCTGAATACGTCCCCAACATAGTAAATTATCCAATAGCTTATGAATATTTTTTATGGAAACTGAAATATTATTGCTAAATTTTTGTAATTTTTGATCATCATAATGCTTAATTAATTTTTCAAGAATACTTACAGAACCAACCAAAGGCATAAAGGCACCACGCAAATCATGGGCAATAATTGAAAAAAAAGTATCTTTTGTGCGATTAAGTTCTTCAAGTTTCTTTTTTTGTTCTTGTAAGGTCAGATGGGTTTGTATGCGTGCAAGAACCTCTTCTTGCTGAAATGGTTTGGTGACATAATCCACTGCACCATATTTAAAGCCCTTAATTCTCGATTTTGTTGCAGTCAGAGCGGTAACAAATATAATGGGAATATCTTTTGTTTTTTGATTTTCTTTTAACTTGCGACAGGTCTCATATCCATCAATTCCAGGCATCATAATATCAAGCAGAATTAAATCAGGCTGTGCAAATATGGCACGTTTAATACCAACTTCACCATTTTCTGCAATTAAGGTTTTGTAACCATGAATTTTAAGCTGTTCAAGTAATATCCTTACATTAATGATATTATCTTCAATAATCAGAATCTTTGTTTCTTTTTTAATTATCATTGATCAAACCTTTATTATTCTTCTTTATAAAACAACTGATATAAAATGGTTTCAATTTTTGAAATTTGAAATGTTTCTGCCAATGGCAAAATGATTGATGCCAATGAATCATAGTATGTATCTTTTTTTTGCATTTTGACACACCACTTTTTAATACTTTCAATATCTCCTTCCTGTACCATGTAGTAAAGATTCTTAATCGGTTGGGTCCGTCCATTTTTTTTTAAATCTGAAGATATCATTTCCATTGGCATTGTTTGATTCCTGTCATTATTATCGAGATGTAAATCGTTTTTTTCGGACTGATGGTGTATTACAGGTAATTGTTCCAATTCTAACAAAGAATCGTTGATCAATGTAAGGATTCTTTCACTGCATTGATAAATAACATCCAATTTTTCTTTTTGATTGATATTTAATTGGCCATCTTTTTGTAAGAACTGAACATAGCTGGTTATGCCATGTAAAGGTGTTCTTAATTCATGACTCATGTTGGCGATTAACTTACTCTTTGTTTTATCAGCCAATTCGGCTGATTCTTTGGCTTTTTTTAATTGAAAATATGTTTCACGCTGTTTTTGAATCGTTTTTTTTAGTGCCCTGTTTTTTTGTTGCAGTTTTTCATTACTCATGCGTAGTTCATCTAAGAGAGACCAATGTTTTACAGCCGAATCAAGCGCCATTTCAAGCTCATCTTGATCTGAATGTTTTTTTATATAATTTGCCCCGCCCTGTTGCATAAATTCAATGGCACTTTTGAAGTTATCATTTGAAGTCAACGCCACAACAGGCGTATTGGGGTATTTGTTTTTTATAAATTTGAGTAGTTCAAAACCATTCATTTCAGGCATTCGAATGTCAGTGACAACAATATGAATGTTTTGGTTTTCCAAAATAGACAGAGCTTCTTTTGCTGAAGATGAAAAAATTACATTATAATGTAAGGGTTCCATGCTTGTTTTCAAAATTTCTAAAAATACAGGATCATCATCAACAAATAGAATGGTAATGTTTGAAGGAAGGGTTTCAGTCATCGTTATATTCTTTTTTTTGTTTTTAATATTACTCAATGTTCAATTTTTATAGAACATAGTGCCCTTCGGGCAAATTTTAGATTCGCCTAACTTTTGTGCGTCTTCGGAAAACCTGTTTGATATTTGCTTCAAGTACAGTCCCGCTTGCTAACGCGCGCGGCTCAGATTAAAAGCTGCCGAAATTTTCAGAGCCGCGCGCGTTAGCAAGCGGAATTGCACTTGAACGAAATTTTCAGAGCCGCGCGCGTTAGCAAGGGGCGCATTCTCAAAAAGTCGGACTTTTTAGCGAGAAACATTGAAAATTGATGAATTTTGGCAAATCCAAGAACAGCGTAAGGCTAAAGCCGGCTTTAGCCCATAGCCGTCAGGCTATGTTTGACCACCTGAAATTGTTCTCCCGCCTGGGGTTGAAACCCCAGGCTATTTTCTGTCGTCCCTAGCGGGACTTGAAGTGTCTT
>Ga0272440_1002527_pt1 | contig 14187 bp, 9 predicted proteins | sample SSMMMBAug17_FD_192440 | JGI IMG/M metagenome (GOLD analysis project Ga0272440, IMG submission 192440) | Marine sediment archaeal communities from Little Sippewissett salt marsh, Falmouth, MA, United States - SSM-MMB-Aug17 | ecosystem: Environmental > Aquatic > Marine > Wetlands > Sediment ...
CACCTTGCTTTTCATGATCTGTTTGTAGTTTATTGAATTTATTCTTTAAAGATTCAAACTCAGACTGTAGGTTTTTATAGTTGGTTTGCAATTGATCAACTTGTTGCGTGAGTGTCTTTATTCTATCTTGTTTTGATTTATTAAGATATTGATTTTTATCTTGAAAATCATAGCTCCTTGATCTAATTACTTTTGTTTGTTGGTTAGGAGATTGGGGTTGTAAATTTTGTATTTCTTTTGACCTTTTGTCATCAGCAAGTCCGCTTTTATTTGAGTCCGATTGAGCAATATTCTCTATTTTTTGTTTTGGCGTAGATTCAAGTATGTCTTTAAGCAAATACTTAATTCTTGTAAGTTCCTTTTCGTAACCATTCTTCTTGTTCTGTATAATAATTATAGATATATTGTAATTATATGAAAAATTTGAATCATTTATTAGAACACATATTGAATAGGGTTGATCCAAGTTGGCCAGTATTTCACCCTTTTTGATTTCCATATTATTGTATTTTATCTTGTAATGCCTTGCATTATAGTGCATCCTGGACAGAACTAAGTCTATATATAAATTACCTTTTTTAGAATTATTAAATATTTCACCATCACGCGATATTAGTTTTGCATTAATTTTTTTTATTTCAATATATTGATCTTCATATTTGTGATTATTTTTCATTAATTTCAAAATATCATCATAAGATATTTCTAATTCATACTCTTGGTAATAATCTAATGGATAAAAAGTAACTATCAACTTTACAACTTCATTAAATAGAACTGATATTTTATTGCTTTTTTTGCATAATTGATGTTGGCTACGACAATTATCCATAACCTTATTATCAGATAGTTTAAGTAACTTATATTGAAATTTATAGGTATCTTTTAGTATTGAATTATCATCCAGGGTAAAACGACATTTAAGGTGGTTATTTTGAAATGAAATAACCTCAAATTTTTCAATTCCATATTCTGCCATGTCTTTAAAAGTAAAAGTTTTCTTGGGTGGTCGAGTATTCATAATATCACTCCATTATCTTTTGCTTAATCAATACATGGATTATTTTTTCTATCCTTTGATAAATAGCAGAAGAAGAATTGTCCATTTTCGCCAAAATAGCCGTATCAAGCAGCTTATCAAGTATTTCAAAATTATCAACGTGTTGCGGTTCATTTTTTATTTCTTTGATACGTTTCTGAAAGACGTTAATTACTTGTTTCAGATCATTTGAATACAGCTTTTTTTTCAGTGCTTGTTGAACAATTGTTTCTATGGCTTTGCCATTCAACTGTTGATGCAATTGTTCAAGTTGATTTTGAAGTTTTATCAGATTCTGATACATTCCTGTTATATGATCATTCTGTTTCATCAGTCAAAGTCCCAGTCATCGTCATCAATAGCCATTTCATTCTGACTCTGGTTTTTGATCAAAAATATACAGGAGAACGACAGTATACAATAAGCTGTAAAATAATAAAAACCAAAATCCAAATCGCATTTGGTGTAATCGAATGATAAAAAAGTCAATAAAATTGCAACAACAAAAACATCTGTCATGGCCCATTTGCCGATGATTTTTAAAATAAATTCAGAATTGTTTCTGATACCAGTATGTTTTGAATGGGTTGCCAGGTATGTCAACAACACCTTGAAAACTGGAATGACAATGCTGCAAATAACTATCATCAAACATAAAAAAAAATTGGATGTTGATAAATGTTGAATTGTCGTTGCGATACTCTTGGTCCTGTATTCTAACACAAATGGGAAAAATCTTATCTTTTCATTTACCATAACAATTCTCAAAAATGGAGAAATAATGCCAATAACCAACAAGAGAATGGATATAAACATAATCCAGCGAACAAGCAATAACCGACTATCCATTGACAGGCTTTGCAAGACATTAATTAAACATCCAGCAAGGATAAGTAGTGACAATGCAATAAACAACCATGATGAATACTTTGCTTGATTAAAGTGTACAAGATAAGAGTCTTTCAATTGTTGCAATTCTAGCTTTTTAGCATCAGAAAAATTGAGAAAGTCCATCACGCGATTGATAAATTTCATTTCTTCGTACATTTTGCACTGGTAATGATCAGCCTGGATTGAATGATAACAAATATGATAGGAAAGGTATATCATTATCAATGCAATGAGTATGTAAGCAAAGGTAGTTATTATTTTCATAATACACTAAACCTTCTTAAAAACCATATTCACGTTTGGGTTTTGCGTTCACTGTTTCAGCAGGTGAACTGTTTTGAAGTAACTTGTAAATTTTCATTATATAGCTATAAAGCGTTGGCAGCCCTGCTTTTTTGTCACCACCTACTTTCAAACATTCATCCATAGTTGCTATCGTTGTGTTACTTTTCTTTATTAATTCATTAAGTTGCTCTGTCAAGGGTTCTATCTGTTTGATGATTGAATCTTCTGATGTTTTGATTTGAATTTCTAACTGCTGTTTCATTTGACTTATATTATCCTGGGTTGGTTGAACGACTTCCCCCTGTTTTCGTTTGAACTGATTCATTTTATGTAAGTCTTTTTCCAGATTATCATGCTTATCTGGTTGTCCTTTATGTTTGGTTACATCTTTTCTTTTTTGGCGTAGAAAAAAGAAAAGAAATACAAGAAAAATAAGAATGACAATTACAGCACAAATCAGAAGGCCATAACCCACAAACTTTAAGGTTAAATCTATTTGCTTGAAGGGCTGATCTTCTTGGTTTATATAATCTGAAACTTTTTTGTGAAGTTGATTTTGGTCTTGTAACCATTCTCGCTGTTTATCGAAATATGAACCAATGTCAGATAACACTGGAGGTTTATTCATCCATAATCCAAGAAAGACTGATTCTAATGGTATTGTGATATTGCAATTTTTTGGCTGATCATTTTTCTTCTCGGATGTAATATCCTGCTTTTGTTTTAAATTTTTTGAAATCATATTCCATGTCGGCAGCCAGTTGACATACACAATTAATACAGATTCATTTTGGCCAATCTGCATATACCTATTGTGGTGCTGTTGAAACCATGTAACGCTTGTTTCGCAGTCATTGCATGGATGATCATTCTTAAAAAGTTCTTTCATTAATTGGCAATTCCCATCTGATTTTACTTCAGATATTTCTTGATTATTAACCCGCTCATAATAGTTGATAACATAAGTTGGTGTCGCCGCCGCAGCACTCTCACTGGTTGATTGCATGAATAGCAGCATGCCAAAGTCTGTCTTATGATTGGTTGTTGCCTGCAAGCTTGCAGGTATCATTATGCAAAGGCATAAAAACAGAACTGCTTTTAACAATAGTTTATTTAACATGAAAGCCTCCTTTAACGTGTTAATCTGGGTAGTGAAAACAATTGTTCACCAATAATTTTTTGTTCGCCACTGTTGAATGTCTGCGTAATATATAAATGTCCTTGCAGGGCATTTAGTTGACAGAGATGGATATCAATTGGTCTGTGTTGATCAAGGGTCTGGTTTTGAATTTCCATCCGCATCAAATAAAAATCAGCAAATTTTGAATGGTCCAATGCTGCCATTATCTGAATCACACTATGGCTATAGGGTTTCAGCGCAATGGATTGATGCATATATTGACCATAGGACAAATCAGGTACGCACATGGGATAAAAGTCTTCTTCATTCAATAGCAAACCAATGGATAAATGTAAATCAAAAACAACAGGTTGTATTGTTCCAGCAAATATGTAATGATGACATCCCTCTACAAATGGCGATATGGGGTCAGTTTTATCCGATTTTTTGCACGAAATATGGATTACCGGTGTATTTGCTGACCACTCTGCCAAAGGATATATCACTTTTTGATCCTTTGACTGATACACATAATACGAATATATGTTACTGACATCATGTCGTTCATCTATTTCAGCCCCATATTTACTATGATAAAACCAGACACAAAAATAATCAGTCAGTACTGTCAAACGCGCTTCCGCCAAATAGTTTGTTAAAGCATCTGTTATTGATTGCGAAACAAGTGGTTCCCATGCCAATGGCATTATCAGATATAATTGACTGACTTGATCGATAATTCCTGTCAAATGAGTTGAAAAAAAGAGCTTCCATATTTCATCCATAAAAATTTTTTCATATGCCATCAAATGAATGATACGATTGAAATTTTCAACAGTTGCAGCCTTCTGATTTTTTTTCATTTGAGCTGACAGGAACCGCTGTGCCAGTTTTTCGCACATTTGTATGGACAGGGTCAACGCAAATGGAATTATTTGGATTATTTTAACCTTATTGTCATCAGCTTGACAGATCGTGAACTGATCAGTAGTAAAATCGAAAATATATAAAGGCAATTGATTAATTTTCATATTTATTGGCCATTATCCATTGATCTTGAATGTTCACTTTGACAACTGCCTCATATTGATCCGACATAATTAAAAGTAATCTTCCTTTTTCTTTGTTATCCACACCTGTTGGCTGATTAAATGTAAATTGCCCGATCAATTCACAGTTTTTTTCTGAATAATCATTGCCCTGTCCCATATGTTCATATATTGAAATCGTATTCTTCAACTTATTATTGGAAAACAAGAATGTGTATTCTCGAATTGCGCATGCATCTCCTGTTCTTATATTACTGTCATCCAGATCAGGAATTCGGAATTCTTGTACAAAACTTTTATTCTTTGGAATCCATTCAACAAATTGATTTTTCATTCCATCGGGTCTTTTCATACCAAATCGGGTTCGATTCTTTTGACCCATTCCTTTCACGCGGATTTGTTGGTTGTCAGGATCATCCAATTGATTGGCAGAATAATAAGCAGCCCCCAATGCAACACAGGCTTTAATAAAACCCCTACCAGATGAAATATCATCAAAGTTCGTTTCAGCAAACTGCATGGGCCATGCCGTATTTACTGTATTGTATTCAATTTTTTTTGTCGTTTCATCATAAAATGGCCGCATGCATGACTCATATGCATCAAAAATGCTTTTTACCAAAGGAATTTGAGAAGACTGACCGGACACATACAGATAACAGGGCAAGTCAATGATATCCTGAGATGTCCGCTCAATTATTGACGCGATACAGTTCACGCTTTCATCAAGTTTGGCGTAAATCATTTTGTATACATCTTGTACTTTAAATTCTATGTATGCATTTTTTGATTCTACTTTATCATTTATTTCGTTATAATAGTAAATTAGAGGTAAATCGTCTGAAAATGTTGGTTGAGCAGCAAAAAGAGGTTTGATTTTTTCACAATAATTCCAAACCCTTTGTTTATTGCTCCCAGCCTGATCAGGATATATTTCACCCCAATGATTATCTTTATAAATAAAATTAAATTCAGGATCTGTTTTAAGTTGTGTCACAATAATTGTTTCAATTGCTTCAGAAATATTATCCCCTCCATAATCCGGCAATCCATCGACATCCAATATCTCTACTGTAATTTTTGAATGTGGGCGTGTTATCAGTAAATAGGTGATGTCAATCGTACCGCCACCAAAATCATATACAATGAGGCGATAACCATTTTGTTTGGCTTGAAGTTTTTGCTGGATAAAAAATAGTGCGCCAGCAGTCGCTTCGTCAATAAAGTCATAGTCCGCATCTTCTGGAAGAATTTTTTTGATAATGCGGTTAAAAGCATTGAGTTTTTTTATAGACAATTTGCTTGGATGCGTAAAAATATAATTTTCAAATTTGTAGCCGGTGATCTCTTCAATTTTGTCTTTTAATAAACTTAGATAATCCTGTGTCAATTTATCTGATAATACATATTTATAGTCATTGTCAGGCAAAGATATCGGGTCATCCTCAAAAATATTACTCCCCAGTCTTCTTTTAAATGAACGAAATGTATTTTTTTCACCAATCAAATAACTTGAATAAGCTTTTTCTCCAATAATTTTGTTTTCTTCATTGTTATCAAATAAAAGTTCGATTGCACTGGGAACGACACTTGATTTATTCAGGCTTGCAATGGTCTCTAAATGAAGAATATTGCCTTTTATTTTTTCGGGGGTATTCCAATTTATATTACTGATGTCTTTACTATTCCAGACTGCAGCACATAATGTATTCGTTGTGCCAAAATCAACCGCCAGCAGATACCCATGTTTCGTATCTGAAACAGTAATAGATAGGGGGCATGGTTTTGACTTTTCTTGCCATTTACCTGCATCAAAAATTTTGTACACAATATTCAAGTCAAGTAGGTATTTGTTAATATTATTTTGTAAAAATTTCTGAGGAAATATCCTGCATGGAAAGGACTGTCGTTTGCCTGGCAGTAAGTCATGAATATCAAAGGTTTGAAATTCAAACGCATTATTCGTTAACAGGTTTTCAGTTTTGTTGTTAGAAGCGTCTTTACCAGTGATACCCATCGCTTTTATCTCGACAATGCGAAGAATCTCACCTCCTGTATTTGTGACATCAAAGATTTGATCAAGCCTATCTAACTTTTTATAAATTTGAACAGGATTCTTATAATATAATATTTTCAACTGTGCCGGATGAATTACAGGCAGACTGAGTGAATGACCGGTTGATACTTCATCAATTTGAATGGGTTTGTCACCTCTGTTTTTGATATAAATGTCAAATCGAAAGCGCACTGTCTCACCTTTGGTAATATTGGCCATATTCAATAATACAGAAAAAGCGTAAGGACTCGTATCTGGTGTGATATGTTGATATAAAAAACTTCTTGCGTTGATATTTGAATGATCAATGGTATCGCCATTAGCAGAGACATCAATTTTTTTAATAACAGCCTCACTCCGCAGCATTGATAATTGGAAGTTTATTTTTGTATCTTCCATTGTCTGATCGTAGAGAATATGGCGGTCTTTTAATTCAATATCAATTTGTGGCTCTGGTAACAGTCGAATCAATAAGGGGTCAATTTTATCAGCCAGTTGTAGTTGACTTGTTTTACCCAATTTGATGAGATCGTCTCTTTCATTGATGAAAGCGGGTTTTATTTTTAACCGCAAGGTTTTGGATTGATTGCGTTTAATAGCATCATTAACCGGTACAAAGGATATCCATTTTGCAATGGTATTCCAGTCATGGACGATGCTTGCTTCATCAAATCTAAGTTGGCATTGCGTACATTCAGCCGCATCATATTCATTTGGATGCTTTACCGGACAATATTTTGTAAATAATACATTTTCAAGATCTTTTTTTAAGGACTGTACTGTTCGATATCGCTTATCTGGTGACTTGGCCAGCGATTTTTTTAAAATATTTTTTAAGGCATTGACAATATTTGGTATTTCTTTATAGTCAAAGCTATAATCCTTGATTTGGTCAGTTACTTTTTTGATTGGATCAACAATATCGTCTTCATTTATCAGTTGAAATGGATGCTTGCGACTCATCATTTGATAGAGTATCACTCCAAGAGAAAACAAATCAGAAGACTCTGTAAGGGGCTTATTGTGAAACGATTCTGGTGCATTCCATAATTTTGATATAGAAAGATATCCTTGGTAATCTTTATCACTGACATTGGCAGACAAATTGAGAATATTGATATCTGAAAACTGAATACGACCATCATTATGAATAAAAATATTATGGGGTTTCAAATTTCCATGGATAATTGTCTTGTTATGAAGGTCTTCAAGAGCATCACAGAGGTTATTGAATATTTGTTGTAATGATGCGGCACTCTGACGTTCACAGGTGATTAAATCGGAGTCTTCAATTTTAAAGGAAATGTATTTTGCCAAAGTTTGTAAAGGACTTATTTCAGTGACAATCCAGATAACGAAATCCTGTGAATGCTCAATAACTTCAAAATTCATGACAGGAACAATGACCGGTGGGCCATTTTTTTTCACATCCTTGATTCTGTCACGAATTTTTGCTGCTGATAGATGGATCAGATTTTTTTGGACAATCAATTGTTTGGCATAATATTCTTTATCGTCTGCCAGGTCGGTTACGCGATATAGTTCGCCATTGGCACCGCGGTTTATGCCTTCAATAATCTCGTAACGATCATCCATGATGTAATTTTCAGTACGATATGTATTTGCCATGACGCTCCTGTAAAAAAATCTATGTATTTATCATCCCATTTACACGAAAGGCTTAATCCATTAGCTTTGGTTGGCTGATATCCAGACTGACCAGACCTGTATTGACGATTTCGTATTCGAGCTCATATTCCTGGTCTTCATCAATGTACATAAAAAAGAGTTCATCTTTGGGGGTAATGTCTGCTGAAGTCAGACATGCCCCACAGAATCCACAGTAATGCTCTGTTTCTGGATATATTCTAAATCCACTGCGGCAATTCGTGCATTTTTTCATATATTTTCCTTTGGTTAAATGTCATCATCATCTGTTGGTTCTGTATCGTCAAAATCAGATTCACTGACTGCAGAATCGTCAGATACAAACGTATTGTCCTCAGTTTCATCTTGATTACTATTCATTTCATCAGAAGCGTCCTGATCGACACTGATTGTCGGTGGCCATATTAATGACTCCATTTTTTTAGGTAATTGTACCGGGTCATCCAGGTTCCACCCGGGAACATTTTCCACCGCATTTGAGTTGGAATTGGCATCCATTGCAAAGGGGTATGGATTGAATTGCAAATTATCTTTATCCTCTTCAGGCACCGGGGCAAAAATTTCATTGTGCCATCGCAGTGCCCGATAGGATTCTTTTTCATCCCATTTTGTCATCAAAACTGGAATCCAGTCTTTATCGGGTTCGTTCATATCCGCACTATCCAGTATAGGAATGATACGACAGAATGCGTGCATCCAGGGACACAAATTTAAGGCGTCTTTGCTGAATTGTTCCATTTCCTTATGATTGGGAATAAATTCCTTTAAGCGTTTGAAACGTCTTTTCTCAATGGCCTCAATAATTTTTTCATGTGGATTTTCACGTTGTTGATCGGCCTGTTCATCAAGTTTAAAGTAATAGGTTTCATAGTAAAGAAGTAAGGGGACAAGTTTTTTTAAGACACTCAATTGTCCCATGGTTTTATAATTTTCATTTTTTAATCGGGGATATGGATCGATAAACCGCTTTTCTCCAAACCCACAGAAAAATTGCCTGACATCTGATATGGAACGGCCAATGGGAACAAACTGAGTCGCACCCTGCATGCCCTGACGTTCCAGGTTCATTTTGTAGCGGCGTGATTTATTGTCAAATTGAATGGAACCAATCATGATTCCTAAAAAGACTTCAGTTTCAATATCCATGTATTTGTTTTGAGAAATCAATTCTCTGGGTTCTCCAATTCGGGTCCAGACAGCTTTTGGCCACTGAAACGAATGAAATGAGCGATACAGATCGTCCATAATTGAAATAAATGGTAATGGCACGCCATCTTCAAGTGTCAATATGACCATTTCGCTGCCCTGATAGCCTGAAACTTCAACATTATCATCAATTTCATTAATAATATCTCTGGCTGTATCAACAAAATCCATCGGTGCAATAACCATCTGAGTTTCTCTGGTAGGTTGATGTTCTCCAAAATATTTGGAATTATAAGATAAATACGATGCACTGGTTGAAAAACATTTTTCAATATCTGTTTTTAATTGCTCTGCCTGTTGATTTCCCAAAGACTGATAGTAATGCTTTAAACTGGGTTGAACAACCAGTTGTGTCATACCACTTTCAATCAAACAACCAATCCATTGCTTGATTGAATCATCCAGACGTTTAACTTCAATAATTTCCCATATCCGGCCAATTGGGGTAATTGTACCATCTGCCTGTTTATCGCCAAATCCCATTTTAATAATTTGTGTCATTTCTTTAATGTCAGGATTGGGATTCATTAGTTGTTCGGCTTTTTGATAGACTTCACCACAAAAAACATTTCTGGAGTCTTCAGAAGGTGATTTTTTCAGGTCTTCCAGTTCTGGCTGAAGTCCTACTGTATTGTTATTTTCTTCACGAGCAAGCATTTCTTTGAGTGCGCGTTCAAGAGTCCCTTTTGCAGCCTGAGCAGTATCAGCACCAATAAATTTTTGCTGACTTTCAATAAACTGTATCACCTCTTCCTGAGCTTTTCTAACGCGTTTCAAGACCTCTTTAATCATACCCACAACACCGCGTTTAATATCATGCAAGGTATCATTGATTAAATTGGGATCTGTGCGTTTAACATAATCTTTCAACCATTCATTGATACATTGATCATGCAGAAAAAAGCCTTTAAATCTTGTCCATAAAGGGCCTCTGACAGGTTTGACAGCATAATTGGGCAAATCACTCAATTCTTGAATATGTTCCAGAACTTCTTCAGCTTCATGAAACAATGTATTAATTTTTGTGGAGGAATCCAGACGATTGCTGCCGCCCAGCCAATCCAGATGACCTTGCTGACGAATCATCAATTTCTGGCAGCCTTCTTGAAAATCATCCGGTGTAACAATTGCATCAGATAGATTATCCCGAATTTCATTTGTTTGTTTTTTTATTTCCTGTATCAAGTGCTGCATCATTTTCTTTGTAGTTTGAATGCCTTTTTGAATTAACAGGCTTTCAACATAGTCCTGAAATTGATTGCGCAATTTGTTGGACTGGAAAGCCTCTTCCCATTTTTGAAAAGCCGCATCTACGTACTTGATTTTTCCATAACAGGCTGTGTTATCTTTATATTCAATTCCATTTTGAACAAGAGTGACAAAAGCGTCTGTTTTTCTAACCCCCATAAAAACCGAGCGAACAGCCTTCAGCATCTCAGCAGAGAATGCATCAAAAAAATGATGGGATTCCCACTCAAAAGAGGTCAAAATGTCTTGAGATATATCAGCCAGTTGAGAATCAGCAAGAGCTTTTGTTGTTAAGATTCTTGAGACATATTGTTCTGCCTGATAAAACGCAGCCCAACGTTGAATGCGGGGTTCGCCCACAGAAATTTTTGACAGGCCAAAACCACCATAATGGCGGGCATATTCTCGGGGTTGTGATTTTTGAGTAATTTTTAGCATTTCAGGTAAAACAAACATGGGCCTGTTGGCCTGATAAGCACTGAGAAGACGGCCCTGTTCACGCTCTACCAACATTAAAAATAATTTATCAGATCCCATCTGAATAGCATCTTCAGCACCAATGAGCGCATGACCCTTTGTGGAACGTTTGCCAATGAAGTATACCCAATCAAAGGGACGTTGACCGGCAAATTCATCATTGGCTATTCTTTCAATTGGATCCTTAAATGGATCCCAGTCAGGGACAAAGTATTCAGTTCCCTGCCAGCCGGCATCAAATCGAAAATTTTTACCCAATGATAACTGATATCGTTCCAGCTCTGATAATGCCGCATAACTGCCTGCTTTGGTCAAGACCTGTGGATTGATTTTCTTTTTTTGGAAAACATTGGGTGGTTCAAAACTTTTTTGTGCTTTTGGATCTTCTAAGATAATATCAGGCAAAAATAAATATAGAACCATGTCGCCCTTTTCTGCAGAACCTGAGGTATCAATTTTTTTCTGTTGAAATAAATATTTAAAAAAATAAGCCAGATCCAGAAAGGTGCCAGACCCTGTCCCCCCTGCTGTTGAGCAAATGAAATATATATCGATCCGCGTATCGGTTGTATCCAACGCAAACATATTTTCAGTTTTTTCCCATTCTGGATCGCTTTTTTGTAAATTATTTAATTTAATTAATTTATTTTGAATGGATTGAGTAATACCTTGCTTTCCCTCCAGTAAAGCCAATAAAAAAGAAAGTTTACCAAAAGCTCGAATTCCAGATGCGCCATCTTCCAATACCTGGGCACCCATATCCTTCAGGCTTCCATCAAACCATCGAATGGCATCTTTAACTTCATCAGTGGTATAGCCCTGATAAAGATTGGTCAGGGCCTGTCTTGGACAGGATAAGTTGACATAATTGCCTTTACCCCCCGGGCCAATTGGTATGAAGCCTACCTGCCGATCCAATGAATCGACTACACTTTTATACATCAGTGTGTTAGGTTCTTTTTCTGTATCAAAAACAAGATATTCTATGGCTGGAATTTCGTAAAAACCAAAGGTTTCAAAGAATTTACGTCGCAACATATGAAGTGTTGCTTTTCCAAAGCCACCAATACCGACAAACAACGTCTTTTTTACTGGAATGGGCATTGCGTAACCTTTCTCCTGTAAGCATCAGACAACTATGTACAAAGACACGTTTCATCATACACCTGATGCGTGATATGTTATTGTTTAAATATTAATAAAAAAAACAGTATTAAATAACATCTCGTTCAAAAATCCACATTAAAAGACCGCATATAAAGAGACAAGAAAACAGTGACACAAGTATAATCACTGTAAAATAAAAACGCCCCCAATATTTTTGGAGCGAATCTTTAGGTGATTTACGATGCAAGATGACCCCCCGCTGATAAAAATATAACATAATCTGCCGGCCAATGAAAAATACTACCAGGCCGTTGATCAAGCCCACAATAAGAATAAAAGAAAGGGTAACTGGGTTTGTCCCACCACCAGTGTCAATAGCGGCCATTGACATATTTGCAGTAGCCATTAAAAAAACGATCAGGAAAATCATATAATATGATTTATGGATATTATTCATTGTATACACTCCAATCTTATTTTTGAATGTTGATTGTTATCATTGATATCTTTTCTTAAATAATAGATGTTTCCACAGGATAAGACCAGTTCTGAGCAAATATTCCCAATATCATCGTCTGTGGTTTCCAAGTCTATTGCTGTATCATGCGCCAACAATTCGCTTATCCAAAACTTTTTTACATGCCGATATTCTTTTTCAACAGCCCAGATTGTATTATTACAGATAATAAATGGTGTCAAGCGATCCAGAGGCGATGGACTGAATGGAAATTGTAACGCCTTTCCTGTGTCATTGATAATTTGTATCATATCATCATTATCTAAAAATGCCAAAAATTTTTCATCAGTTTCGTTTTGAATGACAGCTAGCGGACTGGTAGCCCCCAGGTACCATTCAAATGTTCCCCATGAAATCATAACGTAGGCCGGTTGATTTTTTTGTGTAAGTTCTCGCAATTCATAAATTTCAAAAAAATGATTTCCTGATTCATCTTGTACTTGCAACCAGACAAAAACATCTGATTGGAATTGACATTGAAAATATGCTTTTTGTGGAATCATTTTGAATCGTTTGTTGGGCATACCTCTGATACCATAACGAATGACGTTTTTTTTGTCATACCCTTTTAAACGATCATTGAAACTTAAAACTAAAAATTGCCTGCCCTTTTCCTTGTGTACATTGGATAGATATACTGCAACAAAAGAACGTTTTTGATTCATAATCGGCGCAGATACCATTAGAACACGTTGTGCTTCAAGTTTGGGCCAATTTGAAACAGGGTTGACACGAAAATCCCATCGATCTTGATGCTGCCCCACCTGAAGACAAAAATCGGAAACATGTGTGATGTATCTTTCACTTGTTTTTACCATTGTTTTTATTATCATAAAAACTCGAAAAAGGGGGCCAGATTTACCCTGAGTATCGAAAGTCATCACAGTAGGTAATCTGAAACATATTTGATTTTTACCTTTAGCTTTTTGCCAGACGACAACCCTTTCAGTGGTAAAAGCATTAAAAAGAATGATTAAATAATTCCAACAGATCAGAGCCCAGGGATCCATACTTTCATTGGCAATAATTCCGATTATCTCACCCTGATCAATAGCTGGAAGATTCAACTGTGGCAATTGATTCTTTTGCGCATGAAAGTCAAAACGATAATGCCAATAATACCCGGATGATGTCACAAAAAATGGCAGGGAGATGAGATTCGTCCCGACAATTTTTTCAGTCGGCCTCAATGGGCATGTCTTTTTAGCAATAATTCTGGATGTTATATTAACAGGGACCTCTTTTTCCTGTGGCGGGATTAGCCCGCCACAATTAGTGCAGTAACGTGCCCCCGGGCGATGGTTTGTATTTCCGCATGTGCAGATATTTTTTTTGTTTTGTATTTCGTTCATAATGACCTGTTTGTTATTTTTAATAATTTATTATTAAAACAGTTTACAAAAAATGGTAATCAATACTTTTAAACACTCTGTAAAAAAATAGGCAATTATTCCAATAGAGCCTACTACAATGATCTCTCCATAATAGCGAAGTGTCAACTCAATATTTTTTAAGTTTTCTATT
>Ga0272440_1002528_pt1 | contig 14186 bp, 11 predicted proteins | sample SSMMMBAug17_FD_192440 | JGI IMG/M metagenome (GOLD analysis project Ga0272440, IMG submission 192440) | Marine sediment archaeal communities from Little Sippewissett salt marsh, Falmouth, MA, United States - SSM-MMB-Aug17 | ecosystem: Environmental > Aquatic > Marine > Wetlands > Sediment ...
TCAAAGCAATGGTCATCTTTCCCCCAAATTCGAATTTGGGGGAAAGATGACCAAGTTAAAAATTAAATGTGGCATACAATACCCCACATATTTTTAACTTGACTTTCCCCGGAATAACTTCGGGGCAGATTTAGTTAGTAGATTTACTATTTTAACTTAATTTTTAATTAATCTATTATAAAAAACGATCTGATCGAAATATTATAACATTATAAATTATTTTTTCATTACGATTTATTGTAATAAATTTAGAATGTTTTTAAATAATATCTAATTTTATACAATAACTTTTGATAATAAATTTTGATGGTCTCGTAAAAAATCAAAAAATGAGATGTTTATCTGTGTAACAATTTGAAATTATTAATTCTGATTTTTGAAAAATTGACTTTTTACGAGATCATCAATTTTTATTAATTAATTATCCATGTTATTTTTTTTGAACCCTAAGTCCTTCTTTTGTTTTAAATTAAAGATTGTATTTTATAAATTTAATTTATTGTTTTCTTAAAAAGAAGGATTTTACCTTGTTTATAAAACCTTTTTTGGGTCTCAAGTCTTCTACTGATAAATGTTTTACTCTTGGTGTTTCTTTTGTTTCATAATTATTGTTATTATTAGTTTGTTTGTATCCTCTTCATATTTTATGGTAAAATAATTAAATTTTTGGTAGACCATAATTAGTTGTGTTTTTTTAGAATACTTTATCACATTATAGCATTATAACGTTAAATAAAATTAATACTCCACTTTCTTCTTTTTTGACGACTAAATTTTTTAAAAAAATTTTTTTTTTTGTAAGTATTTGTAATTTTTTTTTTCTATATACTTAAAAAGAATAATTAATTAATTAGGGAAATATGAAAAAACAGAAATTAAAAGAACGTCTAAAAGAACGTCTAAAAGAGATAGACAATAAATTAGAAGAATGTATTGAAGATGTATTTCTTACAAGAGGTATTATTCAAGATTTGTTTCAAATTATTGAGGAACTATCCGATGAAAATTTTGTATTACAAGAGTTAAATGTAAAGTTAAATGATGAAATTAATATTTTAAAAGGAGAACATCCTAATCCTAAACCAAAAAAAAAGAAAAATAAGAATATTTCATATAGAAAAGAAAAAAAAGATGCTGAGGATGAAATATTGGAGAAGAATTCAGAAAAAAAAGAAACAAAAATTGATAAAATTGAAATTTCAGAAGAGCAAATCTGTTTTTTAGATCGAAGTACCCTTCCGGAAGATGCAGAATTTAAAGGTTACACCAATGTAATCGTTCAAGAAATTGAACTTAAACCTAAAAATATAATTTTCAAAAAGGAAATATTCTATTCAAACTCAGAAAAAAAGACGTATATTGCTGACTTGCCAGAAGGTTTTGACGGCGAGTTTGGACCAGAATTGAAAGCTCTGATTATTAATTTAAAACATTCTTCAAATGTTTCAGAGCCTAAAATTCACTCTTTATTAGAAGATATTGGAATTTCAATTGGGAAGGCAACAATTTCCAGAATTCTCACTCAAAATAATGAAGAATTCCATGAAGAAAAACAAAAAATTGTAAACGCAGGATTCAATTCATCAAGTTTTCAACAGATAGATGATACCGGAGCTAAAGTTAATGGTCAAAAGCATTTTACGCAGGTTATTTGCAATCCACTCTATACTGCATATTTTACATTACCAAATAAAGAACGACTATCAATAATAGAATTGCTAAATGGCAAAGAAATCGAAAGGTATTATAAACGATCCACCATTTTATTTGTTCTTTGAATTGAATTCTTGAATGTTTAAAAGCTCCTTTTGATATCGATTTTTGCCACATAAAAAAAAAATCCATTTTTTAACAGAACTTTCGTCTATTTAATTCTGTATAAATTCTAACGCATTATTCGTTATAAGAATCGAACAACACTATTTGAATAACTATTTATTAAATAGTTTTTTATTATATATATTATGTTCAAAACGTCTTTTAATTCGTAACAACAATTCTTATGAAATTCACTATAGACATCACTAACCTTTTCAGTGTCATTTTTTTTTTTTTGCAAACCCACATTCAAAAGTATATTTTTAAATACTGTTGTACCAACTAATAAGTTTATAGCTTTATGGTATGTATGCTGTCCCTCAGCTGATGGTTAATAGGTAAAAGTTCAACTGAGTTAGTAAGGTAGAAGTCCAACTGAGTTAATCTAAGTCCTAACGATTTGAATTGTTACCGATTCGTAAATACTTTTGCTGATAAAAAATCTGTCTTATAATGTTTAAAAAAATATATTCCAAAGTCTCAAAAAGGGTGGCTAATAAAAAAGTTGATTATTTCTCTCAACTTCAATTACATTGTGCTAAACGTATATAGCACCAAAAAAAAAGATCGTATTTGGTAGAAATCTTGAGTTAAATTTTTATTTTAATTCGACGCATATTATCAGATGGATGACCAAAGTAAATCTACACAATATTGTGTTATTACAAAATCAGCTAGAACTATACTCATCCAAATAAAAAAAGGCATCAGATATATTCGTATGAAATATATTTGATGCCTTTTTTTATACTTTTTATTTTTTCGGTGATTTCCGAAAATAAATTTATCGAAAAATATATAAGTTAATTCAAGAACGAGTTTACCTTTGAAATTCGTTCTTGATAATTTTTTTTGCGGAAAACACTTTAAATATTAAATTAGAGCAAACTGTGGTATAGTTTGTTCTTTTATTAAATCTGCTATGACGGCATTTCATATTTTTTGGTGATTCTGTCTCTTATATATTTAAAAGCATTTATTCCTAACTTTTTTGCTGTATTTACTATTGTCAAAAAATATAAAGCTGGCAAAAGACCATCCAAATAATCCTTTTTTGCATAAATATCATCCAGATCATAGAATTGGAAGGGATATTTATAGATATCTTTATATGAAAATAGATGAAACTGATGAGAATGATCCATTAGCTGGTATATTTAATTTTAAAGGAGACTATGAAGAAAACATCTTAGGTATTCATAAATATCCTATTATCTTAAAAGGCAGGTTTCTCTTAGAAAGAGTATCAGGCGTTTATGTTATCAATGATGGTAAAAAATAGATTGTCTATGTTTGCTTGAGATAAGGTCATATTTTTGTAATAGAGCTGAAACTGCATAAAAAAAAGAATAGTAAAGTCCATTTGCACAAGTTTTCTAATATTTTTCACGTTGCATTGATATGGTGAAATTAATTGAATCTCTGCAAGCGTCGTCAAAGAGTACAGGCCTATGGGGAGAAAGGAAATATCAATGAGATTAATATTGAAAAAAAATATGTCTGTATTGAAAAATGTATTTTGTGTAATGAGCATTTTCTTTGTTATCTTACCGGTGAATGTAATAGCCAAAGATACAATCCAATGGTCAAGGACTGATTTTCCGCCCGTCTTTTAAAAGGACGGTTTGTAGGTCAAGGAATCTCTGACAGGTCTATTTATGCTCTTCAGGAATGTTTATCAGAATAAAGGGGTCAAAATAAAGGGGTCAAGTCTACTCTTGACTCATCATGATTAAAGATTGATTTGATAAAACAGACTTAAATATTTGTTTTAATTAAAATTACAACAAAGGGATAAGGGATCAAGTAAAGGGGTCATAAAGGGGTCAAGTCTACTCTTGACTCATTATGATTAAAAAGTAAAGGGGTCAAGTCTACTCTTGACTCATTATGATTAAAGGTTGTTTAACAACACAAAGATAATAAAGGGGTCATAATAAAGGGGTCAAGTCTACTCTTGACTCATTATGCTCTCATCAAAACTGCCTCGGTTGCATTCTTTTTCACAATTATGAAAACAAACTCTACCACATATTGATGGGAATGGATTCTCATAAAGAATTGTTTCCCATGCATTTTTTATCAAATCTTGAGATAAATAATATTCAATTTTTGGAATATTTTCACTTGCAGGGCATGCAATAGAACATGGAGCTAACTTTTCTTGATATATAGGTCTTGCAAATCGCCATGTACCTGTTTTATTTTGCATAGTTGAAACATGGGATTTTGGAATATAAAAAGGAATATCAAAATAATTCTAATCTTTTATTCATTTTTCTTCCTTTAATTAATATATTTGAGATACCTTTTTTTGTTCAGGCAACTATAAAATGTGATTATATAGAGAAAAACTAATAATATGTCAATGACTTATCATAATAAATTTTAAGTAACTAACTTTAAATATTAAATATACCTGTTACATTAGAAATACTCTCGCTTGATCTCAATTTGACATATAAATGAACGTGATTAATTCAATGTGAGTAATAAACTATTTGTATTTAATAAAATGATTTTTATCCATTTGTTTTGCACATCTGTTTTACAGACATATGCGATTGTCGAAATTTAACCAGAATAATTGCGAAATAAACCATTGTATATTGAGATTAAAAAAAAATATAAATAATATTGATCATTAATTTATAAAAATAATAAATTGTTATAAAAAAAAAACAAGATACTATAATTGGCATAAAAATTGCATTAAAAAATTAATAATTTTATTTTAATTATTTTGCAATACATTATTTTTAGAAATTTAATATAATGCAATATTTAAAATTATTTGTTTATGCTTAACAGCTTAATTGGTAAATATCAAGCTCTTCTGTTTTTTCATTTAATTATCTATCCTGAATATCTTAAGTGGCAATTTGTAAATTTTTTTTTAATTAGTAATAAGTTGCACTATATTTCGTTCTCAACATAGAGATTATCAAAACAACATAAAAAGTTATTAACCTGATTAAAATTTTTTTTTAATATTAACTGTTATAACTGAATGAATATAATTATTTTTTATCTGAACAGGTTAATGTTTAAGGCATATGGAGAATAAAATGATAAAAAATTTATTAAATAATGAAAAAGGTTTTTCTATTGCTGAAATTATGATCGCAATGTTGATTATGTCAATAGGACTTTTAGCACTGGCACAAGTTCAGACTGATTCAATGCGAAGCAACTTGCTGGCAAGGCAAAGGACGAATTCAATGCTTGTTGCTCAAACATATATAGAAGAAGTATTGAATATGGATTATGATGATATAAATACAAATACAATTATCAAAACAATAGATAATATAAATTATAATATAGCGATAAGTGTCTCTAAGGATCCGACATTTGAAATTAAAAATATAACAGTTAATGTTAAGGGAGATGGGCAGACAGTCAGGTTTGAAACAATTTCTATTAAAGGAATATAGGAGGTAAGATGAAAAAACAAGATGGTGCAGTAACTATCATTGCAATAATGATACTTGCTGTTTTAACATTGATTGCGGTCAGCTCTTTTAATACAAGTAAAGTAGAGGTATTTGTTTTTAAAAATGAGCATCAAAACAATATGTCATTTTATCAGGCTGAAATAGCTGCAAAAAGAGCTGCTTTTGAACTTAGGACTGCTTTGACAACATATCTTGAACAAAATTTAACTTCTCCTTCAAGGAAATTGAAGTGGTTATATGATGAAAGTAATCTGATTGATATTTATGACCAAAATGCATGGCTTTCAGGAAATGCATCAAAACCAATGACGACTAACCCAGATAATAGATTTATTGCAGTTCATAGAAAACAAAATAATACTGGATCTTCACTTTCTATGACAAATCAGGGTAGTAAGGTTCATGAATATACCATATATGCAAAATCAACAAAAGGGGGTGAAGCCATGATAGAGATTGGCTTTACAAAAAGATTTTAGTTAATAATAAATTTTTTATTTGAATAACAATAAATCCAAATTTTAATATTTATATAACAACTAGTTAATATAAAAAAAGGAAATTATTATGTTAATAAAGCATAAAAAAATAAAAATTATACCAATATTATTGATATTAATTATATTCAATATAGTATTGGTTTCGTCTGTAAATGCTAATCAAAAAGTGAAATTAACGATTTCACCTGATCATTCAGATTTTAGTACAGACGCTTGGACATTATCAGCATATTGTAGATATTGGGATTGGGGATTTAAATGGAAGTATTATTCAACTAATCCAAGTGGAAACTTTGGAAATAAAACAGAAGTAACAGTTAACGATAGCGATAGAAAATGTAAATTTAAAATTACATATCTCCCAAAAAATCATTGGATAACACCAACACCAAATTATGAAGAATTTGAATATAGTCATACAATAGGAGGAATATTTGTAGATAAAACACATGAAAAATCGATTACTTATGAAAGAAAACAATATAGCATTGCTGTAAATGTTTATCCAAATGGTAAGTCTGGCGTAACATATAGTAAAGGGGCTCCATATTATTATGAAGATGATGTTGATATTACATTTACTCCCGAAGATGGATATGAAGACGATGGCGTTACAATAGATACGCAATATGGATCAAATACAAAAATTATTAAATTAGAAACAAATAAATATAGGATTCAATATATTGATAGAAATGTAACAGTAGAAGCAAACTTCAAATTAACAAACCATGATGTTGAGTTTAAAGCAGTACCGCCTGGCTCAGGAACACCATCATCAACAGTTTCTGTTAAGCATGATACTTTATATTCTTTTGACGTTAATGCCAGTTCAGGATATTGTATTAATAGTGTTGATGCAAGGGCAATGGCACTTGGAGGTGAACCAAAAAGTAATGTTTACAGAAGATATCAATTAAAAACAACTGTAACACAAGATATAAAAGGAGCTGATGCAATTGTTATAAATTTTGCTCCATGCAGCGCCATTGAACGTGATGATGACCATGATGGTTATTCAGAAAAAGATGGAGACTGTGATGATACTGTTCAAGGTATTAATCCAGGAGCGGCTGAAATTCCATGTAACGCAATTGATGAAGATTGTGATCATGACTATGGAAAATGTTTGGATGCAAGCGAAGTAAAATGTGTTGATATTGCAGATGTTCCACTTGATATTATGTTACCTGCTGCTACTTCAAACATTATGTTCATTTTCGATAATTCAGGCAGTATGGACTGGTCAATGATGATGACTGATTATAATAAAAATCCAGGGGGACTTTTTTATGGAATATCAGGTTCATACCATATTCCTCATGTTTATAGTTATATATTTGATGTTGACGATCATCTATATACAAATTGGACAGACAGCGCAATTGGAGGATTTCTTGCTGATGTAGCAACTTTTGGAGCAAAATTTGGCGCTACTATATTAAATGAGATTGGTGCATGGCTTGATGTGTTTGAAGGTTGGGATGCACATGAAGCTTATAAAGTACAAGACGAAGAGGATGAAAAGTGGGCTGATTTTTACAAAGATTGGGATATATTTGGTCTTGGAGAAGCTATGGGAAATGTTCTTGGAGGCGATGTTTTAAGTGAAGAAAGCAGGGCAAGATGGCAGTCACAATGTTCAGAATATAATAAAATGTATTATAATCCTAAAATTAATTACACAAAATGGCCAATGTGGGATGGAATGGCTCCGGGTACAAGTGCTGGTGATGAAATTAATAAAGAAAACCCACGTTCTGATCCTATGAAAGCAGGTCATACTTTAAATATGTTCGATGAATACGTATCAATAAGCAAATGGGCTTATAAGTGCACTAAAGTAATATGGTGTTTTTGGGGTACAGGAAAAATTACAGATAATGATGTAAAAATTGTTAATGCTCATTATTATACAAGACATACTGATGGAAATATTTATCTTGTTAACATGGATCACAAATTTGATGTTTATAAAATTACTCATCCATATAGAGTCGATATATATGATTTAAAAAATACTGTATCACCTCCAGCAGGTTTATTAACAAGATCATTTGATGAAGAATTGCAAAATTTTGCAAATTGGTTCACATTTTACAGGAGAAGAGAATTTGCTGCAAAAGCTGCTATTGGTAATATAGTAACTCAAATGGAAGGTGTTAAAGCAGGAATTACAACTATTAATAAAGCATCACCTCCTGTTGCTCAGCCTCTTTTGAATATAAAAGTTGGCACAGAAGAAGGAACTTTAGATGATCAATCAGATGTTCTTTTAACAAAATTATATAACATTGAATCATTAAAAAGAGGAACACCTTTGAGAGAGGCTTTGCATAATGTTGGTGAATATTATGAAGAAGGTGGGAGTAAAGGCGGATTAGGTGCATTATCTCCTTTTAAAGATACTGAAGGTGGCTGCCAGCAAGCTTTTACTATAATGCTTACTGATGGTTATTGGAACGGCAGTGGTGTTTCTGTTGGAAATACCGATGGTGATGGCAATACAGCTTATGATACAGCAGAATATAGAGATAGTTATGCAAATACACTTGCAGATGTTGCCATGAAATTCTATGAAAATGATATTGCAAGTGTCGCAAATAATGTACCTACAAATTCTTTTGATCAGGCAAGTCATCAACATATGGTATTTTATGGTGTTTCATTTGGAGTGCCTGGAACATTGGAAATTAAAGCGGACTGCCCTCCTAACTGTGAGCCATGGCCAAGACCAATACCAGAAAAGGCAACTACATTAGATGATCTTTATCATGCATCTTTGAATTCAAGAGGAAGATTTCTGAGTGCGTCTGATCCAATGGAATTAGTAAATAAAATGGGCCAGGTAATGCAAGATATAGTTCAAAGACAGGGAAGTGCTGCTTCAGTTTCAGCAAATACACCTGAAGTCAGTTCAAAAACACTCATATATCAAGGAAGTTATAATACCGGTGATTGGTCCGGTGATTTAAAAGCATACAAACTAAATATTGATGATGATGGCGGTGCAGAAAGCCTTAAGGATGATTATGAATGGTCTGCTAATGAAGAACTGGAAAAAGTAAGCTTTAATGATAGAAAAATCTATACAAATGTAAATGGCAGTGTAATTGAATTTAATGCAGGTAACATTGGAAGTTTTTCAACAAAACAAAAAAGTTTTCTTGGTACTAATGACATTATTAGAGCAAATGTAATAAATTATATAAGGGGAGACAGATCAAATGAAGGAACTTTCTACAGAAAAAGATCAAGTATAATTGGAGATATAATAAATTCAAGCCCTGTTCCTGTCGAATATGATGGAAATAATTTCGTGTTTGTCGGCTCAAATGATGGAATGCTCCATGCTTTTGATGATACTGGCAAGGAGATATTTGCCTATATTCCCAACCTGATTTTTCATAAATTGAGATATTTAACAAGTATATATTATGATCACGAGGCTTATGTGGATGGAACCCCATATGTAGTATCAAAAGATTTTATTGATAATAAGCTTATTCTGATAGGAGGAATGGGAAAAGGTGCAAGAGGCTATTACTGCCTTAATATTACAGATGTTACATCATGGGAATATCCACCGCAAGCTGACGATTTAGATGGAGTTAAAGATGATGATTATATTGGATACTGTTTTGGAAAAGCGTTTGTTGTAAATTCAAAGGCAGGTTGGGTGGCTGTGTTTGGAAATGGTTATAACAGCCCTAAAAATGAGGCTGTACTTTATGTTTTAGCCTTAAATAATGATGGAACTCTAAAAGACGCAGATGATCCAAAAAGGATTTATACAAATGTTGGAGGCTCTGAACAATGTAATGGGCTTTCTACACCAGCTCTTATTGATGTTGATTATGATGGTTATGTTGATTATGCATATGCAGGAGATTTAAGAGGTAATTTATGGAAATTCGACCTTACAGATAGTAATATTGAAAACTGGAAAATTGCTTTTAAAGACAGCTGGGGAACTCAGCCACTTTTTCAGGCAAGTACTAATTCTTTAGTAGTTCAGCCAATTACTTCTAAACCAGATATTATTAAACATTGTAAATATCCTGGATATATTGTTGTTTTTGGAACTGGAAGATATTTAGGAGAACAGGATTTTAAAGATGAAACACAACAGAGTATTTATGGAATATGGGATTATTCTGAAGCTGTCAATTCATGGAATATTGATGGTTTAAATTCAGAAACATCATATCAAGGAATATTCCTGCCCCCTGTTAGCGGTGTAAGAACAACAAATAATTCAAAAAAATATTTAGGTAATGTTTCATTGCTAAAACAATCTAAGCTAAATGTCGCAAATGAGGATCGTCTTATTTCAACTAATGAAATAAAATGGTTTTCAAAAGAAGAAGAGTGTACAAGTGCTTCACCATGCCACGTTGGATGGTATTTAGATCTTCCTGATACTAAAGAAAGAGTCACAAAAGATGTAATGGTGGCATTTCAAAAGGCTATTGTCGTATCAACTGTTCCTTCAGTTGAACCCTGTGAAGCTGGAGCAACTTCTTTTGTTTATCTAATTGATGCCTGCACTGGAGGCAGCCTAGATACGCCAACTATAGATGTTAATGAAGATGATGAAATAAATGAAGATGATGTTATCAAAGTAGGAGAAATTGGATATTCTCCAAGTCGTTTAAAGTTCGAAGGAAATATATGTCCTCCATTATTACTTTCTTCTGAACAAGGAGATAAAGATTTTCTATTTTTTAGTAATTCAACAGGTGAAGTAACTGAAATGTCGATGAAATCTGATCTTGGGATTTTCTATTGGAAAGAAATTAAATGAGTGTAACCAAAATTGACAGTTATAAAAGATAAAGGCATGCTTTGTATCTTCTTTAAAGTTTTGGGTAGATTGATAAAAATATACAAATTTAAGCACCGAAGGTGCGAATTATTATAGCCCAGGGCGAAGCCCTGGGTAACGAACTACGATGATCTTAGCCCTGAAAGGGCGCAGTAATAATTAATTCGTATATTAATTCGCCCTTTCAGGGCTAAGATCATGGTTTTACGTAATCCCAGGGCTACGCCCTGGGCTGTAATAATTCGCGCTTTCAGCGCTGAGTATCCTCGAAATTTAAAGATGATAACTTGCATGTAAATTTCAATTATCGAAAATCGTGCATAAAAGATGTTGACCGGCAATTTTGGTTACACTCAAATTAAATAGTAATTATAAATAATATATTAAGGAAAGGAAATATCATGATAAAAAATACCTTAATTGTATTTTTTACTTTTATAACAATTATTTCGGTTGGGTATGCCCAAAATCAAAAAATTTTACCATTGACACCAGTGGTTCCTCCAACTGACCATGAAAAATTCTATACTGGTAAACACGATAAAAGAAGAGGCATTGGACTTATTCAAGAAATTGATAAAAGAAAGGTTATTATTAGTGATCGAACATTTAATTTTGCTTCAAAGGTAAAATTTGTTTCTATAACAAAGGAAATATTAAAATTTGAAGATTTTAATGTCAATGACAGGGTATTGTATTTTTTGGATAAATATGGTAATATCGCTGCTTTATGTAAAACTGTTCCAATCCAGGGTCCAAAACAAATCAATCAAATAACAGATAATAGTGTTGTATTAAATGATATTTTTTTTAAATTTGCTGAAAATATCAAATTTTTATCCTTTAAAACAATGAAACCTGTTCCTTTATCAGATTTTACTCCTGACAGCATTGTTATGTATTTTTTAAACTCAAAAAATGAAATAGACCATTTATATTTATATAAACAAGAGTAAATAAACAAAAAAAGGTGTGATAATGAAATTAAATATTAGAATTTTTCTTATGTCTTTTGTTTTAATCTTTTTTATTTCTTTTATATCTAATTCTGAATTTTACAAATATACTGATAAAAATGGCAACATCCGCTTTACTGATAATCTAAATGATATTCCTGAAAAAGAACGTCCTAAAAGTAAAAAGTATCATGAACTTGAGTTTCAGGAAAAACTAAAGAAAAAGATATCAGAAGAGCCTCAACATTCTCAAAAAGAGTTATTTGATACATATTTGTCAACTCTTGAAAAAAGAAATAATTATCGTCGTATTCTAAAAGATGAAGAACAAAAACTAAATGATGAATTTTTACTGCTTATTAAAGAAAAGAAAAAACTTCAAAAACAAGAAAATAATAAAGATAATGTTAAAGAATATAACAGCAGTGTTTTAGAGTTAAATAGAAAAATAATGGCTTATGATGTAAAAAGACAAACATTGCAGAAAAAAATTGATGAATATAATAAGGTTGTAAAGGTTGCACATAAAGATGAAAAATAATTTTTTTTAAAATCATGTTTTTATAAGGAATTTGAATTATGAAAACAACATTTATAATTATTTGTTTTATAACAATTTTTATATTCATTAATAACTTGAATGCTAATTTTTATAAATATACTGATAGAAATGGAAATATAAGATATACAGATAATCTTGGGGATGTACCTGAAAATCAAAGAAATAAAACACAGCAATATCATGAAATTGAATTCAAAGAAGTAAAAAATAAATCTGTAGATAATATAACAAAAGACTATGATTCAGAAAATGTAATAAGAGAACTAGGAGATTTCCAATCAAGAAACCAATATTATGAAAAGCTTAAAAAAGAAGAAAATGAATTAAATGAAGAATATCTGAAACTAATTGATGAAAAAAAACAATTTCAAAAAGAAAAAGAAAAATCAAAAAACAAAGTTTTTCTTGAACAAAAGGCTGATCAATTAAATAATAAAATTAGTGCTTATGATAAAAAAAGAAAAATGCTAGAAAAAAAAATTAAGGACTTTCATGATATAGTCAATGATATCAATAAGCAATCTAATAAATAATAAAATATAATTTTTTTATTCGGGAGATTTACTATATGGAAAAAATGTTTATTAAATCAATTTTTGGATGTTTGCTTATTATTTTGATTTCATACTTTGATTCTTTTGGAGCAATGTATAAACCTGGTACTTACAAGGCTTCGGCAATAGGAAAAGAGTCTAAAGGCCATAGCGGTATTGTAGAACTTGAAGTAGAGGTTTCAGAATCGAAAATAGAAAGCATAAATATTTTAAGCTATGAACAGAGCATGGATCATAGAAAATATGGTCCACTAGTAAAAAAAGCACAATTAGAAATTCCTTCATCAATTATTAATAAACAAACTGTAAATGTTGATGGAATTGTAAAAGCTACTATATCATCTGATGCAATTAAGCTTGCAGTAGCAAAGGCATTATTAAAAGCAACAATTAAATATACTCCCGGTACTTATAAAGGTTTTGCAACTGGTAAAAAAGGTAAAGGCTATGATGGGAATGTTGAAGTTGAAGTAAAAGTTTCTGAATCAAGAATTGAAGATATCAAGGTTATTACATATAAACAAAGTATAGATCATAAAAGGTATGGGCCGTCAGTTAAAAAGGCTAAAAACATTATTCCTGATGAAATAATACAAAAACAATCTATTGATGTTGATGCAATTGCAAAAGCTACTATTTCTTCAATAGCAATACAATTAGCTGTTGCAAATGCACTTGAAAAAGCAAGAAAATAAAAATTATTTTTTAAAATGTATTTTTTGATAAAAATTTCAGGTAATGAATCGAATTCATAAAGAACAGTAATAAGAGGCTTTTCAATATTTTTTTCAAAAAAATTGTTTGAAATTCTTCTAAATTTTTTGACTCTATTTTTTGTATCTTCTTTAAATTTCAGGTAGACTCAGCGCTGGAAGCGCGAATTATTATAGCCCAGGGCGAAGCCCTGGGGTTATATAAAGCCTTGATCTTAGCCCTGAAAGGGCGAATTAAAATATGAATTAATTATTAATTAGCCCTTTCAGGGCTAAGATCATCATAGATCATTACCCAGGGCTTCGCTCTGGGCTATAATAATTCGCACCTTCGGTGCTTAAGTTTGTCTATTTTTTTCAATCTACCCCGACATTTAATGAAGATACTATTTTTTTTGTCAATACCAGCAATAATTTCATCAGCAATTGCACCTAATTTTTCATTGGCATCTTCAATCATTTTTAATTATTTTTATTTTAATAGCCTAATAAGTTCGACAGACAAAGGGCTAAAAAAGGTCATTCCAAAAATCGCAACTCCAACCAGTAATTTCATCCATAAACGAACAATTTTTATTTCACCTTTTAATTCATTTTCAAGGGACTTGATATTTCCAGATAATTTATTATCAAGGCTTGAAATATTTCCCTTTAATTCATTTTCAAGGGACGGTTAATTTAAAAATAGTCTGACATAATTTTTTTTTAGTTTTAAAAATTCTGACACTCATCATTATTGCATTATTAGCTTTCTTTATCCCGCTTCTTTTATTTAATAATAAAATCCCGCAAGGTTA